>Ga0154020_10009185_pt1 | contig 11396 bp, 7 predicted proteins | sample Klosneuvirus_201_FD_109709 | JGI IMG/M metagenome (GOLD analysis project Ga0154020, IMG submission 109709) | Active sludge microbial communities from wastewater, Klosterneuburg, Austria - Klosneuvirus_20160825_MG | ecosystem: Engineered > WWTP > Aerobic digester > Activated sludge | place... | reverse complement strand
GAGGGCAGAGAAACCGGAAAACGCGGGGCTGAAATGGCTGCAGCTTATCTTGCACGGGAGTTTAAGAAACTGAAACTCATTGCCCCCGTTAAGGGTTCCTATCTGCAGGATGTTCAGTTAATCGAAACATCGATAGTCGTCAATTCATTGGAAGTAAACGGCAACAAACTACAATATGGAACTGAATTTACATTCAGCGGAAGCGGAGAGGCGAAAATAATTAACACTGATGAACTGACTTTCATAGGATCTGGAACTGAATCAGATCTTAAAAACACAAGTATAGCAGATAAAGTAGTTTTACTAAAGCAAGAGGGAGAAGCCGCCGAAATTACGAGAAGGCTAAACTTTGTTAAGAATAAAAAACCCAGATTGATCATTGCGGTAAATGTTGCCAAAACCAAGACTCCACATTCGCATCTATCCGGTGCAAGTCTTAGTGTAAAAAATGGCATTAGGGAAAGTGCTCCGATGCGGGCAAATTCACCGGGAGTAATTTTAATCGAAACTGAAATTGCAGATAAGATTCTGAGCAGCTCCGGAAAAACATTTGGTGAACTAAATACCGTTAATGGACCGGGTTTGATAAAAGCTGAAATAAAATTGAATTATGAGCCTTTACAAAGGGAACTTCAGTCATCCAATGTTCTAGGGTATCTGGAAGGAACTGACCTGAAAGATGAACTGCTGGTATATTCTGCTCATTACGACCATATTGGATTGAATCCGGAAGGAGGAAAAGACAACGTATTTAATGGTGCTGATGACGATGCTTCAGGAACTTCTGGCGTTCTGGCAATTGCAAGAGCCTTTGCCAAAGCAAAAAAAGAGGGAAATGGTCCGAGGAGAAGTATTCTGTTCCTGATGTTTACAGGTGAGGAGAAAAACCTGCTGGGTTCTGAATATTACGCACTTAATCCTGTCTTCCCAATGGCAAAAACAATCACAAACCTGAATATTGATATGATTGGACGCATTGGTGAAGAATACCAAAGTTCTCCCGATTCAACGAATTACTGTTTTCTGGTAGGGGCAGACAGATTAAGTACTGATCTCCATAAGATCAGTGAAAATGCTAATGCTGTATATACCAGAATGAAGATCGATTATAAACATAATGCTCCTAATGACCAGATCTATTACTGGTCAGACCATTACAACTTTGCTAAAAACGGGGTTCCCGTTATATTTTACTATAATGGCAAACATGATGATTATCACAAGGGCAGTGACGATATCAGCAAGATCAATTTTGAGCTTCTGGCAAAAAGGGCACAATTAGCCTACTATACAGGATGGGATCTGGTAATGAGGGATAAACGGCCAGTGGTGGATGTGAAGGATTAAGAATCCTGCTTAGATTTAACTTCGAATAGTATTTATAGATTATTGGTCAAACACGAGTATCCGGTAAAAAGGTTTTGCTTTTCGGCCCAGAAAGTTCAATGTTATTATTTAATGATTGGGAGGTTCCAGCTTTCGCTGGAATGACAATCCATGGAGTGGATAGGGAGATTCCAGCCTCCGCTGGAATCGGTTCTGATTTAACGAACAATTCCGCGGCAAGATCATGTTCCGCATTTCGATTCCAGCGGAGGCTGGAATCTCCTTACCCAAACAACGCTTGTCATCCGATAACTATCGGATCTCGCGAAGGCGAGAACCTCCACAAAGAAATATTAGTAGCTATACACCGTTTTGATTTTAAATAAATGATCTCCGTTTAAATAGTTTTTAAAACTTTTTAACAATTCTTTTGGATAGCCATCAGCATCATACGTGTATTCAAATTTATAAGGCTCTGCTGAAGGAATACTTCCTGAATATGTCTTCTCCTGAGCAACCATATTGTTTTTAGATAGATAAGACAAATAGATATTTGGCAAATTCATATGTACATAAGGGTTGATATTAAAATCATACTGGTATGTTCCTCTTTCCCCAGCACTTGTACTACCACCGGAATCTTCTGTTTTATTACCTCCTTTTATTTTCTGGTTATACACCATAGTATTCCCATTCGCAAAAACAAAATTAAAACTGATCTCTGCATGGCCAGAAAGAAAGGTATGTTCAACATTAGCGTTTGTAAACTGATCATAAGAACTCTCCTTCATATTAACAATTTTAGTGCCCTGGGCATTATAAGTAATTTCAAGATATCCAAAAGGCACTCCCTGATCGCTTATGTAATTAATACGACCCAGTTTCCCATTTGTATAAACATAAACTTTAGACCATGCTAAACGCAGGTCACTAAACTGTGGCCTTTTGTCGTAAAAATCAATTTGCTTAAGATTACCGTTTGGATCATAGCTGTAAATTGTTTTACCGGATGGCATATATCCCGCCTGGGTGAAGGTAAATTGCTCTTCAAGACGCAATTTTTTTGAAGACTTAGCACCTCCCAAAGTATAAACAACAGCTTCATTAATCTGATCTTTATTGATGGTCATCTCATCAGATACTCCCCATTTATTCAGTTTAAACTGATATTTTACACCAGATTTAGGCAGGAGCACCTCATTTACTCCTCCTGCAAGTAAAGTATCTTTCTCGCTCACAATCCCATTTGAATCCCAGCTGCTAAGCTTGAATAAAGCGGGTATATTATCATAATTAATATCCCCTACAGTGATTACAGCCTGAAGTTTTACCTTAATAAATTTATTTTCATCAATGGTTTGAACTTTGAAATCAGCTGTCTGATAACCAAAATTCTCTGCTTTATCTTCATTAAGAACTTTCGCAACTTCAACAGGAAGATCAAAAATATCAGCATTCTCAAGTTTAAAACTGATATTCAAAGGCTTTTGTACTTCTGAAGCTTTAGCAGAATTGGCCTTAGGTGCCGCAAATTGGGTGAAACTATCCCCATTACTGATTATAAAACTGCTTATTTTATAATTTCCCGCATCAAGCTTGATTTTCTCTGTGACGTACTTTCCATTGAAGCTGATGAGCAGTTTTTTATTACTCAGTACATCTTCGTCCTTATCATTTTTTATCGTTACGAATGCAAATAAATCAGAAGTATCATAAGCAGAACCATCATGAAGTGTATCCAGCATGATTCTGAATGTATTCATCTCAAGCGGAGCAGGTAACTGCATACTACTCTCTTCTTTCACGCATGAACTTAAGCCGATTATAAGGCCCAAAAGGTAAATAAAATTAAAATTTATTGATTTCATTATGTTGGTATTGTACCATTCCAGGCTTCCTAAGTCAATAGAGTTCCAGCACCAGAATGGCGTTTGTTAAAAAATAAATAATTTGTTAATTGAGACCGGATATGAAATATTCCGGCAAACCGGACCCGGATTGCTTTTAGTTCTTCACATAAACCGGCAATTTTTTCGCCCGTAACTTTCTTTCAGAGCTGATTCTCGCAACTGCTTCCGATTTTGAAGAATGATATAAAGAAAGACTCATATCATTCTCATTAGCACGTGTACCAGGCACATAAGCTGTTGAATTACCATTATTTAATACTCCACGCAAAATTGAAGCCCCAAAATTAATGCCGGCTGCAGCCGCTTCTGACATTATGCGTGTATTCTGAACCCTTGTACGGATTAGCATATCTGTACCCAGAATATCGGATAATTCTTCAGAAGAGAGTTTCCAGGACTCTTTTATCGAAATCCCTTTCTCCTGAAGTTTACTGTTGATCAAGCGAAAATCCATCAGCTTAACGCTCCATTTATTTCGCAGGTCACTGCTTGTAGCACGGAATAAAAGGTCATCATAAATAGATTCCTGAATTTTGCCACTCTGCTCAATTTCCATTTTGGAAATACGATCAGGCCCCCAATTCTTTGGCAAATTACCTGTGAAAATTACTTCAGCAGGAAGTACTGCTAAAATCTGGGTACCAGGTTCAGGCTTTGAAAAAAATGCTTTGTCTTTATAGACTTTTGAACTACAGGATGCCAATAATAACAGGCATGGTATTAATAATTTAATAAAATGTTTCATTTTGTAATAAATAATAAACAATAGCCAGTCTTAATAAATACTAAGTGTTCAATAATCCGGAATATTGAACTTGTAACACAGGAATCCGACTGTAAATCTCCGATTGTCACATTTATATAGACGTTGAGGAATCGCTTTTCGTTACAAGCAGTTTGAAAATATCTCAAAACATTTCATTTTTAGCAAAAATCCGGACATTAAACCGACTTTAAGCTCAAAATACTTAAATTCGCCTAATGAGTAAGTTAGCCACCGATTTCGTACATACCTCAGATACAAAAGCCTTTGATCTGGATCATCGCCGTATCATAAATTATAATATTGGTAAATATCATATAGCTGTTGAACGGGGATTGTCAAAACTTGCCAATCTTGAAAATTCTAAACGAAAAGCTCATACCATAAAATGGAAGGTGATGGAAAATCTGGACAAACTTCTTCCGGAGTTTGAGTCAAACTTCCAGAGAAAAGGAGGCAAAGTGATTTGGGCGAATGATATAGAAGAGGCTCAGAATGAAATACTTCAGATCATCAAAAAAGCCGGGGCAAAAACGGTCATCAAATCCAAATCAATGGCTACTGAAGAAATTCATTTAAATGAATTTCTTGAAAAAAATCATATTGAGGCATTGGAAAGTGATCTTGGCGAGTACATCGTTCAACTATTGGGCCAGAAGCCTTATCATATTGTTACTCCTGCAATGCACCTGAGCAAGGAGGATATCGCAAAATTATTCCATGAAAAATTCGGAACAGCGATAGATTCCACGCCGGAACAGCTTACCATGAAAGCCAGAGAGCTGCTGAGAGAGAAATACACCTCCTATGATATTGGTATTACAGGCGGAAATTTCCTGATTGCCGATAGCGGCAGCATTGCACTTACAGAGAATGAAGGAAATGCGAGATTAACGACCACTTTCCCAAAAATCCATATCGCAATAGTTGGTATCGAGAAGGTAATTCCTACAATGAATGATCTGGATCTGTTTTGGCCAATACTATCAAGCCATGGTACCGGACAAAATCTGACTGTTTACAATACGATTCTCGGAGGGCCAAAACAAGGAAATGAAAGTGACGGACCGGAGGAAATGTATGTAATCTTACTGGACAACGGCCGTACCAATCTGCTTGCCCAGAAGGAGCAACGCCAGGCACTTTACTGCATACGCTGCGGTGCTTGTCTTAATGCTTGCCCTGTATATAAAAATATAGGCGGCCATACCTACGAAACTACTTACAGCGGCCCGATTGGTTCGATCATCACTCCACACATGGCCGGCATGAAAGAATTCAAGCATTTAAGTTATGCTTCAAGCCTCTGTGGAAAATGTACAGAAGTATGCCCTGTGAAGATCGATATCCATAAAATGCTATTATTGAACCGAAGGGATTCTGTTCAGCAGGGATTAAGTCCGTTTTCAGAAAATATGGGATGGAAAGGATGGAAAACGGGTATGTTGAAGCGTAAAACGATGGATATGTTCGGAGGTAAATTCAAAAATTTAATGCTCCGGACTTTCTTTAAGAAAAGCTGGGGTAAACATCGTGAACTTCCAAAGGTTGCTGAAAAATCATTCAGTAAGCAGTGGAAAGAGAAAGATAAACTAATTGGTTAGTTGTTAGTTGGTTAGTTGGTTGGATAAATCCTATTAAATTTCAAATTAGTACTATTTGTCTTGATTCCTGGTTCTTGATACTTGATACTTGATACTTGAAGAGTTATCTGTTACCAGTTGTCTGTTATCTGGAATTAATCCTTGTTTTCAAATGAGCAGTATCAATCCTATTCCCCATTCCCTATTTCCTATTCCCTATTTCCTATTCCCTATTCCCTATTTCCTATTCCCCATTTCACGCACACTCCACCGCCGTTCTATTAGATATCACCAGCCATCTGCCTGTACTACCAACCTGTGGGACATTGACATTTGATGTCCTTCGATATTCACTTGGTGTCATATTCTTGATCTTCCTGAATTGTCTGTTAAAATTGGCCAGGTTATTAAAGCCACATTTGTAGGCAATTTCAACCACATTCTCATCAAGCTCCGCTAATAACTTGCAGGCATGTCCAACTCTTACCTTATTCAAATACTCAACAAAAGTCACCCTGTAATGTTCCTTAAAATAGTTGCAGAAGGTACTGACTGCCATATTTGCAACTGAGGCAACCTCATTCAGGGTAATATCGTGATCAAAATTTCTCAGGATATAGGCATTAACCTTACTGAACTTATCTGAACAATCCAAAAGCCCTTGTTTCAGGTAGCCGGGGCTTGCCAGAAGTTCATACTCATTACTTGCACAAAGAATATCAAAGATTGTCAGTAAGGAAGCAAGCCGCTGTATTCCACTCATAGTCTGCATTTCCTGCATCAAAGCAGCAATTTTGTCCCTTGTTTTTCCTCTTATTACCATCCCATGTTTGGACAGTTTTAAAAGGTTGTTAATAGGCTCTATTTCGGGGAGATTATAAAATTCCTTTCCCAAAAAATTTTCAACGAAATGTATAACAGTTGCCTCTGCAGTTAAATTAGCCTTTCCTTTAAAATATTGCGGATCATTGGTCCAAAGATGAGGCAGTGATGGGCCCATTAATACAAGATCACCTTCCATAAAATATCCTATATGATCTCCAACCTGTCGCACACCGGTACTTTTATTGACTAAGACCAATTCATATTCAGAGTGATAATGCCAGGGACAAGGGAAAAACGGCCCTTCTTCCTTGAAAATTATGAACGATTTATCTAACTCTAGCGGGATGTGATACTGTAAAGCTTTCATGATAAAATCTGTTAAATGACCTAAACTAATTTAAACTATAAAATCAATAGAAATTGAATTTATAGAAAATAGTATCATAATTGTAAATAAAAGTAGCAGAAAAATGCCCTCAGGTAAGATAGTTTTGATAAATAGTCGCAGGGATAATACTTTATTATTGAAAATATCTGATTAAGAAAAGGGCTTTTGTTCAATAATTATTAATCAGGAATAAATTTATCAGTTAGAATTTATAATGTCTTTAAGTTTAATGATAAATGTTATTTTAGATAGCTGAATAAATAATTATAAATTAATTCCTGAAATAATCGAACCCTACACAAAAAACAAAACAAAAAAACCGCCATGCAAGCACAACTCAAAACTAAACTAGCAGTATTTATGTTTCTCCAATATTTCATCTGGGGATCCTGGTATGTAAGTATGGGAACATACCTTAGCAAGACACTTCAATTTGAAGGAGCACAGATCGGACTAGCTTATGGTGCCTTTGCTATTGGAGCAATGATTGCCCCATTCCTGGTTGGATTACTTGCTGATCGCTATTTTGCGTCTGAGAAACTTCTGGCATTCCTTGGAATTACAGGCGGTTTAATGTTATTCGCTCTTCCAATGATGACAACATTCAGCTCGTTCTATCCGATGCTGATTATTTATTGCTGTACTTTCGTGCCTACCCTGGCTCTTGGTAATTCTCTCTCTCTGCGTCATCTTGATAACCAAAAGCGGGATTTTCCATTAGTTAAAACCCTTTCATCAATCGGCTGGATTGCTGCAGGGATAACCCTTAGTGTGGTTTTCAAAGGTGAGCAGTCGGCTGTTCAGTTTTATGTTGCCGGTACAACTTCAATTATTTTCGGGCTATTCTCTCTTACTTTACCACATACTCCACCAATGAAGACCGGAAAGGATGTGAGTATGAGCGAAATTTTAGGTCTTGATGCATTGGCTTTACTTAAAAAGCCATCTTTCGCCATATTCATTTTATGTATGTTCCTGATCTGTATCCCGCTCTATTTTTACTTTGTGAACATGAACCAGTACGTGACCGAGTTAGGATGGGAGTTTAGTGCCGCTAAAATGTCTTTGGCTCAGGTTTCGGATGTTGTATTTCTGATTCTGCTGCCAGTAATGTTAAGCAGATTGGGTTATAAAAAGACCATTTTCATCGGTATTCTGGCATGGGCAGCACGTTATTTCCTTTTAGCAGGCAGTGTTGACTCAGTTTCAATGCAAACCATGATGGTCTTTGGTGCAATTTTATTACATGGTGTTTGCTATGACTTTCTGTTCATTGCAGGGCAGCTTTATGTTGATGAAGAAGCCAATGAAAGGATGCGCGGTGCCGCTCAGGGACTAATTGCATTCATTCTTTGGGGTGTAGGAGCCTTTGTTGGGACCAACCTGGCTGGAATTTCACAGCAAGCCAATACCCTTGCCGAACCGATTGGGAATATAGCCCATGACTGGAGCAGTATATGGATCTACCCTGCATGGGGATCTGTTGCTGTACTTATAGTCTTTGTTATTTTCTTCAGGGAGCCTAAGAAAGTTATAAAGGCAGAGGCGGAGAAAGGTTGAGAAGGAAACAGGAAACAGGAAATAGGAAATAGGGAATAGGAATCCGTAATTCATAATTAATAATTCGTAATTGAAAACAAAAATTCGCTGGGGGATACTTAGCACAGCAAAGATCGGAGTAGTAAAAGTTATACCCGCTATGCAGCAGGGAAAATACTGCGAAATTAGCGCGATAGCCTCCCGGGATTTGAACGAGGCAAGGAGAGTGGCGGCTTTGCTTAAAATTCCAAAAGCTTATGGTTCATACGAGGAGTTATTGTCTGACGCTGAGATTGATGCAGTTTATATCCCTTTGCCTAATCATTTGCATGTTGAGTGGGCAATAAAGGCCGTGGAGGCAGGCAAACATGTCCTATTGGAAAAACCAGTCGGGCTTTCAAGTAAGGAAGCCGAAAAACTAATTGAGGCGTCAAAAGGGAAACCAGGATTAAAAGTCATGGAGGCCTTTATGTACCGGCATCATCCTCAATGGCAAAAAGCTAAAAAGCTGGTTGAAGAAGGGTATATCGGGAAACTTAAATCTATCCAGACTTTCTTCTCCTATTATAATACCGATCCAAATAACATCCGACAAAATCCGAATTTTGGAGGAGGGGGCCTGATGGATATAGGTTGTTATTGCATTTCCCTCTCCCGGTTTATTTTTGCTGATGAACCTAAAAGGGTTAATGGACTAGTTGAGTTCGATCCGAAATTTAAAACAGACCGAATGGCCTCGGGAATTCTCGATTTCTCAAGCGGCACATCAACTTTTACCTGTTCCACTCAAATAATGCCTTTTCAAAGGGTCAATATTTTTGGGGATACCGGCGGCATTGAAATAGAAATTCCTTTTAATGCCCCGCCGGATAAACCGACAAGATTATGGCTTCATAGCTCAGAAAAAACGGAGGAAATTACCTTTGATATCTGTGATCAGTATACGATTCAGGGAGATCTCTTCTCAAAAGCGATTCTTGACAATACAGAGGTTCCCACACCACTTGAAGATGCGTTAAATAATATGCTGGTGATTGAGGCGGTTTTTAAGAGTTCTGAAAGTGGCAAATGGATAAGCCTGTAGCTTAAATCATTTCGAGATAATTAATTTCTTTATGTTTAAAAAAATTTCCTTGACGGAAATTTTTCTCTAGCCGATGTTCTCACCGTACCAAAATCAATTTAAGTCAAATCCCATTCCTTCCGATTTTCCCTGGACAATAGCTGGTTCGCCTCTCTGTCATGGACAAAACGCTCCCTCTTATCATTCCACTCCAGCTTTCTGCCTGATTTGTATGAGATCAATCCGAGGTGCATTGGTAAAGTTAATTTCCGGGCATATTCCAGATTAGACTCGGGTTGTGTACGTGATTTAACTGAATTCACAAAATTCTGCTGATGACCCGGTGAACGTTCAATTGTGATCGGTACATGGGTCAAATCAGGCACAAGCTCTCCTCCTATCCGAACCTCATGGGTATTATAATCACAAATCAAAGTACCCTTATCTCCCTCAAAATAAGCCCCAATATTAGAACGGGTGGCAGCTCCCGGAACATTTGGAACTGTGCTCGTCCAGTAAACATTTAAGTCTTCATACTCATAATCCACATCAATCCAACGCTGAACATTGGAAATTCCGGTATTTTGTTCGCCTCTGGCGTGGATGCTTTTTAAGCCCTGAGGTTGAAGTGCCCAATATGCAACATCAGCGATATGCGACCAAAAATCACCGAAAACACCATGTCCATAGTCAGAAAAATAACGCCAATTAAAATGACAGCGTTGAGGATCATATTCAGATACAGGAGCCGGGCCAAGCCACATATCCCAATCCAAATTCTTTGGAACCGGCTGATAGGCTGCAGGACCGAAATCGGGAGGAACACCGGTTTTCCATAAACGAACGGTATGAATTTTACCCAGGATTCCCGAACGAACAAGTTCCACCACACGATGATAATTATCGCCGGCATGAATCTGTGTGCCCAGCTGGAAAATCCGATCGTAACGATTTAAATTCTTAAGCATTTCTTCGCCTCCCTTAACATCATAAGAAAGAGGCTTTTCTCCATACACATCCTTACCGGCCTTAAAGGCAAGCGTAGCAATCTGGCTATGCCAATGATCCGGAGTAGCACAGCTTATCGCATCAATATCCTTTCGATCCAATATATGCCTGAAATCTTTGTAAGCCTGAGCTTTATGTCCGGGACGAAGCGTGTCCAGGGTTTTCATCGTGGAATCTAAATGAAGCTGATCCACGTCGCACAAAGCCACAATTTCGACCTCCGGAATTGCTGCAAACCATTTCATATGTGCATTGCCCATTCCGCCCAGGCCAATATGGGCGATTCGCAAACGATCACTGGCTGCTACTTTGCGCAACATTCCAGGTAACATCAACATTCCCATACCGGCAATGCTTGTTTTCCTGATAAAATCCCTGCGGGTTGAACTCAGTTTCATAAGCTAAGTATTATACTTTATGATAAACAATCCTAATTTTTGCTTTGGGATATGGGCTATGAGCTTTGAGATATGAGCTATTGAATTCAAGCCAATACTCAAATTATTGGTGTTTTCTCAAATCCTATGCCCACCCCTTAGCTATCGGTTCTCAATTCTCCACTCTCAATTTCCGATTCCCCATTTCCTATTTCCTATTTCCCATTCCCTATTTCCCATTCCCTACCCGATAGCTATCGGGCCCCTACTTCCCACTCAAATCCTTGATCCTGATATTTCTGAATTTCAGCGGATTTCCATGCCCAAGAAAACCAATATGACCGCTGTCGCGTAATAAGCCCGGATGTTTCTGCCCATCGGCAGCACCATTCTTCCTGGCATCCGTAATATCTGCATCAAGTATAACCGTACCGTTTAAGATGACCTTGATCTTTGGCCCATGAACAATAACCTCCTGATAGTTCCATTCACCTACAGGTTTCAGATAGCCTCTTTTTGCAGGTATAGTACCATAGATAGAACCGTGATACTGATAAACTTTCAAATCCTTATAAACAGGTGCATCATTATCCAGTATTTGCAATTCCATTCCT
>Ga0154020_10009184_pt1 | contig 11396 bp, 7 predicted proteins | sample Klosneuvirus_201_FD_109709 | JGI IMG/M metagenome (GOLD analysis project Ga0154020, IMG submission 109709) | Active sludge microbial communities from wastewater, Klosterneuburg, Austria - Klosneuvirus_20160825_MG | ecosystem: Engineered > WWTP > Aerobic digester > Activated sludge | place... | reverse complement strand
TGCAAAGAGATTTTTGTGTTTTTGCAACAGAAAAATATTTTTAGAGAAAATCCTGAATCAGGCTGGATAATTTTTCATTTAGTCAAAACCATTTTGAGCTATTTAATCATGACAAATAGCAAGCAGGTTGTTGCATTCTTCAACAAACAAACACAAGTGGATATTTACCATTCTTAGGAAAATAGGTAATCCATAAACTTAGATAGCAACTACTAACTTACGGAACTTTCACACAAATTTTCTACTTCACTAGGCGGCCTCAACCTCCATTTTACGCCGCCACTTTCAAAACCGCCATCAAAAAGCAAGGGTTTTCCCTCGGGTATAAATACGGGGGTGGATTGTAAGGTATTGATATATAAGACATTAAAAGCTCGAAAAAATCGACCCACAAAATAGGCTAAACCTTTTAAATCGTGTATTTTTAAAGAAATGGATTTGGGTAAATCAAACCAATTTGAATTAAAATAAACCGCAAAAAAAATAGCTTGAATAGGTGGTTTATGCACAGCTAATAATTAGTGTTCAGGCGGGGCGAAGCGAGTTTGCTGCCATAATGTGACAACGTCGTTAAGACACTTAATAAGTTTCTAAACAACAAATATTTTAAATATGAACGACTATAAAGACATTGCGTTACTTCAGATTATTTGTTGCCCAGCCATACACCTTGCTCGTAGAAAACTTTGCATTTGACTTCAAATAAAAATAAAATTAATTTAAATAGTCTCACCACTAAACTAAAACAAAATGAATAAATTTAACTTTATTTGCTTAATTACTGGTCTAGTAATTGCAGTTGCAGGTTGTACAAAAGAAGGAGAAGAAGGGCCCCAAGGTCCTGCTGGCCCTCAAGGACTTCAAGGTCCAAATGCAACAGTAATCAATTATACTGTCAATAGTTGGGGCTCTGTTCCAGACATCCTTGAAATAAATAATTCTAATATCGTTTCTACAGGAGCGGTATTAGCCTACATTTATAATGGCGATTGGTATTCATTGCCATATCATTATTCTCAAGGTGGTGGAGTGTTTACAATTTATAGGAGTAGTTTTGATAATGGCGTATTTAGAATTAGAGTAATCGATACTGATAACTCCGCAACAACACAATCACAACTTTTGTCAACCCCACGCTCAGTAAGAATAGTGGTTATTCCTCAAAGATTGATAAACCCCAATGTAGATGTTAACGACTATGAAGCTGTAAAAGCTGCCTATAATCTTAAAGATTAATAAATTATTTAATGCCACTAGCTCATTTGATGCTGTAAAACGCACGGTCATGTCAAAATTTCTGCAAATAGCAATCTTAAAAGTTCTCCTTTTGACTTGCTGTTATAATTTATTCAGCCAAACACCTTCCATTCAATGGAAAAGATTAATAGGCGGCTCAAATACAGAAAAAATAAAAAAGATAGAACTAATTCCCACAAAAGGATATGTTGTACTTGGATCTACTAATTCTTGTGATGGAATTATTCAAAATTTTCACGGGCAAGAAGATGTATTTGTATTGTTTCTTGATTTCAGCGGGAACATAAAATGGATTAAATCTTTTGGAGGAGCATCTTCTGAAAAGCCTATTGATTTAATTTTTCATCCTTATGAAGAAAAAATCGGAGTTCTTATGAGTTCTATATCTAAAGATGGAGATTTCTCATTCAAAAATGATGATATGTATGGCAGCTTTTTTACTTATTTAAATTTAGAGGGGGAAGCACTCAACAGCTTAGGTTCCACCTCTTTATGTAATAACGGCATTCAACCTACCGTCGGGAAAAAACTTGCCATGAGTGGCAAATCAAGCTACTTACTCCGAACTGATAGTTATTTTGGAACTAAAAAGGAAGAGTTCCGAACAATTCTATCAGTAATTTTCTCAAGGAGATTTGATGAGAATCCAAGTTATCAAAATATTAGTTCTACAAGAGAAGAATTTTCTTGTCACCCGGCATCCATGAAGATTGATGACTTATTTTCAATCGTTGACTTAGTAGATTCAAAGGATATTTTCGGTCAATCCACAGGATTCATAACAATTGGCAATACCAATACTGCTAAGATTTTTACAATGGAATACAATGACATTAAAAAAGGGGGGAAATATATATCACTGAAGCACTTTCACTCAAATGAACAAAAAAAAACTGATGCATTTATCTTGAATTTAAATCGTGAAGTAAATTATATTAAACTTAAAGCAGGTTCAGGTATATGTATCGGAGGCAAAGGAAGTGAAATAGCACATCAAATATTTCATACAGGTTTTGAAACTTACAGGTGTATAATTACTTCTGATAGCTATGATGGGGATTTTAAGGCAAACAAGGGAAAGGGCGATATTTGGGCTGTTGACTTCGATAAAAAATTGAAAATTAACAGAATCCTGAACTTAGGAACTGTACAAGATGACAAATTTGTTTCAGCAATTAATTCTGAGAAATCAACTGCTGTACTACTGTATTCAGGAAATGCCAATGCCTCTGCAACAGATCAGAATTCTGATTCACCATTGGCAAATAGTGAAATAAATGCAAATGGATTAAGATTGATTCAATTTGATGATAAGGAATTATTAAGTGAAGTAAATTTTAACCTTCATGATTTAAATGCAAGAGTATTCCGAACAATCGAACAAAAGTTGATAGTAACCTCATTAATTCCAAAGGGGAAAACAAATGCACTCGGAGTAATATGTATTGAACCGTTATCAGGAAAAGTCATATGGCAAAAAATAATTTCTGATTATGATTTTGTTTCTGCCGATTATCTTTATGAGCGGATTGAAAACAATTTTTATATTATAGGTTCTGCAAAAGATACTGCAAAGCCAGACAGCCAACCTGACATTTTTTTTATGAATTTAAACTCCCGAAATCTAGCTGGATCAAAACCTGTTCTTTTTTATGATAATCTTAATACCATCGCTAAATCAGATACTTCAATAGTTAATTCCATTTTGCAAAACGGTATTAACGTTGATTCTGTTGGAGAAAATAAACGTATTGATGCTTTAATGATTTATAAAGAAGATTCCACAAAATCAGAGGCGCTTTTAGCATTTGCTTTGCTCTCAGAGTATTTTGGAGATTACGAATTAGCTTCAAAATCTTATGGAATACTAATTAGCAAAGCAGATAGAGTAAAAGACAAAGCAAACTTGAGTAAGTGGAGAGCCCACCAAATTACCTGTAACTTTTTGACTAAATCAAAAGTGATTACAAAAAGTGACACTGTTTTAACTAACAACCAGGGAACCAATGGTTTTTACGGCATTGGAATTACCTTCAAAATATCGGATGGGCACTTATTGGTTTCTAAAGTATTTCCAAATTATGCGGCAGAAAAGGCGGGTTTAAAATTATTTGACGAAATAACACACATTAATGATGTTGCCACTTCAAATGATTGTTTAACAGATAATTCTGTAAAAGAAAAATTGAAGGATAATAAACCATCTGCAGTTGCACTTACTATTAAACGATTAGGAGAAAATAAACCATTAAACATAAGTATTGCAAGAACTTTTATTGCTTCCGCTACAAACAATCAAAAACCAATTTCAAATACGGGGAATACGATGAATGAGCAAAAGCCCAACTTGAATAGTAATCAAAAAGAAAAACAATCATTTTTAAAAAAAATGGTAACAGCAATCCAAGAAGATACTCTGATAATGAAAAACATTGAGGCAGTGCAAATAATAAATTATGCTTTAACTGTTATAAATAAATGGAGTAACGAATCTGTAAACAAAAATTATCTTTTACAAATTGATGAACAATTAGGAATGATTTCCTCTGTAGTAAATATAATTACAGGCACTTACCCGAGTTTTTCGTTTGATAATGGTGGCAAGGTAACATTTGACACCCCTGAATTGAAAGAACTTGGTACAAAAGAATATGCTAAAAAAGAACAGACAAAATATATTGCTTCTGCAAAAGCGAATGAAATTAAAATAGACAACAATATATCGTTTGTAAAGAAGGATAATTTTGATTCTTACTCGGGATATTATGAATGTTTTGATAATAGTAGTTTATCAATGGCTTCATCGGAAAGGCTTAGGATGGAAATGTGTTTTAAGGGAGAACTGCCATTAAGATCTAAAATATCTGACGATATTCCATGTGAACAAGAATTTAAAAGAAGTTATTCTAAAATTGTTATTAAAGGAAATACTATATCAATGACTTCAAGTGATGAAATAATTTTCTTACCATGCAATTTTAATGGTAATCTTGGTTATGGCGCCAATTACAAGAGCAGTAGTACTGGAGGTTACATTAGAAATGAAATAATGAGTGAAGGATTAATTGATTTTAATACCATGATGGTAACTTTAAGTACTAACACCCAAACTGAATATGATATGGGGCAGTCTTCTTCTACAATCTATCATAACGGTGGAAGTAATAAACTTGGTGGTCAACCCCAAGTTTCGAACTCAAATACCAAGCGTTCTCAGAGTAGATTTAAAATAGAATTCTTACCTGAATACAAGATTAAATTTGACAATCTTAAAGATGGTAATTGGGGCATTAGCAAAAAGGTAAAAGACTTATAAAAATGAAAAAAGCTCTAACATTAAGTATCAGTTTGTTTTATGCATTATTAACTTTTGGGCAAACAACAGCACCATGTTACACCGATGCGAATAAAGTTTTTTTGAAGAATGAACTTAAATCATTAACTAACATTTATAAGGATGCTCTATATGATTGCAACTCAAACGAACCTTCTACAACCGGTATTGATTGCGAAAATGATTTGCTGAATCTTAAAAATAACATTGAACAACTTGCTGCTTTAAATTCTTTGGTTGAATCATTAGGTTGCAGCTTTTCAATTTACCGCGATGAAAAACCATGTGCAACAGGCAAATATTGCCATTCCTATAAAATTGAAGACAAATCAGAACCTTCTAAATCCACATCTAAAACTTCTGATGATGTAAAAAATGAATACAACCTTGAATTAGCTAAAATAAAATCACACGAGAGACAGGAATTTTTTGAAATGGTTTACAAAATAATTGGACTATTCCTTGAACATGCTGAAAACGCAGGATTATTGGAAGACATTAAGAATCTAATAATCGGAGAAGAAAGTGCATCAAAAACTTATAATATTTCAGATAAAAGCAGAACAGCGATTGATGATAATAATGATGGATTGAATGAAGGATACAAAACCATTAACCCTGACGGTTCAACAACTTTTGCTTTAGATACCGATAATGATGGAAGGGCTGATGAATTAATAACTTATGATAAATCAGGGAAAGTGAATGCGGAGAAAACGGTTGCAAAATCAACAAGTACACCAACGAAAAAAAATAGCAAACCAAAACCTAAAGAAAAACCTAAGCCCCCTCCTTTGGGAAAATTACGAATTAATTGGGTAGGAGTTATTGATAATGCGGAAGGCGATGATTGGCCTCATGGCTCGGCCGGCAATTTTCATGTTTTAATTTACAGCCCAGACAAAGGTTGCCCGGGAAATCAGCCAGAGTATAGCGGTTATTTTAATAGTGATATGGAATTAAAAGGACCTTCATCAGGTGACCAATGGTTTGATTTAGAAGATATAGTCGGTACAGAAAAAATCTGGAAAGTGCCAATTGGTTCCGGAGATTACAAGAATGAGTTTTTAGACGGAGACCAAAAAATATTCATTGGTGATGACGGTAAAGGCAAAATTGTTTATCCATGGAAATATGAAAACCAGTCGGTACTGCTTGTTATCTATGAGTCAGACCCGCGAATAGCCGGAATACCGACAAGAAGCCATGACATGGTATTTTGCGCTTTAATTTCTCGGAAAGCTACCTTGAAAAAATATTTAACAATTGCTGATACTAAGCGCCCAGCAAATGATGATGCTATTTCAAATTGTAAAAAAAGAAAAATTAAATGGTATACAAATGTTTGGAAAAAAGGTTTGACAAAAGGAATTCCAAAAGTTTTCTTAAAAGTATCTACACAATAATAGAATGAACCGTGTGCGTTTCGTAACTGTACAATTTCGAACACCAATTTTTTTGCATACTCTAATTTTTCCGGATATTATTTGACACTGCAGCATATGCTGGTATCATAATATAGAAAACCGCGAACCTTTTGTTGAAATTGCCATGAAATTCGAATGCATCGAGTACACCTATCCATTTGTGCATAATAAATTGCATCAGGATATATCTGTAGGTCGGCCCCATTAATTCTCAATACACTTCGAAGCCCCTACCCTCCATTTTACGCCGCCACTTTCAAAAACACCTTCAAAAAGCAAGGGTTTTCCCTCGGGTATAAATACGGGGGGTGGGTTGTAAGGGATTGATATTTAGCTAAATAAAATTTTCATTTTCAGGTTCCAAAAATTGGTGATTGGGGTTGGAACTTGTATTTTTAGATGATTGGTAGCTGAAACTTCTCATCAAATAAGAGTAAAAATAATTTACTTCAATGTTGGGTAAAAAAGCGTTTTAAACATAGATAAAAGTGAATGCTTGTAGCGGGTGTAAGTGAGTTGGCAGCAAGCAAATGGAACACTCTAAATCTCATAATATGGAAATTTTTAAAAAAGAAAGCTTTCAATCCTTTTTACTTGCACTTGGGTTGCTTTTGTTGGCAATAACAGCTCAACGATGTTCTTTAAGCTTTATGCTTACTTCATCAAATAAAGTTTTGAAACCTCTGATAGTTGCTGATAGTCTACAAAATGCTAACTTAAAAAGTTTACTTGCAGATTCAATACCTAAATTAAAAACCCTAAATATCCAATATCAAACTGCTCAAGAAATTAAAACTTACTATAAAGATTTAGCGGTTTCATATTATGTAAACTATTATGCTTTTTCAATTTGCTCAATACTATTTACAACTTTATTGACAATAGCAATATTTTTAGTCGTAAACAAAGGTTGGCAAACATCACAGCTTATTTTAAAGACTTTTTTGTTGACCACAGTTGTTCTGTCCTCAATATATTATTTTCTTCCGAATGTTTTGAACAACAAGGAAAATTTGCAAAAGAACTCAGACAAAGTAAAAGCATTTCAAAAAATACAATCTGATATACTGATATTTTCAAACAAATATAATCAAGCAGATAAAGAAAAACTTGACAGCGCTCTAACTAGCAACTATGAACAGATAATATTGAATTTTGACTTTATTACTACAATTGATAATAGCAAATTAAATTCAAATCCTCAAGACCTATTAAAAAGTATAAAACCCTAAAATTGCCTGCTGCCAACAGCTGGTTTAAGAAATAGGCGGTGACGTGCTGTAATGAAATTTTGTGCTTCATATCAAGTTCGGTGGTGGCAGACAGTTTTGTTTCCGACCCCGATTACTATCTAGGCGCCAATTTCTTAAAACCACAATCCGTTGGCTGTAATGCTTTGACACACCTCACAATTATGAACAACCAAAACTGGACAAATACAAAAGAAGAAAAAACAGAACTGAATGGTGAAGTTATTTCTCGAAAGGTGATTTCACAACCTTCCAAGAAATTCTTCGGTATTAATTTTGATACGATTGAATTGCTTATTAAAATTGCTGGCTTAATTTTAATTCTAATTGCAGTCATCGAATACTTGGATAAAGTCGAGGCAAAATATCAAGAACAAATTCGACAACATAATTCAGATTCAATAAGCACAGAAAGGTATAGAGAGCAACAACTTAATTATTCCAAAGAGCAACAGCGGCTTGACATACAATTAGCAACTCAACAAAAAGAAATTGCTAACAATCAATTGAATTTTCAAACAGATTTAGATTTTAGACGCCAATCATTAGAACAAGGTCTTACAAGTAATATAAAGCAACTATATCTTCAAAAAGATTTTGAGATTGACAAAGAAAAAAGAGGATTTTACACATCTGCTCTAACAGGCACTTCAATTAGTATGGAAGTACTGTTATACAAACCTGTTAATAGTTCTGCTTTTGTACAATCGAAAGAAAGCCTACTTTATGAATTATACCCAAAACTTGGAATAATTGGTGATGAAGCTATAATGCAAAAATTTATAGTTTTTAAAAATTACCTTTTGGCTTACGAAGTAATACAGGACGCTATTTCACTTTCAGACACGCTATACAACCTTTCAAAAGAGGTTTGGTCTAAAGAATCAAGTAATTTTGATGCTTCTGAAAAGTTAAAGTACAAACTGAATGAGCAAGCAAGAGATTCTCTCTTTTATCGTACTCATAGAATTGAAATTTTTAGAAATGCACAAAAACTTGACAATAAATCTGATGAAATTTTATTATTAGCAAGTAATCTTGAAGGAGAATTGAATAATAACTTAAGTAAATCTGTAAGTTTAATAAAAGATACATTAGTTAATGACTATCAAACCTACGCAAAAAATGTGGGGGAGTTTGAAGCCATACTAACAAATTATTTCACTTGGCTTTCTGACATTGAACTTACAAAGGTGTATGAAGATAAGGCTAAGTACCTATCGTCATTCAGTAACGTATATTATATAGACAAAAAAAATACGGCTTTAAAACTATTGTTAAAAGAATTAAGCAACAAATTGAAGACAACGAAATCAGAGTTTGACGTTCTGATGAATAAAAAAATTGAATTCTTCCGACAGATGTAACACTACAACCAATCTAGGTAATGTCATAAAAAGCAAACATTATTTTACTCATATTTGATCAAGCAGAAAGAGACCTTCGGGCGATTAGTTGTACGGAAGTTCATTTATAATTGGCATGGATTTAATAGGGACTATTTTTATTTCTTCTTGTTCAACAGTGCTTCCTTCACAACCAAGCAGAAAGAGAGTCTTTTGTTCATCATTTAATTATTTTCCTTTATATTCGGGATAAAAGGCACAGTCGTTTTCCATAAAGTAAATATTAATGCCAACAATTTTTTTCGAACTGCTACTTTGTATATTTCTGTGCTTACTGACCCCCATTTCGGGATGTTGCCCCTGATTTGAAAAGTTGATGCTGGGAAACTGACTATCTCCATTCCGATTCAACTAAACTCCTCTCCAGAAACCAAACACAGCCACCTTTTAAAATCTACTTTTTACGCCGCTACTTTCAAAAACCACCTTCAAAAAGCAAGGGTTTTCCCTCGGGTATAAATACGGGGGTAGGTTGTAATTAGTTGATAATTAATTAGATAAAATTTTCATTTTCAGGTTCTAAAAATAGGTGGTTGAGGCTTGAACTTGTATTTTTAGATGATTGGTGGATCGAGCTTCATAGCAAATAAGAGTAAAAATAATTTGCTACAATATTGGGTAAGTATAGGTATTTGCCAGGGCTAGAAGCGAATGTTTCATGCGTAAATTTGTGAGTTGCGTGTCATGCTTGGGGGCATTGCAAACTTGAAATTTTCAGTAAAAAGCGAACAACTAAATTAAACAAATAAAAATAAATAGGGACGCTGAAAACCGAATTGAATAAGCACAAAATAAATACTTATAATTCAAATCAAATTACTAACAATTAATTTCTATTACAATGTCTAAACACAAAACCGAAGTGAGTTTGCAAGGCGAATTCACAACAATTGATGTATTCTTAGAAGGTATTGAAATTCCCCTCAAAGAAATCAATGACAACGACTACTATAAACTTTATAGTGAGTTTGAAATTTCAAATCCGTTAAACATAAGTGTAAGGCTTAAAGGTTGGACAGGAATGAAATGGAAAATCACAATTAAAATTGATGACATTAATGTTTATTCTAAAAATGGGGTTTTTGATAACAAAGGATTTGTAACTTTTACTGCAACTAAAACCATATAGCACCATGAGAAAAATATTTACAATCATTGTTATTAATCTCATTAGTTCCAACGCGTACTCACAAAATGAACTAAAAAGTATAGATTCATCTTTGAAAAGTATAGACACAAATATTGGTAAACTTAAGGATGAACTTGTGAAGGAAGACCCTGAACCTTACACTGGACAATCAATTTTTGAAGACAGCAAAGGAAGTAGCGCTATTTTTCTACCAAGTGGTGGTACATTTAGACTTAATACAGCGGATGCAAGCCTTAAACTTTCATTTATAAATAGAGTAAGCACAAAGAAACTTACTTATGGCTTTGACATAAGCGGTAAAACAAATGACGGCTTGATGCCTCTAATTTCAAATGGTAATATTTCGCCAGGAGCAAAAGTCAATGGGATTATTGGATTGCAAGAATTATTTCACAAATCGAATATACTTGATGGATGGTTTGGATTAAAAATAGGATATGAAGGCTCATCATTCAAACTATTTAATCCTGATTCAATTTTTGCAAATCAAATCAAAAAGACCTCTTTCAATTCATTCACTTCAGCTCTTGCTTTTAACTTAAAAATAGAAGGTAATAAGTTATTAGCCTTGTCTATTGGGTATCAGAAAGTAAACAATTATAGCGACCTTGACGAAATAGAACTAACAGATACGAAAGAAATAAAAGATTCTATATCCAACACCACGAGAACTTATGAAACGAAAAATAAAGTTAGAATGGGCAAGTATAAAACATTTGACCAATTGCCAATTAATCTTGATTTCTTCTGGACACCAAATAGCAACCCAAGAATTGGCTTATATCACTATTGGAGAGGGAAGTTTACTAATGGAGAGTTTACTAATGGATGTGGCAGCGGTTTGTATTTATTGAAAAAGAATAATCCACTATCAGCTGTTGCTGGTGTAGTGCTTGAAGTTTCTGACATATCTAAATTTAGTGATGGTTATGGCAAAAATTTCACAATAAATTTTGTGGTAGGTTATAATTTTGGATTTGCAAAAAAATAAATAAACTTAAAATTAAATTATCATGGCTAACAGACGAGATTTTTACACTTGCAACTCTAAGGCCATTTATTTGCTTATTTTTGAGATTACTAAGGTCTGTAGGCTGACTAAAGTTTCCTATATTACCACATTGACATCACTATAAATAAAAACTAATTATATGGCTACACTTACGACTATGAGATTTACCCAAGGAGATATCTCTTATGAGGTAAACATAGACTTTGATGACGAAGGTATCGTTGAAAACCTACTTGCGTTTGACGTTATAGCAAAATTAATTGACAAAAAGGGGCATTCTTATTCTGCAACTTTACGCATTGCCATAAACTTAGACGAATTCTCAGGACGAATATTTTTGGGCGAAAAAGAGCTTCACAAATTTTCATTTGGAGATATGAATGTTAGAATGGATGGACATACAAGGGATGAAATTATTCCAGGTTTAGATGGAGACGGAAAGTTCGTTGACAGTGTATATGACAATATCCAAGAAGGCATTGGCAATGCAGTTGCTGAAATAATTGATGGGATGCCAGTCCCCGACCCATTCTTTGGATGTTTAATTAAAGCTAGTATTA
>Ga0154020_10009182_pt1 | contig 11398 bp, 9 predicted proteins | sample Klosneuvirus_201_FD_109709 | JGI IMG/M metagenome (GOLD analysis project Ga0154020, IMG submission 109709) | Active sludge microbial communities from wastewater, Klosterneuburg, Austria - Klosneuvirus_20160825_MG | ecosystem: Engineered > WWTP > Aerobic digester > Activated sludge | place... | reverse complement strand
TGACACATCTGACGATGTCATGCGAAATGGATCATGTCGCTGACATCGCGCGCGCGGCTCAGTTGAGCGGGCACCCCTGTTCGTTCGCTGCCGCCAACAGCGACTTGGTGTTGGCGATGGTGGTGGCGTTTCCGCTGAGCCACGCCGTGCGCACCATCTGGATCACCTGCGCCGAGGTGTAGTTCGAGTTGACGCCGCTCGTGGACACGCTGTTGAGCAGCGCGGCGGTGCCGTGGCGGAAGAGCTGCTCGCCGTCGTTGTTGCCATTCAGGCCGAGCGCCTGCAGCAGTGTGAGCGGACCCTTCGGGTTGTTCTTACCCACGCTCCGGAAGGTGACACCGAACACGGCGTCAATCATGTCCGACGTCGCGTAGACTTTCCAGCTGTCAAAGTGCTGCGACTGTTTCCAGTAGCCTGGTGTGCAGCCCTGGCCGCCGATCGTGGGCGGGAAGAGATAGCCGAAGTCGACGTCCGTGCGGTGCTGTGCAGTGGCGAGCGTGGCGGTGGCGCAATGTGGTGTCGCCAAGCCATCGAGATCGTACGTCTGCGTATAACCCGACGCCGGTGTGACGCACACCGAGTACGTGCCGCCAAACAGGCTGCCGAACGTGTAGGTGCCGTTGCCGCTGGTGGACGCGGTGCCGACGACCACGTTGGCGGAGTTCCGCAGTGTGACCGTCCAGCCATTCAATCCGGCCTCACCCACATCCTGCACGCCGTCGCCGTTCACGTCATTCCACACGCGGTCGCCGATGCTGCCGAGCTGCACGTACCCAAAGTCCACATCAGTGCGATCCTGCCCCGTGGTCAATGAGGCGGCGGCGCAATGCGCCGTGGCAACGCCGTCGAGATCGTACGTTTGCGCGAAGCCAGCTGGCGGCGTCGACACACACACCGTGTAGTCGCCGGCGGGGAGTCCGGCAAACGTGTAGATGCCGCTGCCGTTGGTGGTGGTGGAGCCGATGACATTGCCGTTCTGGATGAGATCGAGCGGCACGTTCGCAAACCCGGGCTCGCCACCATCCTGCACTCCGTCTGCATTCAGATCGTTCCAGACGAAATCTCCGATGGAGCCGGTGGGCAGCGGCGTATTGGTGAAGGTCACGAGCGCGCCCGGATTGTTGCCCGGTCCGCCAATGGTGATCGACGCGACCGATGTGCCCGTGCCCGTTGTAGTGGGTCCAAGGATGAACGGGCTGCGCAATGGAAACAGAATCGTTTCGAGCTTCCAGTCGGTGGTGTAGCCGCTCGTCGGTACCACTTCCGTGACCGTCACCACGTCGGCCGTGATGCGGCTGTTCTGCCACACGAGCGCGCACTGAATCGGGCTGCCCGCCGCGTCGCGGCCCGCATCGACCGCGATCGTGATGGTGGTATCCTTGGTCACGCTGCCCGTCACCTGCAGGCGAACCTGAATCGCCGACGGCGTCACGCCGTTCGCCCAGACTTTGCACACTTCGAGCTGTTCCGGGAACAGCACGCCATCGCCGGCCGCGATGATGCCTCCGCTGGCGGGGACGTTGCCAAACAGCGCGCTTTCCGTAGGGGAGATCGAAGTCGGCGCGTCGCTGCAGGCCGCGAGGAACGCCACACCCGCGGCAACCACGGCGCGTGGCAAACGTCCTGAAAAACGATGTGATGTCATACCGGTCTCTGGATTGGGGTCAATGGAAGCGGTCCGCCGTAGTCGTCTGTGGCCTCATTACAACTCCGGCGATTCAGACCTCCACGTCGCAAACACCGCACCGGCGCCCGTCATAGACCTAAAAAAACTCTAAACGTTTACCTGTTAACGAGATACAGAAGCGAACTCTTCCTTTCTGGGCAGTCAAAATGACGGGCTGTGCAACAAACTGTTGCATTCTCGCAACGACGCAATAGGCGCCTCTAAATGTTGAATAGACGCAACAAGTAGTGGATAGTCGAGTGCTCTATTGATGCGCCATCTGCGCGGCGACAGCCTCGGCGATGTGCAAGACGCACTCGTCCACTGACGCCTGGCGCGTCCGGAAGCTCAGCACGCATGCCCGCGCCAGGAATCGCCCGTTCACGGTGCATCCTGACAACATCACGCGGCCGCGAGCAGTGATGTCGTCGATGAGGCGCGCGGTGGCGGCGTTTTCATCGGCGAGGGTGGGCAGCGACGGGCCGGCGACATGAAACGCGAAGAGCGACAACTGGGGCGGCGCGACCATGACGATGCCGGGAATCGCCGCGATCTGCTCGGCGGCACGCAGTGCCAACGTCCGCTTCTCGGCGATCGCGGCGCGGTAGCGGGCCGCACCATACATCTTGAGCGTCAACCAGAGCCGCAGTCCTGGAAAGCCGCGCGAGAGTTCGGGACCGTACTGCGCGGGGTCGTAGAACTCGTCCTGATTTTCCGGCAGATAGCCCGCCGTCGCTGAGTGCACACGGCGCAACTGTTCGCCGTCGCGCACCAGCAAGGCACCGGTGCCATACGGGAGAAACAGACCCTTGTGCGGATCGAGCGTCAGTGAGTCCGCGCGCGAGAGTCCGTGCAACAACGGACGGAGTTCGGGGCACACATGGAAACAGGCGCCGTAGGCGCCATCGACATGATGCCACAGACCTTCGCGGGCGCAGAGTGTCGCAATAGCATCGAGTGGGTCGACCGCCCCTGTATTCGTCGTGCCGGCGGACGACACCACCATGAACGGCGTGAGCCCGTCCGCGCGATCTCGTGCAATCGCGTCGGCGAGCGCGGCGACATCCATGCGATACTGCGCATCAACAGGAACGGCACGCACGCGATCCGGTGCAATGCCGGCCAGCTTGGCGGCCTTGTTGATGCAATGATGTCCCTGCGTCGACGTGTACAGCGTGCCAGCGCGGATGTCGGTGCCCAATCGCGTCTCGCGCGCGCACACGATTGCATTGAACGTCGCGCCGGAGCCGCCGGTGGTCAGCAGCCCAGCCGTTCCCGGCGGAAATCCCATCCAGTCCCGCAGCCACTCGAGCACGTTGGCTTCAAGCTGAACCAACGCGGGTGCCGCCATCCACACGCCCGTGTATCGGTTGGTCGTGTCGGCGATGAAATCGGCCAAGGCCGCCGGATAGACCCCGCCGCCGGGGATGTACGCGAGATACCCCGGCCCAGCTGTGGTGAACGATCGCGGGATGAGCGAGTCGAACAGTTGATCCAGCAGCGGCTCGAGAGCGCTGCCGTCTTCCGGCACCGGTTCACGCAAGGTGCGACACAACTCGGCCGCCTCCACATCACCGCAACTGGGTTGCGTGGCCAGCGACGCGATGTGCTGCACGGCGCGCTCGACCACAGCGTGTCCCATGCGGCGCATCGCATCGGCGCTGAATTCCATCGCGGCGGGGTCGTCCGCCATCTCGGAGAGTGACATGGGACCAAAGGTGGCCGCCTCAGCCCGCCGTGTCGACTGCTGTGCACGGCATGGACGGCGCAGCCACGCGCGCGCCGGGCGCGACTTCGGACGGTTCCCCTCGACGCGGCGCTGTCCCGGCGCTACACTCGCGACATCCCCAACTGGAGTCCGACATCAAAACCGTGCGTGATCTGCTGGCGCTCAAGGGCGCAACCGTGGTGTCGGTGTCACCGTCGTCAACGGTGCTCGACGCTGCGTACATCATGGGCGACAACGGCTTTGGCGCCGTGCTGGTCATGGATGGCACGCGGCTGGTGGGCATCTTCACCGAGCGGGACATGCTCCGTCGCGTGGTGGCGGCCGAACGCGATCCCGCGACTTCGCGCGTGGAAGAGGTGATGACATCCGCGCTGTTCACCTGTGTACCGGAAACGACGGCGGACGAGTGTGGTGCGATCATGACGCGCCATCGCATCCGGCATCTGCCCGTCGTCGACACCGACGGACTACATGGATTGGTCAGCATCGGCGATCTCCTGGCGCACCGCGTGCGGGAGCAGGAAGACACGATCAAATTCCTGAACAACTACATGTTCAGCGTGCGCTGATGCACTGATGAACTGATGCGCTGATACGCTGATGCGTTCGCGGGTTCTCGCACCGCATTCGGACGCGCAGACTCAGTGGCCGATGTCGACGATATCGGCGCGCGGGGGGACCCAGGCGGGGATCCACGCACGCGGCGACAGCGAGCAGACGCCGGGCGGCGATCGGACTTCGGCGAACCCCCCGCCACCAAAACCAAAGCGGGCATCAGTGAGTCGCCGTGAACCGTCCGGCTCGATCTCCCACACCGGCACACGCATGAAGCGCAGCGCCGCGCCGCCACACCGCTCGGCCGCGATCGCCTGCAGGGCGTCACGAGGCGCTTGCCAGGCCGCGCCAGATCACGCGCGTGTCCGCGCTGGCCGCCAGTGCGCCTACCCCGCGCAGCAGACCAAATCGCGACCCGCGGTCGCCGAGTCCCGGCACGCAGGCGCTATCGGCGCGAATACCACGACGCGACCAGGGCCGCGCCGCGCCGTTTCGCACACGGTATGTCGCGCCGTCTGTTGAGACGACCAGGACATCGAAGCAGTTGGCATTCGCCGCGGTCGGTGTGAGTGCGACATCGTGGATAACTTCCGATGGCGCTTCCACCGCGAGCGACTGTCGGATGATCTGATCGGCCTTTCGCGACGAAAGGGCAAACAGACCCTCGATCACGCCCCAGGCGACGAGGGCGCCGGCGACGCGCCGGGACGGCGTGAGTACGCGCTGGGCGATGAGCCAGACCACCGCCGTCATGGTGACGGCAGCGGCGAGTGCGGTGGTCATCGCGCCAAGCAGCCATGCGGCCGCAAGAATCGCTGCGAGCAGCAGTGACAACACCACACGCGTGGCCGCGCGACGAGGGCCAAACAGCAGCGGCGGAATGGCGATCACCCAGAGCCACGGTTCGACAATGAACACGGCGTCGCCGTACACCCAGCGATTGTCGATCGGCCAGAACGGGTGAACACCGTAGCTGTTGGTGAAGTCGAGCAGCAGATGCGACAGGGTGCCGGCCACGGCGAGCGCGAGCAGTGGACCGCTCTCACCGTGCCGTTCGGCGACCGTGTCGTCCGATCGCGCCCGTACCGCAGTGGCGATCCACCACAGCACCAGCGCCGCCAGCACGACGAAGACGACGGTGTGCGTGTGACCGCGGTGGTGCAACAGGTAGCCCAACTTGCCCATGCCCACGACTGGACCCGAGTAGAGCAGGTCCGCATCGGGCACCTCGGCGGCGATGACACCGAGGGCCACGGCGACCCGCCGCAGCGACCGGGAGACCGGTCGCTGTGTGCGGTGCTCGATCACGCGGAGGGTAGTGTCGGCGAGCAACAGGCCTGCAAACGCGTGTGTGGCGTTATCCACGAGCGGATGCGGTCATCGGTTCACCTCGCCAGATTTGTGTGGTCCCAGTTTTCTTCTTTCCCTTTTGGAGTCCCCGCCTTGAGCATCTACGGCGCGAACCAGATGGCCGCCAGTTGGCGCACGGTCCGCAAGAACACGATTCAGATTGCCGAGGATATTCCGGCTGATCAGTACGCGTTCAAGGCGTCGGCGGACAGTATGTCCGTGATGGAGATGCTGGCACACATGGCCACGTACACGGATTGGGCTGAGCAGTTGCACTTTGCCGAACGCAAAACCGCCGTGACCGGTGCCGACTTCGGCCGGTACCTCAGCGAGGGAGCGGTCGCCGCGGCGGCGCTCAATTCGAAGGCCGCACTGGTTGATGCACTCATCGGACGAGGGGAGTCGTTTGCACTGCAGCTCGAGGCCATGACGGACGAGCAACTGGAAGAACTGGTCGCGTTGCCGGGCGGCCCCAAGTCGCGGTTCGAGATGTTGCTGGGCATCAAGGAACACGAGATGCATCATCGTGCGCAGTTGATGCTGATCGAACGCCTGCTGGGCATTGTGCCGCACCTCACGCGCGCGCGGCAACAGCGCTCCTAGCAGCGGTCGACGGCCGGCTTACTTCGCCTCCCCCTCGGTGCGCTTGCGCGCTTCGGCGAGGTAGGCCGGTTCCAGTTGGAGCAGATTGGCCAGCTTGCGCATCAGGTACGATTCCTGGCCATCAATGGCGCCGTCGGCGAGCACCACCTGCCACATGAGTTCGGCCAGCACCATACGCTGCGCGAGCGTGTATTCGCGGACGACCTGACGGGTGAAGACAAAGTCGTCGGCGGCGTCACGGCTTGCACTCGCCGCTTCGGTCATCAGCGCCACGGCCCCGGCCTCGTCGACGCCGAAGTGCCGCTGAAGAATTTCGAGAATCCGCTGCCGTTCGAGATCGCTGAATTCGCCGTCCACATTGGCGAGTTCCAGGAGCAAGACGCAGGCGGCCACACGGACATCATGGGGATGGGTGCGGGAATGTGCGCCGGGTGTGCCCTGCACATTGTCACCGATGAGGCGTCGAATCGCGTCAAGCATGGTGTCGGGATGATGGAAAACAAACGGTGTGCCGAAAGGTACGTGCGATTGACCGGCGGCGTCCATCGGGAAAGTTTGCACCATGGCCGAACCACTCAAATCGCAATTTGGCGCCGCGATCCCCAAACGTATTGCGTCCGAGATCGCGCACGTCTTTCCGGCGTTCAACCGCACGGGGTTTGAACGAGACGCCCTGCACGGCTTCGAATCGCTGGAACTGCTCGATCGGGGCCGACAGCTGGGGCGCGTGCTGCATGCGTACCTGCCTCCGCACTTTCCCGACGCGGTCGATGTCCTGCTTGCCACGCTGCCGGCGACACGCGCCGGTGACGGGGGCATGGCCGCCTTCTTCTATCTGCCGCACACCGAGTTCGTGCGGGCCTTTGGCGTGGGGCATTTCGAACCCTCCATGCGCGCCCTGCACGCGCTGACACAACATTTCACGGGCGAATTCGCCATCCGCCCCTTTCTCGAGCACCATCAGGCGGAAACCCTCGACCGGCTCCGCGAGTGGACGCGCGATCCCAGTCCGCATGTCCGCCGGCTGGTCTCTGAAGGCACACGTCCGCGTCTGCCGTGGGCGCCGCGGCTTCGTGCGTTTCAACAGGATCCCACGCCGGTGTTGGCGTTGCTCGATGTGCTGCGCGACGATCCCGAACTCTACGTGCGCCGCTCAGTGGCGAACAACCTCAACGACATCGGCAAGGATCATCCACAGCGTCTGGTCGAGACGGCTGCCCAGTGGATGGACGGTGCGTCCGACGAGCGGCGCTGGATCGTGCAGCATGCCTTGCGGTCGGCGGTGAAGCGCGGGGATGCGGCCGCGCTGGCGGTGCTGGGCTACGGCGCCGCGTCCACGCTGACAGTCGAGTCCACGCGGATTGCCCCGGCGCGTCCGGCGCTCGGTGGCTCCGTCAGTATCAGCACGACACTCCACAATCCATCACGCCGGACGCAGCGCGTGATCGTGGATGTCCTCGTGCATTTCGTGAAGGCGAACGGGCGCACGAATCCCAAGGTCTTCAAGATGTCAGTCGTGGAGATCGCCGCGGGGGCGTCGGTGACGCTTCGCAAGACGATTTCGTTGGCCAACCTTACAACGCGCAAACATTATCCCGGCCGTCATCGCGTGGAACTGCAGTTGAACGGTCAGGTGACGCCGGTGGGCGGATTCACGGCGGTGGCGGCGAACCACGACGCATAGTGGCTTCGGCCTGCGCCAGATACTCGCGCGCCATCTGCAGTGACGGATTGATGTCGAGGGCACGACGGAAATGCCGCGTGGCGTCGGGCAGGTTGCCACCGAGCGCCAGCGCGACGCCCCAGTTGAGTTCCGCGTCCGCATGGTCGGGTTGGAGCTCGATGGCGCGCGCATAGTGTGCGAGGGCGTCACTGGCGCGTCCGAGGCGTACCAGTGCATTGCCCCAGTTCACGTGGGCGTCCGCGTTGGCCGGATTGAGTTCGATGGCGCGCGCGAAATGCCCGACGGCTCCGGCCACATCGCCCTGACGCATCAGGGCCACACCCCAGTTGCCCTCGGCGTCGTCGAGATTGGGGAGCATCGCAATGGCGCGCCGGTACGCGTCGATGGCTTCGTCGGTGCGGCCGCTGGCCGCCAGGGCCACCCCGAAGTTGGCCAGCGCCTGCGCGTAGTGCGGCCGATAGCGGACGGCGAGCGCGTAGTGCGAGAGCGCATCGTTCACACGCCCCTGCTGGAACATCAAGTTGCCGTAGTTATTGTGCGCGTACGGTGATTCCGGTTCGACCTCCAGCACACGGGTCCAGAGTCGCTCCGAATCATGCCAGATCTGCGTCTGTTGCCAGGTGAGACCGGCCAACACCGTCAGCAGCATCCCGCCGCCGATCAGCGCGAGCACCCGTGCCCGCGCGAGCAGCAACAGCATGGCACCGCCCGCCAGAAACACCAGCGCGAATGACGCATTGTGTGTGTTGCGATCGGAGGCGATTTGCGGACCGCCCTGATGGACGCCGAGCAGCGGAAAGGCGATGGCCGAAAACATCACCAGCGCCATGACGCCACCCGGCAGACGCGTGCGCAGTCGCCAGCAGGCGGCGGTGACCGCGAGGACGATGGCGTAGCAGACGAGGTAGCGTGTCGCCCAGGGGTTCACGACCTCCGGCATGGCGTACAGCGGCGCAAGGTCTGTCGGCCACAGGGTGCGGCCGAGGTAGAAGCACCAGCTGTAAGTCGAAACGGCCAGCTTGCCCAGCAGCGGGAGCTGCTCTTCCGGCTGCAGCGCGACGAACACCACGATCGTGACGGCAACAGCGAGCAGCAGAAAAGGTGCGATGACACGCACGGCACGCCACCACACGTCGCGGCCCCATCCCGCGTGTCCACCCAGTTGCTGCAACGGATAGACCCAGAGCAGCGCCAGCACGCCGGGCACAGTCACCGCCGTGCCTTTGGACAACAGGGCGAGCACGTGCAGCGTCAGCGCGAGTGCATACCACCGCCGCGGATGGTGCGTCTCACGCGCGAAGCGCAGGAACGCCAGCACTGTGGCGAGATAGAAGAAGCCCGCCTGTACATCGCGGCGCTCGGTGATCCAGGTGACCGACTCCACACGCAACGGGTGCAGCGAAAAGACCAGCGCACCAAACGCGGCGGCAAGATGCAGCAGCGCCGGCGATGTGCGGGCGAGGCGTGCACGTGTCGAATCGCCGGGCAACACGAGCAGGCGCAGTCCCAGCAGATACAGCAGCCCCGCATTGAGCGCGTGCAGCGCCATGTTTGCGGCGTGATAGCCGACCGGATTCATGCCGTGCAGTTCGTAGCTCAATCCGAGCGTCATCCACGAGAGCGGAATCCAGGTGCCGAGATGAAACGTGGTCCACATCCAGCGGATGTTGTCCCATCCGAGCCCGCGGAAATGCGGATTGAGCAGGAAATTCTTGTCGTCGTCCCAGCTGACGAAATCGCCGTCGAGCGACGGCCAGAAGGCCGCCACCGTGAGCGCCGCGACCACCACGAACACGGCCGGCACCCACCACGTCGGCGCGGCGGCGGGTGATGCCGTGACCGTGTCGGGGTGTGTGTCGGTGGGCGCTGGGCGTCGTCGGGACCGTGACATGAGCGAGTGAATCGAGGGGCGGAACGACCAGCCCTCAACTTGGTGGAGACCGCGCGCCTCCGGAACTCGCCGCCGGAACTCGCCGCCGGAGATTCTGCGCGTGTGGTGGCGGTGGCGTAGCGGATGCCGCATCGCAGATCTCGTCGTGTCAGCCACGGGTTGTGACATTGACGGCGCGGGAGCAGCTTCCCGACGCACAGAGCCGACTCGCGTGCCGCCCTCACCTGTGATGTCACCCATGCACCTTCCTGCAGTGGCGGATGTGGTCATCATCGGCGGAGGCACGGCCGGTGCTGCGGCCGCACGTCTGCTGGCGACGTGGGGACATCTGGTGGTCATGATCGAGCGCGACGTGTCGCGCCCGCCGCTGGCCGAATCGCTGCCGCCCAGTTGTCTGCCCTTGCTGGATGCCATCGGGGTGCGGTCGGCGATCGATGCGGCGGGCTTCATTCGTGGCACCGGCAACACGGTGTGGTGGGGTGGTGCGCCCATGCGCGTCGAGCCGTTTCCGGGCGGGCGGAGTGGCTATCAGGTGGCGCGTGCCGCCCTCGAGTCGGTACTGACGGAGTGCGCGGTGGCCGCTGGCGTGGTGCGTCTCTGTCCGGGTACCGTCACGCGGGTCACCCGAGATGGCGTTCACCACGTGCTCGACGTGTCGACCCCGTCGGGACCGGAACGGATTTCCGCACCGTGGGTGCTCGATTGCAGCGGCCGTGCCGGATTGCTGGCGCGCCAGGCGCGCGTCGCATCACCAGACGGGATACGCACCATCGCGCTGGTGTGCGTGTGGGAGCGGGCGAGTGGCTGGCCGGTTCCCGAGTCGTCACACACGCTGGTGGAAAGTGCCGACTGGGGATGGGGCTGGTCGGTGCCGCTCACCGAGACTCGGCGCTGCTTCACGGCGATGGTGGATCCGACCGCCACCTCACTGGTGAGCGACGCCGGACTGATCGCCCGTTACGACGCGCTCATGGCGTCATTGCCGGCGCTGGGCGCGTTGCTGTCGGATGCCCGTCGTCTCGATGCCCCGTGGGCCTGCGACGCCACGCCGTATCACAACAGTGAGGTGGCGCCCGACGGCGCATTGTTCGTGGGTGATGCGGCCAGCATGATCGACCCGCTTTCGTCGTTTGGCGTCAAGAAGGCCTTGGCCTCCGCGTGGCTCGCGGCGGTCGTGGTGCATACGGCATTCGTGACGCCGGAGCACACCGCGCTCGCGCGTGCGCTCTTTCGTGAACGGGAGGCGGCCTATGTGCGCAGTGCGTCGCACGCGCTGAGCGATGTGTCGCGTGAGGCCGGCCGCGCGGAGCCATTCTGGTCGGCTCGAGCCGCCGCGGGCGAGCACGACGACACCTCCGGTGACCTCCAGGCCGACGGCCGCGCCGCCGATGCGGTGTCTCAACTGCGACAAGACGCCGATGTCCTGGCGGCCTTTGCGCAGCTCCGGGAGGCGCCTTCGATCCTGCTGCGCGAATCACCCGACGTGGAACGGGAGCGCCGTGCGGTGGTGCGGGGGAATGTGGTGGTGCCCGACGTGCACCTGCGACTGCCCGGACTCAGCGAGAGTGTGCGCTACCTGCGCGACGTCGATCTGGTGGCCCTGCTCGAGCTTGCGCCGAGGCATCGAGACGTGGGTGCCATGTATGCAGACTACGCGCGGGCCGTCGGGGCGGTGGCGCTCCCGGATTTCCTCGGCGCGCTGAGTGTCCTCGTTGCCAAGGGCGCTCTCAGGCTTGCTTGACATCCCCCGCATTCCGCCGTATGACATCCGCAACTCTACCATAGGTGATGCATGGCGCGTGGCGGCGTCGTCCCGATTGGCGTAACACTGATCTGGTCGTTCTGGTGCGCGGCGACCATCCCGTCGGCGCAGGCCCAGGCGCGACCGGCGGCGGCAGCTGAGTCGGATGGGTTTGTCAT
>Ga0154020_10009180_pt1 | contig 11399 bp, 11 predicted proteins | sample Klosneuvirus_201_FD_109709 | JGI IMG/M metagenome (GOLD analysis project Ga0154020, IMG submission 109709) | Active sludge microbial communities from wastewater, Klosterneuburg, Austria - Klosneuvirus_20160825_MG | ecosystem: Engineered > WWTP > Aerobic digester > Activated sludge | place... | reverse complement strand
TGGTTTGGCGACAACTGCAGAGAAATTGGATTTTTGTTTACTCAAGATAATCAAGGACAGCCCGGATCGTATTTTTTATTACGCAAAATCATCAGTAATACCAGACAACTAAATTCAGACTCTCCGCCAGATTTTGTTCAAGGCTTTGGACCTTTTCCTATTGATCTTCCCGACTAAGGCACAATAAGACCAAAAATCTTACATATATTCTTTTTGGCGAATCGCCGCATTTACGGTCATAATAAATAAGTATGGCAGAAGTACAAGTGCTGGCAGTATCTGCAGCAAAGAAAAAAACTAAACGCGTTCGTTATTTAATCAACCCAGATTTTCAATTAAGACACACATTGGTTTTTATGATTATATCACTTACTTTGTGTGCCATTATTTGCTTTAGATTGTATGGAAAAATAAAAGAAAAATCTAATTTAGTGATTGTGGGTTATCCTCAAGTCACACAAATATTGGAACAATCAATCAAACAAGATCGTTACATTGCTTATGAAATAATTGGATTTTTAGTATTTGGGCTTGTGATTACGGGCGTGGTCGGAATCATGATGACACATCGTATTGCAGGACCTCATTACGTGATTAATCAATATTTAAAACAAATAGCAAAAGGCAAGTTTCCACGCATGCGGCGTTTTAGAACAGGTGATGAACTATTAGACTTAGACGTTTATTTAAATACGGCCCTTGATAAAATAAGCGAACGCGCGCAAATACAACGTGATATTCTGGAAAATGTACATGCTTATTTACTTACCAAGCAAGATGTTTCGGCTCAGCATTTGGCGTTACAACTACAAGAACAAATCCAAATACTTAAACCCATGTGCACACGTAGTGAATCATGATAGGTCATTTGATTAATGAGATGGATTAAAAAATTATTACGTATTACACTTGTGTTTTTGTTCGTTATCGTCTGTTTGCTTATCATTAGAAATTGCCAAGAAGATAAAACCTGCCAAGGCACAGAACAATTGGAATTATTGCGCCGTTACTTGCGTATTTCTGACCAACATAAGGGAAACGATTTACTGCTGATTCATGGATCTATTGATGAATCCGAAATGCCTTGCTTGGTGTCTGCCATTAAAAGTACAAACGCTAAAAAAAGACGCCGCGGGGCTGAATTATTAGTACTCACACGCAGCAAACCTGATTCTACTTTGGTACTAGACACGCAAAAACAAGTTTTGCAATCCACATCCGATCCGGCTGTTTTTGGTATTCTTGCTAAACATCTTATGGATGCACCCTATCAAACAGATATCAAAGCCGTTGTGTCTCAACAATTACCGCTTATTAAACAAGCACTTGTATATCGTTTAGAGGACGACAAAGAATTTGAATCACAAGTTCAAAGTACCGCTTTACGCGCAGGTGTGCTTGTTCATATGCCAGATATCGACAAAGAACTTAAGAACCGATTAGAAAGTAACCAGGCAGATGTATTGGTTGTATCGCTTGAATCATTATCAGCAAGCACCGTAAAGACTTATCTGCCGCGCTTAAAAATAATTTTAGCCCAATATGAATCTGGGCAAGCTTATGTGGGTACACGCGAATCTGTATTTTTAGCCCTTATTGGCGCTTTGCTTCGCGCTCAAACACCCGATGCTTATGAGTGGGTTAATCAAGCTTTAGAAAAAAATTTTAAAAACTATAAACAAACAGAAGGTGCACGAACCGAATTAATAGCCGTACGTAATTATTTATTTGTTAGCCCGCATCCTGAATATGTAGATTATTTTTTTGATATCATTAAAAAAGAAAAAAAAATTAAACCATTAGGGTTTGATTTACTTATTACTTATGCAGAAAAAAACATTTATCCGGCCGATTCACGCTTGGTCCAAGCTTGTTTACAAGTCATTAAATCTAATCAATTATCTACTGATTTGCGTAAACATTTTAACGACATAAGCGAACAACAATCCTGTGAACAGTTTTTTTATTTTTTAGATAAAGGCCACTATTCTATGGAAGAAGAGCATCTTATTAAACACGGCAAAGACGCTATTTTATTAGGCGAACAATGGCTTGTTCAACACCACAACCAATAAGCGGTCTTATCACTCATAAACGACGCACCATACGCGGCATGTAATACAAACACCACAACACGCAAGACAGCAAAAAAAACCAAGCCGAATCCGCATAGATTTTAAATGTTTGTATTGGAAAAAACAACGCATAAATTCTAACGAGTAAAGATAAAACACAAAGAAAAATAAAACCTAAAATAACCCATGATTTATTTTCTACATCTAATGGATATCCACCATGCGCCACACTCATGCGTGCCGCAATTAAAAAACTCATCAACCCAAATCCAGAAATAAATTGCGTATGAAGCCCATGCATAAAGGATGATTTAAAAAACACCATCCACCACAATCCCAGCAAAATACTCCATATCGATACAAACAAGCCTAAACTTAAATAATGAGCACTTTTTGGTACACGATAAATTTGCCACTTAAAAACAGCAAAAAAAGTAAATAAAATTGCACGTATTAATTCTGGCACATAAAACAATAACCATGTTTGATTTTTATTCATTAAAATGGGACTTAAAAAACTTAACAAAATTAAACATGTCACTAATGCGCTTTTTTGGTGTTGGGCATTCTTTTTGATTTTACGTGATATATGCACCAGATCGTGCTGTTTTTTTAATCCAAGTATAGAAGTCACCAAACTTGCGCCCACGCCCAACGTAACCGTATAAATAACAGATTGATAAAGAAGTGATTCTCCTACTTGATGCCAAGATTCTGACACAGACCACAAGCGCAGCGTGTAAAAAAGAACCACACAGGCACCCATCAGACCAAATAAAAGTCCGTAGCCAATCAAATCATAAAAATCTGGGAGTTGTTCGTGAGATTGATTCTTAGAACGCAAAAAAAAACGACGCGAAATAAAAAAATAAAGAAGAAAAGAAAATAAAAGTACGGCAGTTAAGGGGCTCATCCAGTCAAGCCATGCAGTTTTGATTAGAACAACAATGGGCAACAAGCCTAAAATAATAGCCACACTTAACTCTAAAAATACAATGGGCCGTGTCTGTGTCATGCGTGGCACAGAGGTAAGCAAAAATCCAACCATCACTTGCAACATAAAGCCAAGCAACATCAAATGACGGTGAATAATAATCGGATATCCAATCAGTTTGTAAAAAAATAACGGCCACAACAAAACACCTGCCATGCCGTATAATAATCCAAGCGAAAAAAAGATTTGATAAGGCTGCATATGGCTGAGTAATCGACGCATCATCATGCAGGCTCGCCTATCTCAGCTTTTTTTTTAAACAAATATGTTTTTAATCAGTTATTCACACTGCATGAACGAGCAGTAATTTAGAATCGGGAGGTAAGCTGTTTCATTTCGACCGAAGTTTTATCAATCGAACTCACCACTTGATTGAGTTTAACCACATTTTCGTTTGTATTTTTAGCAGAAGACGCCACTGTATTAATGTTTTCAGAAATCTGTGACGTATTGCGTGCGGTGCTATTTAAGCTCTTTGAAATCTCACTTGTGGTGGCCGTTTGTTCTTCGATTGCAATCGAAATTGTATTTTGAAAATCATTAATCTTACTAATCACGGACTTAATTTGATCAATTGCAATAATCACATTTTGTGAATCTGCGTTGATTTTTTCAATCTTGTTTCTAATATCGTCTGTGGCACGTGCGGTTTCGCCTGCCAATTCTTTTACTTCACTGGCCACAACCGCAAATCCTTTGCCCGCTTGTCCGGCGCGTGCTGCTTCAATAGTCGCATTAAGCGCAAGCAAATTAGTCTGTTCTGCAATAGAGGTAATCAATTTGATTATTTTACTAATATCATTGCTACTTTGTCCAAGACTAGACACCACACCACTGGTATCGTTTACAACAGATACTGCATCGGCCACTACTCTGGTGGCGCCTTGTGCACTCACAGAAATTTCTTTTACCGCAGCTGTCATTTCTTCGACCGCGGCCGCCACGGTATTGACGTTTCCTTTCACTTCTTCAGAAGAATCGGCAACCGTGTTGGCACGTTTGGATGTTTCATCTGCATCCCGATTTAAATTGCTACTAAATTGTGTCAAATTAAAAACAGCATTGTCAAATTCTGATGAATAACTATCCAACATTTTTGAATAACTACGTAATGTAAAAGATACAAATGCGCCAATAAAAATCAAAACAAGCATAATAACAAGGGATACACCAGCCGTTAAATAAATACTTTTTTGACTGGCATGAGTAATGGTTTCATATACTTCTGTGTCGCTCGTGCTACTCAAATCAGAAATAAGTTTATCAATTTTAGAAGATAACATGCGACCCTTGGACACCATTGAATTACCAAGCACGCGGTTGTCGTCCACATAAGCTTGTGCGGCTTCTGCCGAGATCTTATCTAATTCATCTACTTTGCCTTCTAGTTCTTTGGCGGCTTCTAGATGAAACGATTTAAGCGTTGCAATGTACTCTTTGAGTTTTCGGTATTTTTCTTCGCTATTGGCGGCTGATTCTTCTAATTGACTTAAGCTAAAATCAACAGACCAATATCTAAAATCATAAAAGTTAGACTTAATATTGCTAATCAAACGTTGTTTTTCAAAGTAAGAAGACACTTTACTTTGAACCACTTTATTGTCTTGGTTGATGGTGTAAATTTTAAATGCACTTCCAAAAAATAAGACCAAAAACAAGAACACGTTACCATAAATAATTTTTCGATGTAGCGTTAATTGCGATAACATAACAAATCTCCCGACACTGCAATATTTTCAATCTTGATTAAGATGCTGATAACTTCTTAAGGCCTAATAATGACACTCAAGGCACCGCCCACTTCGCCAATCACAGCACCCTCTTTTTTTCCACCTGTAATATCGTGTTCACCTTTGGGTCCACCGTGGCAATTTAAACAAGATTGCGTATAGTATTCGGGAACAATAAATCTAAACATCTGTTCCCCTTTGTAGTTTGCCATTTCAGAAAACGCTTGTCCTTTGGTCCAACCTGGGTTTTTAAATTTACCTTCAATGATATTGGCTTCCCAATCGTCTGGTTGATTAGAGCGGTTACGTACATATTGATGCGGGGCTGTTAGTTTAATAAACGCAGATTCATCAGAAAGTGCTTTAAAATAATCGGTCACTTGTTTGGCAAAACCAGCGGGCAAAAACCCTTTAAACCCAACGCCTTCTTTATTAATCAGTGGTTGGGCTTTGTTCACCACAGATCGAATGCCTTTTACAATAATAACCATAAATCGACCTTCTTTAGTACTTGGATCCAAATTGATCTCTTGTTTGGCTATTTGTTTATATTTATCTTTCACAAGTTGCATAAACTTGTCCGCGTTAAGCCCTTTATCGCCTTTAGTGGGATCGTTGATTAATTCCTGGTTATCAGACACCACACCTCTTGCAGAACGAAATAAAACGGCAATATGCTGTGCTATTTCTTCGTTTTCTTGCGCGGCAAGGAGAGGCACGCTTAGCGAGCACGCCACAATAAGTGTAAAAAAAGAAAAAAGAAAAAAATACCGTCGATTCATTCACTCCTCCTTAACTAACAAACCTTCCTATCTGATCAGGTACCAAGTAATAGTCAGTTTAGCCCATAAACTTGCACTCAGCAGCTGATTTATGTCAGTTATTTTGTAGACCACAAAACCTATGTAATAAAATCAAAAAGATAAGTGGATAATAAAAATAAAAAACAAGGATTTTAGTTTTTGTTTGGCAGAAAAACCTGTATTTTAATCAAGATGAAAAAAATCACGGATTTTATCTAGAAAATCACGTTCTGCATGGTTCATCCGTTTTGTTTTTTCTTCGCTATTAAGGTCTTGTTGTGCAGAAGCCAACTCTGTTGTGCGTTTAGCCAAAACCCGCGCAAGCGCTTCTGCCAATTCTGGCCTTGATTTTACAATATCTAAAAAAGATTCTTTATCTAACCTAAAACATTCTATATCTGTGTGGGCCACCACGGTTGCACGGCGTGGTGCACCTGTAAGCAAGCTCATCTCTCCAAAAAAATCACCTTCTTTAAGTAATGCCACTTGTTTTTGGCTGCCTTCTTGGCCTTCTAAATAAACATTCGCTTGACCTTGTATAATAAGATATAACCAGTGGGTAATACTCCCTTGTTTGGTGATCGTGTCTCCTTTTAAAAACGGCGTTAGTTTTAATCGTTCAGCCAACAAACGGTATTCAGTTTCGTTGAGTGATTTAAAGAGTTCAATTCGTTGCAACGTTTGTAAGCGCAAATGCAATTCTAACTGATATTGTCGTTGTTGTTCTTGCTTTTTTTCTTCGAGCAAAAAAGAATGTGAAACTGGCAATATAATATCCATTTCTGCACGTTTAAGCGCAAAATAAAGATGTGCGCGAACATGCGACGCAATACGTTCAGAATCTTCTAGCTGCGTAGAAGAATAAATCAGCTCATAGCGTCCAATGTTGTCTTGATATTGTTGAAAAAAACATCTTGGTTTAGGGCTTTTTGCAACGTGCAAAATCGACGCACTTCTCAAAGCGGTTTCTACCGTATCTATCACACGCATAGGCGAAAACCGATAATCCACAGCAAATGTAATGGTTTGTTTGTAATATTTTTGCCCCAGGTGTTTTTGCCCAAGCACCACAATCACACTGTTTGTGATCAATTGATTGGGAATCACAATGGTTTCTTTATCTATGGTTTCTATTAAGGTATGCCGCCAATTGACTTGTATGACTTTTCCTGAATGTTTATCCAGCTTTATCCATTCGCCTATTTTTAAAGTATGTTCAATTTGTAACGTTAAACCACCCAAAATATTACTTAATACATCTTTTAACGCCAACCCAATAGTGGCTGTAAGTACGGCCGATGTGGTCACTAAACTTGCCAAATCAACACCCATATGGCGCATGCGTATAAAAATAAACACCAAACTGGCACACACGATAAACACGTCTTGAACAATGCTTTGAATGGGTGACTTAAAAGCCAACACTATCAGTGCAAACAATACACGTGAACACAGGGCAATAATACTTATCCCATAAACCAAAAAACACAGCTGCCAAATGCCACGCACAAATTCATATTTAGAAAACAATAAACGGCTACCTAAATCAATTAATACACAACTAAAAAAAGTAATGTGATAACGGCTTAATCCACGTTTAAAATGACCATGGTAGTGCCCCAAAAAAATTAAAGAGATAAGACTCAGGCCATATATAAAAATGAGCCACCCAATATCACGAAGCAAAAATTGCCACATTTGAATCCACATATAAGCTGCGCCACCTTACGCCTTACATTTTCAGTATAATCTAAGATTTAAGTCGGTACGCTTAAAAAAATAGATGTGCCCAAAAAGATTTTTAAGATTTTCTTTTGTTTTTTATTGAGATTGGTTAAGGGAGTTGGGTTTATGACGCAGCAACTAAGCCTGGCGCTTACACACGAAGAAAAAGATCCCGCTTTGCGTGTTGACACACAAAACCCGTCTTGGGCTTATGCGTCTTCTTTACAAGATCATGCGCCTATACGACAATCTTACAATCAACAGGATTATTCTAATTTAATCAAACAACGATCCTTGGTTTATTTGCAGTTGCAAAACTTAATTAAAAGTCATGTCTTAGATTTACATTGGCACTGCAGATTAGAGCAATACTGCGCTTATCAACAGCAAGGCGGAAAACTAAAATTATTATTACATGAACATTTTTTAGAAGCTCCTTTTGAAATCCTAAATGCCATTGCAGACATGGTGTTAACGCGCTCTTATAGTGCCATTAAGTTACTCGAACGTTACATGAATCGATTTTTCTATGCGCGTAAAAAATACATCACACATCAAACACACCTGCATTTAGATGTATTACAAAATACTTATCAACGTTTAAATGCTGACTATTTTAAACAGGCCATACACACACATGTAAGATGGATTAAAACTAATCAAGAAATTACAACTAACAAAATCCGTTTAGGGGTTTATTATCCCATCAAAAGAGAGATTTGTATTCATCCCATATTAGCACTCAAGCAAACCCCTGAATATTACTTGCAGTTTGTTCTCTATCATGAAATGTGCCACGCATTTGAATTTGAACAAACAGCGCGCCAAGAAGGCACACACAACACCAGGCATAACATGCAATTTAAACATTGGGAAACCCAATTTAAACACTACCAAGACGCTTTATCATGGGAACAAAATCACTTATCTGCGCTTGTTAAGGCATGGAATCTCTCTCATAAAAAAGAGTCTCCCCTTTAAAGCATAGCGATGATACAAAGGAACGGATCATGCAGTTACTGGATGTAAAAAAACAATGGCGTATTGCTGTTTTAGTAATTGTGGCAATAGCAATTGCGGTGTTTTTGACGCTTAGTTTAACACATTGGCGTTTTGAAAGACGTTATCCTATTTATGTAGATTTTAAATTTTCTGGAATGGTCACAACAGGTGCCGCGGTAAAAATCTCGAACGTAGTTGTAGGATACGTAGATAAAATTGAATTCATTGGGCATATGCCCACGTCTGGTGAACGTTTAGCAACCAGGCTTCATTTATCCATTTATCAATCCATGGGTAATGCCATCACAGAAGGGAGCCAATTTTTTATTGGCACTTCGGGCGTTATTGGCGAACAATTTGTAGAAGTCGTGCCAAGTGAAACTTGGTCTACACCCATTCAAGCAAAAACCATTCACCGAGGCATAGATGCCCCCAGACCGGAACTTTTATTGGCGCGCATGAGCCGCATTTTAGACCGTGTGGCGCTTTTAATGGAAGACCACACACAAGATTTTGAGCAGTTTTTTAAAACCATGAATTCGCTCATGAAAACGCTTGATCAGATCCTGCAAAAGCGTGAACACAGAATAGGCCAAGGCATTGATCACTTAATGAGTGCCAGCGAAGAGCTGCATGCGTTAGTAAAAAAAATAAATCGTGGCATTGGATCTGAACAAGATTTAAAACACATGGTCCAACAGATAGGAAGCGTCATTGCGTTATTACAAAAAAAAGCCCCACCTATCACGCAAGACGCCCAAGTATTACTTAAAGATGGGCGCCAACTACTGTCCTTATTGAACGAAATAGCAAGCCAAGATAAGGATAAAATTCATCAAACTATTACCAATCTAAGTCAAACCACAAAAGACGCACAAAGTCTTGTAAAACAAATTAAACAAGGCGAAGGCACCTTAGGTGGTTTATTAAAAGACGAAGAAATTTACGCCGATCTTAAAGATTTTATTCAAGACCTCAAACAGCATCCCTGGAAATTAATTTGGCGAAATTAATTTTTAAGACATTAGATCTTTTTTGAAACCGTCACAAACAAACGCATACAGCCTATGCGCAATGTCCAATGCCAGTGTTTCATAAAGCGTGTCTTGATATTTATCCTTGATTAGCTGAGATAAAGAAGTAATGGCTTGTCCTTTAAATCCACACGTATCAATCGATGAAAATGCTGCGATTGGGCCGTGTACATTTAAAGCAAGCCCATGCGTAGAAATATTTTGCTGAATATGAAGCCCCACAAAACCAATTTTTGCAAGATTTACATACACACCTGGACGTTGTTCCAATCTTTGTGCACACACACCATACTGAGCCAAACAATCAATCATAGACTGCTCTATCAAATAAACAAAACGGTTAACAGGTAAACTAAAATGACGCAGATGAATCAATGGATAAAGTAAGACTTGCTCTGGTCCATGATAAGTCATCAAGCCGCCACGCTCTGTGCGCACTTGTTCAAGACCTGTTTGGTTTTGACTTGTTAGATTTGTATATTGAGCACGTCGCCCCAAAGATAATACTGGATTTACACGCATGGCAAGCACATAAACCAAATCATGATTGGCAAGCACATATTCAAAAGCTTTTGTTTGCAAATTAAGGCTAGTTTGATAACTAATTAATTCTTTTATGTATTCAAACAACAACATAATAATTCACACACATGTTTCAAAACTAATATCATGCCTATATACCTTGCGAAAGCCTGTTTGCAAAGACAGAGGGTAAGCCTGCTTGTATAATGTGTGTTTGTGCGCACGCAATGTCATATACTACACGTAAATATTGCACACGATTTTTTTGGGTATCATAAATAACGGCTGCGGCTCGTGGATCTTTGTCTCGTGGTTGACCAACAGACCCAACCGTAAAAATGTATTTACACGAATGCAACACATCACATGTATCTTTAATATTAAGTTCTTCTACGTGTTTTGGTTGTATTTTAAAACTTTTAGTTAAATGCGAATGCCCAATAAAAGAAACAGACGGAATGGTGCGATATTGTTCTAAGCAAGGAATAATTTGCGATGTTTCTGTAAGATATTCAAAGGCCAAAGGATCCAGGTACGCAAAAGCGTGGCTAAAAAAAATTCCCCGTTCATAATGTGTATACTCACAACTACTTAACCACTGTCGATGTAACGCCGAAAGTTCTTGAGCAGAATAATCCAATGCCTCTTTTACATGGGCATGATAGCCACTCACATTTAGCCAACCAAGCGCCGCGATATCGTGATTGCCCAATATAATACGCGTATGATGCATACGCATAAGATCCAAACATTCATTGGGTTGAGCACCATAACCCAAAATATCGCCCAAACACACATAACGATCCACTCGATGTTGCATAAATGCCGCAAACACAGCCTGTAAGGCTTGATAATTGCCATGTACATCCGAAAAAATACCGTAACGCATAGATAATAAGTCTTTAACATTGCCATGACACGATTCCAAATTTATGTTACAAGCCTGAACTCATGCCTAAGATTTTATTTTTACCTGCAGGTATTGAATGTGCCGTTTCTGGCAACGAAAATGTGTTTCAAGCGGGTCGTCAAGCAGGTGTTGTAATTGACACCGCCTGTGGAGGCAAAGGCACCTGTGGACTGTGTCGTGTGCGGGTGATTCATGGTATAGAATCATTAGCGCCCATGAGCTATGAAGAAAAAAAATTCATTGGCACAACGCCGCAGTGGCGATTATCTTGTAGAGTAATACCCACCAGCGCCGATTTAACAGTAGAAATCCCAGCAGCAAGAATAAAAAAAAAGAAATAGGCTTTTTTAAGCCTGATATACCTATTTGGTTAAATGAGTGTAAGTGAGGCATAAAGCCTGTTATAAAAATCTGTTGACAAGTGATGTTAAAATGACATCACGCATGTAATCTTTAACGTTCAACTGAACCTTTTTGCACGTATCAATAATTGTATATAACGTTGCGGCAGTATCTGCTCCGTCAATAGTCTTCAGCCCATCAAAGTTTTTTCTACCCATGACTGCGTGTCTCAATGTTCTTTCTGCTTCGTTATTGGATAATG
>Ga0154020_10009179_pt1 | contig 11400 bp, 6 predicted proteins | sample Klosneuvirus_201_FD_109709 | JGI IMG/M metagenome (GOLD analysis project Ga0154020, IMG submission 109709) | Active sludge microbial communities from wastewater, Klosterneuburg, Austria - Klosneuvirus_20160825_MG | ecosystem: Engineered > WWTP > Aerobic digester > Activated sludge | place... | reverse complement strand
GTTGAGCACGCGGCCATTCACCGTTCCGAAACTGCCGCCCGCCACCAGACGGTGGTTCAAACCATCCGGTGAGTAATCCGCAAAGCAGTAGACGCCCGCCCCCGGCAGCCCGCCCGACAGATCGGTGAACACGCCGTTGCCGGGGTAGTACTTCATCACGTTGGTCGCGTTGTTGAGCGTCGGATCGACAAACGACCCGCCGATGTACACCGAGCCGTCCCCATCCCAGAAGTAGAGGGCGTTGACAGTGCCGGAGAAGAACGCGCCCACAGCGCTGTACACCGATCCGTTAAAGCGGGCAAACGAGCCGGTGCTGACGCCGCCGGCGCTCGAGAAGTTGCCGCCCATGTAGATGACGTTGCGGACGGGGTCGAAGGTCAGGGCGTTAATGTCGCCGCCGCTGGTGATGCCCGACCCGATGGCGGACCACAGACCGGTGACACCGCTGAAGCGAGCGATCTTGGAGGCGTTGACGATCCCGGCCGTCGAGAACGAGCCGCCAGCGATCAGCGTATTGGTCGCGGTATCGACCGTCAGGGCGCGGACCGTGCCGTTGACGCCGATGTGCATCGGCTTCCACCCCGAGCCGTCCCACATCGCGATGTGGTTAAAGCCACTGGTGTTCGCGGCAGTAAACTCACCGCCAATGACCAGGCACGGGCTCATCGGGCCGCTGCCATCAGGGTCCCAGTTGATGGAGCACAGCACGTTGCCGTTGACACCCTCGGGATAGCTGATCCCCGGCGGAGGATTCCAGCTGGGGGTGCACTGGGCCGAGGCGGAAGCTCCGGCGACCAGAACGAGGGCGGCGGCGGACAGGATTCTGGAAGATTTTGAGATTGAGCGGGCCATGGTGTTCTCCTTGGTTTGGGTTCTGCCCACTTAAGCGAAACCGCGCGCAAAGACCGGCCACGATTCTGAACACGCCCGGAGAAAGCCCAAAAACAAGCGGCGATCGGACCCCCGATCGCCGCCTCACAACCCGCCTCGTGACGGGGATTCCGCTCAGTTGCACCCCACCGCATACGCATTCAAGAAGCACTGAAAGTCATTGACGTTCAACACCGGCGATGCCGTGGAGTGGTCGCAGTTCGTGTACGCATCCGCGACCGCGAACTTGTTCAGGAAGCAGTTGAAGTCGTTCACGTTCAGAATCGGCGCCGCCGTCGAACAATCACAGTTCGCATAGCAGTACTTGAGGACCACGTATCCCGTGCCCGTGTCGCAGAAGTTGGAGGCGTCGCAGCGGTACAGCGCGGCGTCGGCCGGCCCGGGATTGGTGATCGTCAGCGTTCCGGTCAATGAACCGGTGATCGTCGATCCCGTCCCCGTCGGCCCGTCGACAAGAAGAAAGTTGTCCTTGTACCACCGCGAGCCCGCGATCGCCGGCATCGCCACCATATGCGAGTTGAGCACCGTGCTCGCATTCGGGCAGATGTACACCACCTCTCCCTCAAACATCGGGTCCTTCGCCGGGGCCGCGTCAAAGTCCGGAGGCACGATCTTGTACCCGCCCGGCCCGTCCGCCATGTGGAACACCGTGCCGTCAAAGCCGAACGGCCCCGATTGCGTGCCCACCTGGGCCACCTGCATTACGTAAGGGTTGGTCATGCTGCCCAGGTACAAGCGGATGAACCGACCGAAACCCGTGACCGCTCCCGCCGTGTTGCCAAAGGGGTCGATGTACTTCAAGTCCGTGCAGAACTCGTGCAGATTCCGCGACGAAAGCAGCACCGGGCTCGCCGGTGTAGAAATGTCATACGCGCGCAACATGTTGCTGTTCAGCAGCCACACCGCCGTACCGCCCGCGGCCTGCAGAATGGCCGTGGAGCTCCCGGCGGGAATAACCCCCATCGAGAACATGGAAAAGGTGTTCGCGACCGACACAATCTGCGTCTTCTCCAGATGGCCGCCCACGCACACGCGCGAGACCGTGCCGAACAGTGGCGACCCGGGCAAGTGCTTGATCGCCTCGCCGACGTCCGAAGTCAGCGAGAACGAAGCATCGTGGACCATCGCAGCGGGATTGGCGACGTTGAGAACGTGCAGCGTGCAGGGGGCCCCGGACACCGTGTAATACGCCCTGAGCGTGCCGGAGTTGGAGTCCGTGCCTAGGTCCATACTCAGGATGTTGCCCGCCTGCCCGAAGCTCCCCACGGCGACGGCCGCGGCGGTCGGGCTGATCGTCACCCGATACGTCCGGATGGCGGAGCCGCCGCTGCTCCTCTCGACGATGTAAAGCAGGTCGTTGTAGATAACCGCGCGGGGCAGGAAAGTGCGTCCGGCACTCGCGGAAAACTGCCGGATAAAGGTCGGCGCACCGTTCGGGTTGGTCCTGAAAAACCACAGCGTGTCCATGCCGATCGCCACCGACCAGCCATTGTTGACGTTGACGAGCCCCTCGCACACGCCCGGGGGCACATCAAAGTAGTTCAGCGACGCCACGGGCGATGCCGGGTTGCCGATCTGAAAGCGGTCCAGCGGCCCGTGGTAGTGCACCACATACGCATAAACACCGTCAACGCACAGCGCCATCGCCGGGCTGGTGAAACTAGTCACCGGGCCGACCGCGGCCAAAGTCGTAGGGTTGTAAAGCCGCAGGGTGTCCCCCGTCGGGCTGTACCGCTCCATGAGGCACACCGCGCTCCCCGACCCGGCGATTTCATCGTCGTCCGGAATCGTCGTGCCAGTGGCAATGTCGTTGAGCACCGTCGGATTGCTCGGCGCTGCCAGGTTCCAACGCTGAATGTGCGTCGCCCCCACGCCCGCATCATTCAGCGTGTAGATCGTCTGCCCGGGCACAAACGTAATCCGATGGCAGGAACCACTCCCGACACGACGGACCTCAACAGGTTGTGTCGGGCTGGCGATATCCACCACCATCAGCGAGGCAGGGGACGCACCAAAGCCGCTGATGGCCAGATAGGCGTAGCTCCCCGCTACCTCCACATCGTGGATCGCCGCGTTGACGGGAACGAACGTCGCACGCATGATCGGGGCCGCGGCGTTGGAAACATCGATGATGAACATCCTCCACCCGTTGGTGGTGACGTACACAAAGTTGCCATGAATACGCACCCGTGTCGCGTTCTCCTGCTGCAGCACCGGCAACGTAAACCGCGACAACAGCGACGGATTCGCAGAGTTGACCACATCGATCCCATAGAGCACCGAGCCGTCAATCGCCCAGATGCGCCCGATGGCTTCGGTGTGCATGTGAACCACAGCGTGGTCCAGGCGAAGATAGCTCATCACCACCGGCTGAGGTCCCAGCGTGTTGACAATGTTCAGCCACCGCGCCCGCGCAATAACCTGCGTGCCCCCACCCCCAGCGCACACCGCCGTCGGCAAACCCCCCAGTTCCCACAACGTCGGCGTCCCACACTGGCCCGCGGCCCTCGCGACAATCAGAAGCAGGGCGGCAACCAAAACGAGGATTCTCATGGCGGGCCTCCGGAATCAAGCGTTCCAAAGCCCCAGGCGCAGCCTCAACCCAATACCGGCCAACATTCCGACGGTCACCCTCCAAGACCCCCATCCGCCAATCACCCCAGCTTCACACGCACCCCGCCACAAACTGATTCAAAAAGCACTGAAAGTCCGCGGCCGTCAGCGTCGGAGCCGCCGTGGAATGGTCGCAGTTCGCGTACGGATCACTCGTGGCGAACCTGTTCAGGAAGCACTGAAAGTCGTCAATGTTCAGCGCGGGCGCCGGTATTGACCCGTCGCAGTTGGAATAACAGGGTGCGCAAGCACGCGTGAGGGTGGCGGCACCGGAAAGCTCCAGCGTCGGTCCGACCGGGATGATTCCCCAGTTCACCATGTGTTGTGCCGCTTCGTGAAACGCCAGAAGACCGACGGTGACAACTTCCTGCCGTCCGACAATTCGCACCCACCCGCCTGCCCCGTTCCATCGATACGAACTCCCGGAAGTGTAATGAAGCACAACTTCTCCGCGAACCGCGTCAAACGCCATGGGCGCGCCATAGACGACCGGTCCTGATGTCGGATTCGTCCACGCCTGGCCGTCCCACTCCCAGGTATCGCCAATAGTGAAGAGCCCCAGAGCATCCCTGCCACCGTGTACGACGGTGATGCCCCGCCAACTGTCATACGCCATCATCGAAGTGATCCGCGCAGGAGGGCCGCCCGTAAATCGGAACTGCCAGGAGGCTCCATCCCATTCCCACGTTTGCCGTGTGCTGCCGCTGAACAGAACAACGCGGTGGCGCTGCTCGTCATACGCCAGCATGGGCAACTCTGTAAACGATGCAGCACAGTTAGAACGACGCTCCCAGCTGGCCCCATCCCAAGCCCACGTTTGCAGCATCACCCCCACCGGCACAACGGCGATCACCCGGGCTCCGTCGTACGCCAATGACATCTTCCCGGTCCCCAGCAGCGGAGCGTTGATCGAGGCCCACCGAGCGCCGTCCCATTCCCACATCGCGCTGCTACCCGCCGATCCCCCGGGCCAAAGCACAACCCGCTGGCGCAGCGCGTCGTAGGCCATCGCAAACGAGCCCGGCCCATAGTGCGGGAACGTCCGTTCAAACCGCCGCATCCACTCGCCCGCGGCACCATCCCAATCCCAAAGGTCACCAAAGGTCGTATTGCCCGTCGCACTCGTGAAGCGCAACCCGCCATAAATCACCGGTTTCCGCGATTCTGGATCCAGCGCGCCGCCCGCATATCTGCGGGTGCCAGGGGTGCTTCGTGGCAATCGCTCAATCCAATCCGCCGAAGCCTCATCCCATTCCCATGTATCGCCCAGCAGACTTCCTGTCACACTCTTTCCACCATACAACACGATCCGGCGACGGTCAGAATCAGGGATCAGTGCATGCGTCCACCGCGCGGGGGGTTGATGTGCCGGGTTCAACTGTGTCCAAGTGTTCCCAATGGAGTCGAATCTCCATGTTGTAGCTGTCAATGAAACGCCGCTGGGCCCCAGGCACAGGTAATGACCCCGGGTCGACTCCGAAACCAATGGAGAAAAGCTGAGCGTAGTCGGCGCAACGGTCTGTGGCCGGGTCGTCCAGTTCCCACCATCCCACACCCACAACTCCGTGTTCATCACCGTCCCGTACGCGTCCTCTCCTCCCACCATCAAAATCACGCCCGAAGGCTCATCAAACACCATTGCAGCGCCCTGGCGTGCCGGGGGCGACACCGCCGGAAAACACTGGTTCCACTGTCCGGTCTGTGTGTCAAACTCCCACGTATCCGCCCGCACCGTGTTGGGCGACCCCAATTCGAATCCGCCAAACAGCACGATCTTGCGCCGAACGGGGTCATAGGCCAGAGAGTGCGAATCCCGAGCACTAGGCGAAACGATCGAGTTCCGCTTAACCCAGTCTCCGGCCGCGCTCCGCCACTCCCAAGTCGTTGCGTTCTCATACGGGCCACCGGCCCATGAGTACATCCCGCCAAACGTAAATAGCACGTTCCTCGACGGGTCCGCCACCAGCCCGCTGGCAAACCGCGGAATCGGCTCAAGGTCCGCCGACTGCCAACCCCGGTCAATGCACTGCCAGGCAACAGTGACACGCGCGCTCGCAAACCCCGCCACCGCCGCGGCCAATACCACCCGCCAAGATGTGATGAACATCCAAAGACTCCACCCCGGACACCACAAGCTTATCCGAACACCGGCTCTTCAATCAATCTCAATTGTCCTCGCTGACCTCTTACGTGCGGCCTTGGTGGCACGCATCATGGCTCTGCATGGCCCGTGGCGCGACCTCCCTTCCGGGTGCCACCTCTGTCCTCGGTGGACCAGTGCAAGGTGGTTGGACACGATTTGTGCGCACAACCCTGCTCACCCACGACACGATTTCCGCGAAATCTACAACTCAAATCCGCGCCCTATTTCAAGCACTTTCTGAACAACCACCACAGCTTTCGACACGGTTTTTGCGCGCAAATCGTGTCTTGGGCCCCCTTATAGAGGCGCCCCTCTTTCCCCACCCCCGGAGCCACCCATGCTCTCCACCCAATCCCACCCATCCTTCCAAACCCCCATCGACCACCAGATCGACGGCAAAACCGTCAACACCGACGAGCTCATCACCGACCTCATGGCCTCCGACCGCACCTTCCTCCAAATCGCCCAGACCCACAAGCTCTCCCTCGCGCAGCTCACCGTCTGGTACGCCCAGCCCGCCGTCCGCGCCTTGCTCGATGCTCTTGATGAACTCGCCCACCGCCGCGCCGAGTCCACCGCCGTCCAAGCCCGGCATGCCGCCACCGTCGTCCTCAAAGAACAAGCCGTCACCCTCTGCGAAACCCCCCGTGGCCTGGAACTCGCCGGCAAAGCCGCCCGCACCCTCTACCGCAAACCCGCCACCTCCAAACACCGCAATCTCAAGAACTCCCCTCCCCACCCGGGACGCGGCACTCAGGACACAGCACTTCCCCCCTCCCCCAACTCGGCACTCGGCACTTGGCACTCAGCACTTCTCTCCCCTCACGCAATCCCCACACCCCCAACCGACAATCAACATCCATGCGTAGCACCCTCCTCTGCCTCCTCCTCACCGCCCCCGCCGCCGCCTCCACCCTCTACGTCTCCGCCTCCGCGCCCCCGGGCGGTTCCGGCACGTCGTGGTCCTCGCCCTATAACGATCTCCAACTCGCGCTCGCCGTCGCAACCAGCGGCGATGAAATCCGCATCTCCCAAGGCACTTACAAACCCGCCCTCCCCGGCGGCCCTCGCACCGCCACCTTCTCCATCCCCATCGGCGTCACCCTCCGCGGCGGATTCGCCGGCCCCGCTTCACCAACTCCCGACGACCGCAACATCACCCTTTACGTGACAACCCTCAGCGGCGACCTCAACGGCAACGATGGCGCGAACTTCTCGAACATGGCCGAAAACTCCTTTCACATCGTCACCATCACCGCCGGCAGCGCCTCCACCGGGCTCGACGGCCTCACCATCCGATCCGGCTTCACCGGCGGCGTCGGCAACACCACCGGCGGCGCCGGCCTGCGCGCCACCAACTGCTCCCCCACCATCATCGACTGCACCTTCACCAACAACGACGGCCAAACCGGCGGCGGTGGCGGCGCATTCCTCTCCAACTTCTTCGGCGACATCACCCGCTGCACCTTCCGCGCCAACCGCTCCCAAACCCAGGGCGGCGGCCTCCATGTCTCCGGCTCCGGCCCCCATGTCACCGATTGCCTCTTCGAATCCAACATCGGCGGCTCAGGCGCCGGCGTCTTCTCCACCAACGCCAGCGATGGCACCTACACCCGCTGCACCTTCAAAACCAACCTCGGGCAAATCGGCTCCAGCAGCGGCGCCGGCTTCTATGAAAACGTCGCCACCTCCTGGCTCAAGTCCTGCACCTTCATCCGCAACACCACCGGCGGCGGCGGCGGTGCCCTGTTCTGCGCCGGCGCACCTCTCACTCAAGTCCAGAACTGCTCCTTCATCGCCAACCAGGGAACCGCCGACGGCGGCGGCGCCATCTACACCACCAACGCCCTCTGCCACACCGTCTTCACCAACTGCTTCTTCACCGGCAACCGCAGCGACCTGGCCAGCGGCACCACCCTCTTCGCCGGCCCCAGCGCCACCGTCGATATCACGAGCTGCACCATCGTCAACTCCGGCGCCGGCCAGGGCTTCGGCGCCATCCGCGGTGCCAACTCCACCATCCGCATCTACAACTCGGTCATGGCCGGAAACACCAACCAGCTCGGCTCCGGCCAGGGCGCCCAGTTCTCCAGCACCCTCCCCACCGTCATCGATCACTGCCTCATCCAGGGCTGGACCGGCTCGCTCGGCGGCATCGCCAACTCCGGCACACTCCCCAACTTCATCGACCTCGACGGCCCCGACAACATCCCCGGCAACGAAGATGACAACGCCCACTTCCTCCCCGGCTCCCCGAGAATCGACGCCGCGGCCAACAACTGGCTCAACGCAACCACTTTCCCAACCGACATCGACGGCAACCCCCGCTTCCACGATGACCCCGGCACGCCCGACACCGGCTCCGGCACCGCCCCCATCGCCGACATCGGCTGCTACGAGTTCCAAGGCACCACCTGCTACGGCAACTGCGACCTCTCCCAATCTCCCCCACTCCTCACCGCCAACGACTTCCAGTGCTTCCTCAACGCCTTCGCGACCGGAAACCCCAACGCCAACTGCGACGGCTCCACCTCCAACCCGACCCTCACCGCCAACGACTTCCAGTGTTTCCTCAACCTATTTGCCCAGGGCTGCCCCGTGTAGGCCAAAACGGACGCCAATTTCACTTTCCTTCTGCGAACTCTCCAAAAAGTCGCGCATCGACCGGGGGCGCCCTGCTTTATGTAGCGTGCCGCGGCCATCGGGGCCGCCGACCAAGCAGGTGGGGGAAACCCGCTCAACCCAGGAGATCTCACAAATGCGCAAGCATCACGCCATCAGTCTGTTCACCCTCGTCGCCGGCCTAGCCATGTCCCACTCCGCGGCCAAGGCCCAGTGCACCTGGTTTGTCGACGATGTCCCGGACCTGGACCAGCAACGCTTGGGAGACCTGCCCGCCAACGGCGGCATGTATTGCGCCCCGACCTCTTCCTGCAACTGGTTTGCCTATCTTGCCAATCACGGCGTCACCCAGCCGCTGACCTTCAACGGCCCGCACGACTGGGAGAGCCAAAGCAACTACAACCACGTCACCGACCTGATCACATTCATGGGCGCCCTGATGCAGACCGACCCACAGCGTGGGACGCGCGGAACGCAGGCTTCCGGCGCGCAGGCCTATGTCACGTTCGCGGCCCCTGGTGACTTCATCATCTCCAGCAACTGGGTTTGGTCCACGGGCGACACCATCTCTCCCACGTACATGACCAACCTGCATAACCTGGGCGCGTACTTCACGGTCGCGTATGGTCGTTACGGCAGCAGCACCGGCGGGACGCGCGGCGGCGGGCATGTGCTTTCCGGCACGGGCATCTGGGATCTGGGATGTGGGCAGGCACCGATCCTGCAGTTCAGCGATCCGAATGATGATCGGCCGGCGAACTCCACGCAGTCGGACTTCCGGACTTCCATGGCCGCGCTGACGGCGGTGACGGGGCAGTTCCGCCCCAGCAGCGATGACAACTTTCAAACCAAGACCCTATACCGCATGGACAAGTCGGATCTGACGGACAACTTCATCGATTCGGTGATGTGCATCCTGCCCACATCGGCGCTGTTCTCGCAGTTGACGGACCTGGGCCAGCTCTCGCTAGTGACTCCCTTCCGGCCCACGGGCAGCCCGATCCCGCTGACGCACACATTTGGCACGGCCGCGGGCACGGGTGCGGTGATCGATGTGGCCGCGGGGCCCCAGCCATTGGCTCACTACTACCTGGCGGCGCGCACGGGCTCGCAGGGCGCGGGGGCGTGGAAACTGAACCTGGTGACGGGCGTGTCAACGCGAATGACGACGAACCTGGACCCCAAGCGCATCGCGCTAGGGCGGCTGGGCGATCTCTATGTGCTCGACAGTGACGGCGTGAACCGCTACGACATGGCGACAACGCCGCCGACGCTGATCTCGACGTTCACACCGAGCCCGGAGGTCGAAGCGCTGGCGTATGACGATAAGAACGACACGGTGCTGATGCTGACCAAGCCGCCGACCATTGGAGCGCGCCGGGTGCTGAGCTTCCCGCGCACCTTGTCGGGGTTCGGAACGGATCGGGCGCTCCCGGTGGCGCTGAGCGGTGAGGTGTATATCGCGCCGGATGCGGAGACGGCGGGGGCGTTCTTTGTATGTGCTGATGGGTCGGCGACACTGTCGCGGATTGAGTATTCGAGTGCTGCGACCGCGCTGGTGGTGACCGATTCGATCACGCACATCAACGGGGCTCTGACCGCGCTGAACGTCACGGATGACAACCGGCTGGTGTACGCGGTGAACGGGGTGCTGGTGGAGCGCGAGGAGAACGCGCAGGGCCAGTGGGTGCCCCGGGTGGGCTCGCGCTGGGCGGGCCGCGCCGCCGCGGGCAAGGTCTCGATGGTCCGCTCGCGGCACAACTTCATCGCATCGCTCATCGACAAACCCAGCTTTGACAACCTGCTTGACCCAACGATCTACCCGAGCCTGCCCACGTGCTACGCCAACTGCGACAACTCCACTTCCAACCCGGTACTCACCGCCAACGACTTCCAGTGCTTCTTGAACTCATTCGCCTCGGGCAAGCCGTACGGCAACTGCGACCACTCATCGACGAACCCGATCCTGAACGCCAACGACTTCCAGTGCTTCCTGAACGCGTTTGCGGCGGGGTGTACGTGAGATTCCGACCGCTGCATCACACAATAATGTGTGGTTCCCAGATTCGCGATGACACTGTCGTCGCGAATCTTTGGTTTTGGGTTTGCAACGGCTGCAACCTGGTGGTATACCGAGCGGTACACGTTCCTATTCCGCCGTATGTGCGTCGGCATTCACACGGGCTCGAGCAGCAAGGAGCAGCGGATGAATCGGACACTTGTGAAGACTCTGGCAAGCTGGGCAGTTCTGTTAGGGGGGGGGGGCGGTGTCCAGTAGGACCGCGTTGGCCCAAGCCCCGGGGGACGTCATTTGGGGATCCAACTTCCCCAACAGCGGCTCGATCGGATATCGACCCGACCTTCCCACCGCCGTCGTCGCATCAAGCACCAAGCTCTTCTCGGTGGGCACACATACACCCATCCCGTCCGTCAATGCCACGGCATTTGCCGTGACCATGTACTCACCGGACAACTCCACCGGCCCGCAGACATTCTATTGGCCGAAAATTGGGGCGGATGACACGAACCAGCGCATCGTCCGTGCAGCCACGTTCTGCGAGCTGCAGAACTGCGTCATTGTGACCGGCGACGTGACGAGCAACGATGGGTCGCATCGCGTCACCGCCACCATTTGCGTTGGGCTCAATGATGCACAAACCAAACTCGTCCTCAACTGGAGCCGGATTGAGGATCAGACGGACGAATGGCAAGAGCCTGAAAACCACCAGGCCGTTGCCATCACCGCCAACAGCCATCGCGTTGCGGTCGCCTCTGTTCGCACGACTGCCTCTACCGGCCGAGACATGATGGGTTTCTGCTACGACGTGACCACGGGCGCCTCAACGTGTCCGCGGCGAGTTTGGAACAGCGGGGGGAGTGCTAGCAATGACGTCCCCGTGGGCATCTCCCTGTTGCCCGCCAACGGCGGTGAGGCGATGGTCATCGGCGGCACGAGCGGTCTGGACAGCAACGGCTCGGTATTGGTGTTGGCCGCGTACCAGTGCTTTTAGAACCTTTTGCGCTAGGCGGCTGTTAGGCGCTGTGGGGCAAGGACTTTCGTTCAGTTCAAAGAACCTGCATGCTGTCTCCAACTGTGAAAAGGAGTTCAACATGCAGGTTCGACGTTGGTC
>Ga0154020_10009177_pt1 | contig 11400 bp, 9 predicted proteins | sample Klosneuvirus_201_FD_109709 | JGI IMG/M metagenome (GOLD analysis project Ga0154020, IMG submission 109709) | Active sludge microbial communities from wastewater, Klosterneuburg, Austria - Klosneuvirus_20160825_MG | ecosystem: Engineered > WWTP > Aerobic digester > Activated sludge | place... | reverse complement strand
GTAGGCGGTGACGAAGATGAAGGGGGTGCCCAGCCCGGCGGTCAGCGCCGCCAGACGCAGGCTGTTGAGGTAGGCGTCGCCCACGCCGGCCTCGGCCAGGCCGTAGGTGTAGTGGCGCAGCGTGGGCGCCAGGTTGTAGGGCCAGAAGCTGATGAAGGAGGTGTAGGCCGCCATCGCCAGCACGGCCACCAGCGCGGTGGCCAGCGCGGCAACGAAGAGGGTGAGCGGCAGGTCGCGCCGCCAGTCCGGCCGGGCCACGTAGGGCACGGCCCGGGCGGTCAGGCTGGCCTGCTGGCGGCGCTGCACCTGGCGGTCGATGCCGTAGGCCACCAGCACCGGCAGCAGCAGCAGCATGGCCACCACCGCGCCGCGGCCGAAGTTCTGCAGACCCACCGCCTGGATGTAGATCTCCACCGCCAGCACCTGGAAGTTGCCGCCGATGACCTTGGGGATGCCGAACTCGCTGATCGAGTAGGCGAACACCACCAGTGCCGCACTGATCAGCCCGTAGCGCGCCGCCGGCAGGGTGACGGTGGTGAAGCGCCGCCAGCGCGAGGCGCGCAGCGCATCGGCGGCTTCGTACAGGCGGGCGTCCGCGGTGGCCAGCGCCACCACCAGGATCATCAGCGCATGCGGGAAGGCCGCGAAGACGGTGGCCATGACGATGCCCGGGGCGCCGTAGACAGAGGTGTTGCCCAGCCACGACTTGAGCACGCCCTGGGTGCCGAACCACTGGATGAAGCCGATCGCCCCCACCAGCGAGGGCCCCAGCAGCGGCGCCAGCCCCAGCACCCGCCACAGCGGCTTGAACGGCAGCGCGCTGCGCTGGATCGCGTAGGCGTAGAGGAAGGCCAGCGGCAGCGTGATCGCGGTGACCAGCAACGCCACCCAGAGCGTGTTCCAGGTGGCCGCGGCCATGCCGGGGCTGGCCAGGAACTCGCGAAAGTGCTGCAGGCCGACGCTGCCGTCGTCGTCGATCAGACTGTGGCCGAACAGGGCCACCAGCGGCGCGACGAGAAACAGCGCCAGCAGCCCGCCGGCCAGCAGCAGCAGCGCCTGCGCGCCCACATCGGGGTGGCTGCGGCGAGCCTTCGCGCCGCCCGCCGCGGGCAGCGTCTGCGCATGCGCCAGGCGGGGCAGCCGCGGCGCGGTGGAGGGCAGCGGCGGTGCGGTGGAGGGCAGCGGCGCCCCCGGCAGGCTCAAGCGGCCTCCGGCATCGGCCGCAGCTGCTCGGGCGGGATGCCGATGCGCAGCATCGACCCCGGCACCACCGGCCGCCCGGCCAGGTAGTTGCTGGAGAACTGCGCCACCAGCGTCGGCGCACCGGCCGCGGCCGCCGGGCGCAGCGTCACCAGCGAGAAGGCGCCCAGGAACTCGCAGTGCTCCACCTGCACCAGGAAGCTGTTCTCGGCGGCCTCCAGGCCGTCGTGCAGGCGGATGTCCTCCGGCCGCAGGCTGAAGCGGTAGGGCCGGCCGGGCTGCAGGTCCGCCGCGCAGCACAGCGTCAGGTCACCGAACTGCAGACTGCGGCTGTCGCGGGCGGTGGCCTCGATCAGGTTGCTGCGGCCGATGAAGTCGGCCACGAAGCTGTTGTGCGGCTGGCGGTAGATCGCCTGCGGATCGCCCACCTGCTGGATGCGCCCGGCGCGCATCACCACCACCCGGTCGGCCATTGCCAGCGCCTCCTCCTGGTCGTGGGTCACCATCAGCGTGGTCACCCCCAGGCGCTGCTGCAGCGCGCGGATCTCGCCGCGCAGGCGCACCCGCTCGATCGCATCCAGCGCCGACAGCGGCTCGTCCAGCAGCAGCAGGTCCGGCCGGGTGGCCAGGGCCCGCGCCAGCGCAATGCGCTGCTGCTGGCCGCCGGAGAGCTGCGAGGGGTACTTGTGTTCGCTGCCGGGCAGGCCCACCAGCTGCAGCATGTCCTGCACCCGCTGGCGCAGCGCCGCGCGCTCGCTGCGGCCCGATTCCAGCCCGTAGGCCACGTTGCGGCCGACGTCCAGGTTGGGGAACAGAGCGTAGGACTGGAACACGATGCCGTAGTCGCGCTGCCCGGGCGGCAGGTCCGAGATGTCGCGCCCGGCATGCACGATGCGCCCCTCGTCCTGCCGCTCCAGCCCGGCGATGGCGCGCAGCAGCGTGGTCTTGCCGCAGCCCGAAGGGCCCAGCAGCACCACGAACTCGCCGCGCTCGATGGCCAGATCCACCTGATCGAGAGCGATGAAGCCGCCGTAGCGCTTGCCCAGTGCCGTGATGTCCAGATGCGCCATGCGGGCCTTCAGAGGAGGAATGTGCTGCCGTGACTCGGCATCACTTCTTCGGTTCCGACTTGGCCGAGTAACGCTTCTGCCACTCGGTCAGGATGGCATCGCGGTGCTTGCCCATCCAGGCAAAGTCGTTCTTCACCAGTCGGGCCTCGTAGTCGCTGGGCACATACTGCAGACGCGTGGCGATGCCCGGGATGGCCGTGACGGCAAAGTTCTTGGCGTACAGCTCGTTGGCCTCACGACTGGCAGACCAGTCGGCCAGCTTCCTGGCGGCCTCCAGCTGGGGCGTCCCCTTGACGATGGCGGTGGACTCCAGGTCCCAGCCCAGGCCCTCCTTCGGGAAGATCACGTCGATCGGCGCGCCCTTGCTGCGCACGGTGTTGGCGCGGTACTCGAAGGAGATGCCGACCGGGAACTCGCCGGAGCCGGCCATCACGCAGGGTTTGGAGCCGGAGTGGGTGTACACGGCCACGTTCTGGTGCAGCTGATCCATGTACTCCCAGCCGCCCTTCTCACCGAAGATCTGCAGCCAGGCCGTCACGTCCAGAAAACCCGTGCCCGAGGAATTCGGGTTGGGCATCACCACCTTGCCCTTGAATTCGGGCTTGAGCAGGTCCTTCCAGCTCTCGATGCGCGGCAGTCCCAGCTTCGCGGCTTCGGCCAGGTTGTAGCAGATGGCCGCCCCCCAGACGTCCATGCCGACCCAGGCCGGCGGGGCACCCGTTGCGCGGTACTTGGCGGGAATGGCCTGCAGGTTGGCCGGTGCGTAGGGCTGCAGCATGCCTTCGCGCTCGAACACCACCATGCTGGAAGCGGCCACGCCCATGATCACGTCGGCCGACGGCCTGGCCTTCTCGGCCAGCAGCTTGGCGGTGATGATGCCGGTGGAGTCGCGCGTCCACTTGATCTCGATGTCCGGATGCGACTTGTTGAACGACTCCTGGTAGGCCTTGAGCTGGTCGGTCTCCAGGGCGGTGTACACGTTGAGCGCGACCTTCTGGGCCTGGGCCGACACGGGAACCGCCACCGATGCGGCAAGGACTGCGGCAGCCAGGAGCGGGGCGGTATTGGAATTCGTCATCAAACTGACTCCGGAGGTTCTGAACATGCTGATGGACAGCGACAGCCCGTGACCTTATGCAGGGTTGATGTCCGTTTGTTGACGCCCTTTGCCCGGACCTTCTCGATGCCTGCTGACACCTCCGGTACACCTGTATCCGCTGTGCCCGATGCCTCCGAGGGCGACATCAACCTCAGCCAGCGCCGCCAGGCCTGGCAGGGCGCACACCTGGACGAGGCGACGCGGACGCTGCTCGCCGAGGACGCACGCTGGTTCTTCCACCAGTCGATGTCCACCCCCTGCCTGAACGCCCTGCAGGCTGCCGAGGGGTCCTGGCTGACCGACCTGGCGGGCCGGCGCATCCTCGATTTCCACGGCAACAGCCTGCACCAGGTCGGCTACGGCCACCCGCAGGTGATGCAGGCGATGCAGGAGGCCCTGGCGACGTTGCCCTTCAGCCCGCGGCGCTACACCCACCCGGCCGCCATCGAGCTGGCGCAGCGGCTCTGCCAGGCCGCGCCGATGCCCGAGGCCAAGCTGCTCTTCGCCCCCGGTGGCACGGCGGCCATCGGCATGGCGCTCAAGCTGGCCCGGCTGGTGACCGGGCGGCACAAGACCGTGTCGATGTGGGACGCCTTCCACGGCGCCTCGCTGGACGCCATCTCGATCGGCGGCGAAGCGGTGTTCCGCCGCGGCATCGGCCCACTGCTGCCCGGCACGGAGCACTGCCCCCCCTGCGATCCGCGCGGCTGCGTGTTCGGCTGTGCCGGCCAATGCGCCCTGCGCTGCGCGGACTACGTCGATTACGTGCTGCGCAAGGAGGGCGACGTGGCCGCCGTGGTCGTGGAGACGGTGCGCTGCACCGACGTGCAGATCCCGCCGCAGGAGTACTACCAGCGCCTGCGCCGGGCCTGCGACCGCCACGGCGCGCTGCTGATCCTCGACGAAATCCCGATTGCCCTCGGGCGCACCGGGCAGCTGTTCGCCGTGGAGCACTACGGCATCGAGCCGGACATGGTGGTGCTCGGCAAGGGCCTGGGGGGAGGCAGCATGCCGCTGGCGGCGCTGATCGCGCGGGCGCGTTTCGATGTGGGTCCGCACATCTCACTGGGCCACTACACCCACGAAAAAAACCCGGTGGCCTGTGCCGCCGGCCTGGCCGTGCTCGACGTGATTCGGGAGGAAGGGCTGCTGGAGCGCTCCCGCCGGCTTGGCGCCCAGGCGCTGGAGCGACTGCGCCGCGGCTGCAGCGTCCTGCCCGCCGTCGGTGAGGTGCGCGGCCTCGGCCTGCTGCTGGGCATCGAGCTGGTGGACACCGTCGGACGCAGCGCCGCCGACCTGGCCGAGGAGGTGCTGTACCGTTGCCTGAGTGCGGGCCTGTCCTTCAAGATCGGTCAGGGTCATGTGCTGGTGCTGGCGCCACCGCTGAATGTGGCCGAAGCCGATCTCGACTGGGCCCTGGACCTGCTGCTCAAAGAGTTGGGTGAGGCTGCGCTGCCGTGAGGGAAGGCAGGCTGTGAAGGGTGTCCGTGTCGGCCGCTGCATGCCCCCCCCCGATTCACGGCCCTTTCACATGCCGTGGCGACCATCCCGCACGTCGCTCCAATGCCCGCTTCAGCCTGGATGTATCCCTTGCCTCTGTGTTTGAACGACCCGGTTCGCAGAGAACCTCTCCCACTTCCGACCACCCTGAGGCGCCGCACATGAGCGCGGCGGTCCCTGGCGCACTGCCGCTGCCGCAACGCCTGAACGAAGCGGCCCGGACGCTGTCGGGCGCCCCGCTGTCCTTTGCCGATCTTGCCGTGCTGCATGGCGAAGGCGGACACGGCAGTCTGCTGATCCTGCTGGCCCTGCCCTGCCTGTTGCCGGTACCCGGCGTCGGCAACGTCATGGGCGCGGCCCTGGTTCTGCTGTCCTGGGTGCACTGGCGGGGCGGCGACACCCGAGCCCTCCCCCCCGCGGTGGCACAGCTGAGGCTGTCTTCGGGCTGGGCCCGGCGCGTGCTGGTGCTGATGGCGCGTTTCTACACCTGGATGGAGCGCTGGTCCCGCACACGACTGCCCTGGATGGTGAGCCGCACCAATGCCGGCTGGCTGTGTGCCAAGGTGGCCGTGATGGGCCTCATCATCTTCCTGCCCCTTCCGCTGGGCAACGTGCTGCCGGCCCTGGCGCTGCTGCTGCTGGGTGCGGGACTGGCCTTGCGGGACGGACTCGCCGTGGGGCTGTCGCTGCTGGTGGCCGCACTGGCGCTGGTCTACACCGCCGCCATCGGTTTGACGGCCTGGTCCGCGCTGTCCAGTCTGCACCGGGGTCTGGAGGCGCTCGGGCCCTGGTGGGGATGGTCCTGAGTGTGCTGAGGGAGTCAACCCTTCATGAGCGATCGCTTCATCAACGACGACGGTGCATTCCTGATCGACCCGATGCCCAGCCAGCCCCAGCTGGCGCTGTGCCATGGATTTTTTGTGCAGCACAGCAAACGCGGGAAGGGACGGGCGCATGGCCTCAAGGCACTGCAGAACCAGATCCTGCACGAACTGCAGTACGACTTCGCCGTCTGCACGGTCGACGGCTCCAACGAAGCGCAGAAGAAGGTCTTGACCCGGGCGGGCTGGCGCTGGCTGGCCAGCTTCATCAACCGCAAGACCGGTTCGCACACCGAGGTGTGGGGCTGGCAGGTCAGCTGAAGGCCGTCACCAGCCGGCCTGGAGGGGCCGATGCCGAGTTGCCACGCACCTGTCATGAAACGGTCAAGGCAGCTGCCTAGACTGAGCGGTTGGTGTACCGACGCCCCTCTCACGAGGCTGCTTCCTGCCAGCGTCTTCCTTCGCGGCGAAGAGATCGGACCCAGTCGCCCGTTTGCCGTGAATACACTGTCCAGAGTGAGACGCTGCATCCGCCTGCCCGGCAACGAGGCCGGCCGGGATTTTGTGGTCGGTGACCTGCACGGCCATCGCGAGCTGCTGGAACGACAGCTGGAGCAGATGGGCTTCAACACCCACTTCGACCGCTTGTTTTCGGTCGGCGACCTGATCGACCGCGGCCCGCATTCGCTGGCCACACTGGCGTTGATCGAAGAGCCCTGGTTCCATGCCGTGCTCGGCAACCACGAGCTGCGGCTTCTGCACCATCTGGGCTACTACCGCAGCCGGCTCCATGCCGGCAGGGACTTCAGCAATGGCGGCGGCGCCTGGATCGTGGCCGCGCTGGACCAGCACCGCAGGCTCGTGCAGCGGCTGGCCGATCGCGTGGCCCTGCTGCCGATGGCACTGCATGTGGATGCCGCCGTGCCGTTCATCATCACGCACGGTGACCTGCTGCCCATCGGCTCGAACCAGACACAGCTGCTGCGCAGCGACACCATCTCCATCCACAAGGCCGAAGCCGTCACCGCGTCGCGGGACAACCTCTCGCGCGCGTTCAAGTCGCCACACACTCGGCGTGTCTTCGAGCAACATCCGGTGCACCTGACCGATGAACCGCTGGGATCCCTGCCCCTGACCTATGTCGGCCACTCACCGGTGCGGCAGATCACGGTTCACAACTCCTACGTGTACATTGAGCAGGGCGTGAGCCGCCTGCCACGCCCGGGCGGGACCTCGGCAGCGCTCACATTGCTGGAGCACGAACGCTTTTCCACCTGGCTGTCGGCGGCGAAGCCGCAGCCTGCGCTGCGGCGCCAACTCAGCTCACAGTGTCTGCCCCCAGCGATGCAGGCACCGACCTGCGCCGGCTGAGGTGCCCCCCCGTCGGGCCCACCGGGACGCGACCATTGACACAGGCGAACAGCGTCCAGAAGTACGCAGCACCATGCGGGATCGGGCCCGATGGCAACGGCCCTCAGATGCCCCACCGATGCCAGGACAGGTCAGACTGAGACCACCGCACCACGATGTTCAGATTCAGAGTTCCTCCCAGCACCGCTGCCGCCGTGGCGGCCGAGCTGAACCGGGCCACCCGAGGCCGCAGCGCGCCCAGACACCTCTCGGTCTTCAGCATTTTCCTGGACACGCCAGACCACCGCCTCGCAAACGCCGGCGTGCAGTGGCGGCTGCACCATGAGGGACAGCATTGGATCCAGCATCTGGGCCCTGCCTTCGTTCTGCCTGGTCCTGCGGCGCCTGCCGAACACGAGGCCCTGGTGTCCCCATTGGCACCTCCGGACGCCCGGCGGCATGCTGGCACGCCCTTGGGGGATCGGCTGCTGCGTCTGCTGGGTCGCGCCGGGGCAGAGGTGGCCGCGCCGGTCGAAACCTTCCGCTGCGACTGCAGGCGCACCGTCCAGACCCTGCGCAGCTCCACGGCCACGATCGAGGTCTGCCTGGACGAAGGCACCTTGAGCGCCGGCCCCCTTCAGCAGCGGCTGTGTGACCTGGAGATGCGGTTGCTGGCGGGGCCGGCCGAGGCCTTGGACGCGCTGGCCGAACGCTGGGTCAGCCGCTTCGAACTGATCGTCGAACCCCGCACACTGGCCGATCGAGGCATGCAGCTGTCTCAGGGCCTGCTCCACCCTCCCCTGCGCAAGGCAAGGATGCCTGTTGTGGCCGGCCCGGACAGGGTCATCGCCGCAGCGGCGGCCGCCATGGACGAATGTGTGGCCCAGTTCGCACACAACGCCATCGGGCTGCTGGAAGGCGATCCTGCGCTGCGGGTGGAACATGTGCACCAGCTGCGTGTGGGCATCCGCCGCCTGCGCTGCGCCCTGCGTTGTTTCCGCGGCTGGGAGCACCTGCCGCCGGAGGAGGCTGCCGCCGGCCTGCGGTCCTTGTTCACCACCCTGGGCAACTGCCGCAATGCCGACGTGCTCGACAGCGGCGTTGCAGCGGACCTGCAGCGCGCCGGTGCCCCAACCCTGTCCTGGCCACCCGCGGCCGCCGCACTCCACCCGGCCGATGTGCTGCGCAGCCACAGCGCCCAGCGCAGTCTGCGGCATTGGCTGGCCTGGCGCCGGCTGATGCTGCCCAACCCCCAGCCGATGCACGACAGCCAGTCCGGGGAGGCCGCGGCCAACCCGCCCGCTGCCGCGCAGCCTGAGCCTGGCCGGCCGGTGCTGCAGGCCGCCGACCTGAGCAAGCTGGCCGAGCGCCGACTGGAGCGCTGGCATGCCCGCATCGTGGCCGAAGCGCTGGCCTTCGATACGCTGGACGAGGTTGCGCTGCATGCCCTGCGCAAACGGATCAAGCGTCAGCGGTATGCGGTGGAGTTTTTTGCGCCGCTGCTGCGGCGTCGCTGTGCGTCGCGCTACTTCGTGCCGCTGGCGGCGCTGCAGGACCGCATGGGTGAACTCAACGACCTCTTTGGGGCACGCGAGGCCTACCAGGGCCGGCTGGAGCAGCAGCCGGAAGCCTGGTTTGCCCTGGGCTGGCTGGCCGCCCGCATCGCACAGGCGCGGGTGGACGTTCAGCAAACCCTGCTGCAGCTGACCCAGGTGGATCCGCCTCGGGCGCGGCGTTGAGGACGCAAAGCGCCAAGGCGCCCCACAGCACCTGTCATCGAATCGACATGTTCGTCGGGGATGCTGATCTTCTTTCGTCTGCCACGCGACCCGTTTCACACCATCGACGCACCATGAGCGACACCACTTCCCACGATGAACTGCTGCGCCGGCTGCGCGCCGACCTGATCGACGGCTACGACGAGGAGCTGGAGCTCGAGATCGAGGACCGCAGCGCCGAGGATGTGCTGGCTGCCGAGGACAGCGCGACCGGTGACGAGCAGCGCGCTGCTCGGCTGCGCTACTTCCGCGAGCTGTTTCGCCTGCAGGCCGAACTGGTGGAGCTGCAGGACTGGGTGGCGCACACCGGCCAGAAGGTGGTAATCCTGTTCGAAGGGCGGGATGCGGCCGGCAAGGGCGGCGCCATCAAGCGCATCACCCAGCGGTTGAACCCGCGCGTCTGCCGTACGGTCGCGCTGCCGGCCCCCAACAGCCGCGAGCGCACCCAGTGGTACTTCCAGCGCTACGTGCCGCACCTGCCGGCTGCCGGTGAAATGGTGCTGTTCGACCGCAGCTGGTACAACCGCGCCGGTGTGGAGCGGGTCATGGACTTCTGCTCCGACGATGATGTGGAGGAGTTCTTCCGCTCGGTGCCGGAGTTTGAACGCATGCTGGTGCGCTCGGGCATCCGGCTGATCAAGTACTGGTTCTCCATCACCGACGAAGAGCAGCACCTGCGCTTCCTCAGCCGCATCCACGACCCGCTGAAGCAGTGGAAGCTCAGCCCGATGGACCTGGAAAGCCGCCGCCGCTGGGAGGACTACACCAAGGCCAAGGAGGCGATGCTGGAGCGCACCCACATCCCCGAAGCTCCGTGGTGGGTGGTGCAGGCGGTGGACAAGAAGCGCGCCCGCCTGAACTGCATCCATCACCTGCTCAGCCAGTTCGACTACCACGACATCGAGCATGCGCCGGTGCTGCTGCCCGAGCGGGTGCGAAACGAGGAGTACTTCCGCCAGCCGGTGCCTGCCGAAATGTACGTGCCGGAAGTCTATTGATCCCGCGCAGGGCCGGACCGGCCTTGGCCTGGAACGGCGGCGGCGTTGGTGGCGGGCAGTGGGCGGCCGTTGGGAAGATGCCGTCGGGCGGCTGACGCAGGCAGGTGACGCAGGCGGGTCACGAGTCGATACACTCGCAACCTGCTCCACCGCTGACCCCATGGCCACCGCTTCCCGCCCCACCCGTTCGAGAGCAACGAGCCGCGGCTCAACCGGGCCGGTGACGCTGGACCAGGTGGCCCAGGCGGCCGGGGTGTCGCCCAGCACGGTGTCGCGCATCCTGAACGGCACCGCCTCGGTCTCCGACGACAAGCGCCAGGCAGTGGAACAGGCCATCGCCCAGCTGGGCTTCGTGCCCAACCCGGTGGCACGCGGTCTGGCGGGCGGGCGCACGTTGAGTGTGGGTGTGGTGACGCAGGCGATCGACAGCCCTTTCTATGGCGTGGCGCTGCGCGGCGTCGAGGACACGCTCGACCAGGCCGGCTACAGCCCGTTGTTCGCCAGTGGCCACTGGAACGCGGTGGAGGAGGCACGCTGCATCGAGCTGCTGCGCGCGCGGCGGGTGGACGGCATCATCGTGCTCGACGGCCGCCTGGCCGACAGCGCGCTGCGCAACTGTGCACGCAGCCTGCCGCTGGTGGTGACCGGCCGCAAGTTGAAGGCCACCAACCTGTTTTCACTGCAGTTCGACAACTTTGAGGGCGCCCGCCTGGCCACGGAGCACCTGCTCGAACAGGGCCACCGGCGCATCGCCTTCATCGCCGGAGACGCCGCGCACCCGGATGCGCTGGAGCGCGAGCGCGGCTACCGGGCCGCACTGGAGGCCGCCGGTCTCAACTTCGACGCCGCGCTGGTGTCGCCGGGCCTCTTCCACGAGGAGGGCGGGCTGGCCGCGACGGAGCGACTGCTCGAATCGCGCCAGCGCTTCACCGCCCTGTTCGCCGCCAACGACCAGATGGCCGTCGGCGCCCGCCTCGCGCTGCACCGCCATGGCCTGCAGGTGCCGCAGGATGTGTCGATCGTCGGCTTTGACGACCTGCTGGCTTCCCGCCACAGCCTGCCACCGCTGACCACGGTGCACCAGCCCGCCTACGAGATGGGACAGCTCGCCGCCCAGGCGATGCTGCAGATGCTCAACGGCGAACGGCCCATCGCCAGCATGCCACCGCCTCGGCTGGTGCTGCGCGAATCGACACAGGCGCCCGCCTCGCGCGCCTGAGCCGACCGCCGGGCCCCCCAGAGGTCCGTCCCTCGGGTATTCCATGACCTGCCATCCAGCCCCCGCCAGCGAGAATATGAAAGCGCTTTCAAGACCTGTCGGGTCCGAATCAATGCGCGCCCAGGAGACCCTTTCCATGCTCCAGCGAACGACTGGTCACAGCACCGCAGACAGTCCCTCCCTCACCACCCGAGCGTCCGGCCGGCGACCGACCTGGGCGCTGGTGTGGTCCGACGAGTTCGAGGGCGACGCGGTGGACCGCAGCAAGTGGGACTTCGACCTCGGCAACGGCTTTTTCGACTACCGGGTGCACCAGTGGGTGGCCGGCTGGGGCAACGAGGAGCTGCAGTACTACACCGCCGAGC
>Ga0154020_10009176_pt1 | contig 11401 bp, 12 predicted proteins | sample Klosneuvirus_201_FD_109709 | JGI IMG/M metagenome (GOLD analysis project Ga0154020, IMG submission 109709) | Active sludge microbial communities from wastewater, Klosterneuburg, Austria - Klosneuvirus_20160825_MG | ecosystem: Engineered > WWTP > Aerobic digester > Activated sludge | place... | reverse complement strand
CTACGCGCGCATCGTGGCGGGTGAGGCCGACGAGCCGCGCGCCCGCTTGCCCGAAGGCTCGCCCCCGCCGGGCCTGGCGATCCTCCGGCGCGGCGATCTCGAGCTGCCCGCGGGGAGCGGGGTCTACGCATTGATCCGCACGCAGAGCCTGCCGAACCTGGCGGCGAGCGATCTCTTGTCCTGAGTGGACCCGCGGGCGAGGCCAGTGCTTCGCTCGCCTTCGGCTCAGGCGAACAAGGTGAGCGCCCTATTGTACGCGGAGACCACCGGCCCTATCGGGTCGTAATGTTCAACACCGCGAACGCGCCCACCTCGCTCTCGGCATACCTGCCCTCCGATGAGTTCTCGGCTGCCGTACCGGGACCTGCCCCATTACCTCGAATCCCTACATTTCTACGATGTACGGCGCCGTGATGGGCTACTTGGCCTCCGGAGTGTTTCGCAGCGCGGGCTGAGCCGATTGGGCCGGTGCCCGCGCAGCTTCGGCGGGCTATCGCTCGACGTTCACCTCCGGAGCACGACCCGCCCCTCGCGAAGCACGACCAGCTCGCCCTCACCGACCATCTCCCATCGCTCATCGCTGAGCGGGACACTGGCGACGACCGCGACCTGCTGCTTGGCGTCGTGACCGACCGAGACGCCTGTCAGCTCCGCGCCGTCGGCTTCGGCGCTGCAGGTGCGACAGACAAAGCGGAGTCCGGGCGGGCGCATCTGACCGCCGTCGTCCTTGCGGCGGTGACCGTGGGCGAAGACGGCGTCCCCGTCGGTGTAGATGAAGTTCGCGGGGCCGAGCGAGCGCATCTGGAAGGCGAAGGCGGCGATCTCGGCGACCCGAGCCTCCAAGCTCGGCGCTCCATCCTCCCAAAGCGGCGCCAGGCGATCGAGCAGCGCGCAAAACGCCTGCTCCGAGTCGGTGTCCCCGATGCGCCGAAACCGACGTGCTGAGAACCGGGTGTCGTCCTCGATGCCCGGCAGCATCCCGTTGTGCGCGAACAAGTGCAGGCGCCCGCCCAGCTCGCGCGCGAACGGCTGGGTGTTCCGGAGCATGCGCGGTCCTTGCGTCGCGCGTCGAATGTGCGCGAGGACGATCGAGCTGCGGCGCGGGGCGCGCTTCGCGCACGCCAGGAAGGCGCTCGTGCTCGCCGCGTCGGGCTCGCGAAGCACGAGGGCGTCGCCATCATCGAGATAGGCGACTCCCCAGCCGTCGCGATGCGGACCCATATCGCCGCCGTGCGTCGCCAGCACGTCGAGCGACAGTCGCACCGTGGTCGGGAAGCGGGCGGAGATCGCGAGGAGCTCACACATATGGGTCGCCGATGCCGAGACGAGCGCGCGCGCAGAGACTTCGCATGTCCGGTGGGAGCCACCATCCCTGGGAACGGTTCGGCCGAACGGCCCTCCTGAGCTCATCCTGGAGCGGCCACCGCCTCAACCGGCGCGTTTAGAGTGCTTCTTCTCCTCCGCTTCGACGTTCTTGTTGACCTCGTCCATGTCGAGCGCGCGGACCTGGGTCACGAGCTCATCGAGCGCCGAGGCGGGCAGCGCGCCGGGCTGAGCGAACAAGAGGATGCCGTCGCGGAAGACCATCAAGGTCGGGATGGACTGGATCTGGAGCGATCCGGACAGCGCGGGCTCGGCGTCGGTGTCGACCTTGCCCCAGGTGATGTCAGGGTACTTCTTCGAAGCCGCCTCAAAGGTGGGCGCGAAGTACCGACAAGGGCCGCACCAGGCGGCCCAAAAGTCGACGAAGACGATGCCATCCTTCTCCATCAGCGCGTCAAAGGTCTCGGCCGTAAGTGCGATCGTAGACATTCGTGTTCCTCCCCGAGTGAGAGCCGAGGATCCCGAAGAGGATTCGCGGCTCCTCGTGGGTGGGCAAGACCTGGTGGGCTCGGCGCCGAAGACGTTCCGCGGGCCGCATGCGGTCGAAGACGGCGCCTCACCGGTGCACCGCAACGGAGCCGCGCTCCCGGCGATCGTAGATGGCCAGACGCTCGGTCTGGCCTGCCACGGGCAAGAGAAGAGCGCGGCGGGCGTTCCCGCCTGCTCCACGGGCATCGAGCACCAGGCCTCGGGGAAGGCTACCTCCTGCGTGAGCTGCCATCTTCCCGAGGGCGCGGTCTCACGGCGTGGAACGCACCGGAGCCATGTGCAAAGTGGGGACATGACCAGACGGCGACGGGAGGCTAGGCTAGCCTTCGACCAAAGTGCCTGGATTTTGAGGGGATCTAGAAGCGGGAAAAGGGATTCGAACCCTCGACTTCAACCTTGGCAAGGTTGCACTCTACCACTGAGTTACTCCCGCGACGTCCCGAAGCTTTTAACAGAGCCTCGGCCTGTGTCAACGGCAATCGACTCAGCCGCCGTCGTCTCGCTCGCGGTTTTGGATCGCCCGGAAAAAACCCACGAAGTAGTCCACCGCCGAGAGCACCGAAAAAAACAGCGAGATGTAGAGGAAGGCCAGGCCCAGGCGGTGGAAGTCGACCGGCTCGGGGAACAGCTCGATCGGGTACGGGTGGTTCAGGATCAGGGCCCACAGGCCCACCATCTGAAACGCCGTCTTGGTCTTCCCCAGGTCTCGGGCGGCGATGACGATCCCCTCGGAGGCCGCCACGCTGCGCAGGCCGGTGATGGTCATCTCGCGGGCCAGGATGATCAGGGCGGCCCACACGGGTACGCGGCCGAGATCGAGGAGCATCAGGAGCACGGCCAGCACGATCAGCTTGTCGGCCAGCGGATCGAGGAACTTCCCCAGGACCGAGATCAGGTTGTAGCGGCGAGCGATGTAGCCATCGAGGGCGTCGGTCACCGAGGCTAGGGCGAAGGTCATGGCGGCCCAAAACGCGTAGCGCGGGGTGTCCACGCTCATCAGGACCAAGACCCCGGGGATGGCCGCCACCCGGGCGTAGGTCAGCAGGTTCGGCAAGGACATGGCCTGCCGCGACAGTCGACGCTTGGGCGGCGCGCTCTTGGCCATAGCTTCGGCCGAACCGGCGGTCATGACCGCGGGCTCAGCACCGATAGCGAAGCAGGTTCGGGCGTGGAAACCAAGACGAGACCGGTGCCCCGCAGCGTGAGCCAATCGGTGGCGCCGGGGTTGGGGCCGCTCTCGGCGTGGAGCCCGTCGGTCCAGGCGAGGAGCGCCTCGGAGCCTACGACCATCGCCTCGTCGCTGAGGCTGGCCAGCACCGGGGGCCCATCGGCGTTGATCAAGACCGAACCCCGGCCGTCGAGGCGGACCACGTCGAGGCCGTGCGAGCGGCGTGCGTCCCAGCTAAAGTCGCCCTCGAAGCCGACCAAGGCCGACTCGAGCACGACCAAGCCGCGGACGTCCCGCATCGCGATCGCGTGGTTCCACACCCGGAGCAGGAGCTTGGAGTCACCGACCAGGCGGTAGATCGGGTCGCTGGCGCCCCCAAACGAGGAGGCGGTCGCCCTCCCCGCCTCCATGCGGGCCACCGGGAAGTAGCCGACCTCGCCCACCGCGGCGACAATCGCCGAGGCGCGCAGGTAGGCCGTACCGGACAGCACCAGCCGCGCCTGGGGCCCAAGCTCGCGGCCGGCCGAGAAGCCCGGCGCCCAGGAGAGATCTCCAAAGAGGCGCAAGCTCGGCTCCACGAAGGGCACCGGGGGCAGCGAAGGATCGACGGGCTTCGGGGCCCGAGAGGTCCGCGGCGCGGTCGAGTTGCGGTGGACGGTGGAGATCGGGTCGGGCGTCGGCACCGGCGTCAGCGACCGACGCCGCTCGCGCTCCCGATCCTGCTCCTGCGGTGGATCCATGGGATCCAGGGCCAGCGTGTGGAGATCCCCGTCGCCGCGGGGATCCTGTCGCATCGGGCTGTCGCGCCAGGGCACGTCATGGGAGGGCCGCTCGGCCTTGGGCTTGGCCGGCACCGAGGGCGCCGCGGCCGTGGGGCGCATGCTCTCCAGGCCCTGGGGCACCGCCGCGCCGATGAAGGAAGGGATCTCAAACTCCCCCGTCTTGGGCGCGCCTTGGTGCCCGACGGTGGTCTCCCAGGCCGCCTCGTCCCGCACGTAGCGCTCGTCGTTGGTCACCGCGGTGAACGCGATCGCCTCGCCGCTCAGGCTCTGCACGCCCTCCTCGGCCACGTCCCGGATGGCCTCCCAAGAGCTGCGTTTCTCGGCGCCCATCTTGGACTCGAGGCGCCGGGCGAAGTCGACGGCGTCGCCGCGGATGAAGTGCTCGCGCGCGCCGGCCAGATCGCCCCGGCGGTACAGCACCATCCCGAGGTAGCAGTGCGCGCGGGTGTGATCGGGGGCCATCATCAGCGCGGTGCGCAGGGTGCGCTCGGCCTCCTCCAGCCGACCTTGGCGCAGGAGCACGAGGCCGAGGTTCACGTGCAGTGGGGGCTCATGGGCGTGGGCCTCGACCAGGCCTTCGTAGACCTCGCGGGCCAGCTCGAGCAGGCCCAGCTTGAAATAGGCCAGGCCAAGCAGGTTTCGCGCCTTGGAGTTGTCGGCGCGCAGATCGACCGCGCGCTCGAGGGCCACCCGCGCCTCTTGGTTTTGGCCCCGGTGGAGCAGCTCCGCGCCCCGGCGCAGGTAGAACAGAAAGTCGTCCTCAGGCGACACGTCCCCGCGCTCTTCTTTGGGGCGCTGACTGGTCATCGCGATCCCTTCTGATAGTGCCGAACCATGGTCAGCACGCGCTCTACGTAGCGCATGGTCTCTTCGTATCGGGGGATGCCGCCGGCCCGCTTCACCGCCTCGGGGCCGGCGTTGTAGGCCGCGGCCGTCAGCGCCATGTCGCCGTCGAAGGTGTTGGCCAAGATGCGAAGGTAGCGCGCCCCGCCGAAGATCGCCTGTTCTGGGTCAAAGGGGTCCCCCACCTCCAGCTGCGCGGCGGTGCCATCGATGAGCTGCATCAGCCCCTTGGCGGCCTTGGGCGAGATCGCGCGCGGGTTGAAGTTGGACTCGACCTTGGCGATGGCCTTCAGGAACGCGGGCGGGAGCCGATAGTGCGAAGCGGCGCGCTCGAAGATCGCGTCGAAGCGATCGACGTCGACCGGGTAGAGCGTGCGGACCTCGCCGCCGCTGAGGTGGATCACCAGCGGCGGCTGTCCCCCAAAGCCGTCGGCGTCGTCGCCCCGCACGATCGTGTAGCCCGGTGACCGCGCCTGGTCCTTCCGGATGTCTGAGAAGTGGATCGTTCCCGCTTCGTCGACCCAGCTGTAGATCTCCGCGCTGGCTGGCCCGGGCAGCACCATCGCTGGGATGAGACAGAGTCCCAGCAAAATGGGGGGCTTTAGGCGCATCGGCGCCGATCCTAGCACCGAACTTCTTTCGAGCAAGGTTGTGGGCTAGCTTGGCCGTCCATGACCCACACATCGGACGCCCTCGTCCTGGGGAGTGGCCTGGCCGCCCTCTCCTTCGCGCTCGAAGCGAGCCGTCGCGGGCGGACAGTCACGATCGTGACGAAGCGGGAGGCGACCGAGGCCAATACGGCCTACGCCCAAGGCGGTTTGGCGGCCGTGCTCACGGCGGAGGACTCCTTCGACGCGCATGTGGAAGATACGCTGACGGCCGGGGCGGGTTTATGTCGGCGGGACATCGTGGAAATGGTGGTCCGCGGCGGGCCCCAAGCCGTAGCGCGCCTCGTCGAGGCCGGCGTCCGCTTTGACCGCGGCGCCACCGAAGACTCCGCCGAGTACGACCTCACCCGAGAAGGTGGCCATAGCTACCGGCGCATCCTCCACTCCGGCGACATCACCGGCCGGGAGATCCAGCGGGCCCTGCTCGAGACCCTGCGGCAACGCTCGAACGTCCGGATCCACGAGCACCACTCGGCGATCGACCTCATCACCGAGCGGCGGGTGGCGGGACGCGCCAGCGGGGTCAACTACCGCCCCTGGCGCGGCCCCGACCGCTGCCTGGGGGCTTACGTGCTGTCGGAGGCCACGGGCACGGTCGAGACCTTCTTGGCCACCACCACGGTGATCGCCACCGGGGGCGCGGGGAAGGTCTACCTCTACACGACCAACCCCGACGTCGCGACCGGCGACGGCATCGCGCTCGGCTGGCGCGCGGGGGCCGAGGTCGCGAACATGGAGTTCATCCAGTTTCACCCGACCTGCCTCTATCACCCCGAGGCCAAGTCCTTCCTTATCTCCGAGGCCCTCCGCGGCGAGGGCGGCATCCTGCGGCGGCAAGACGGCACGGCCTTCATGGAGCACTACCACCCGCGCAAGGACCTGGCCCCCCGCGACATCGTGGCCCGCGCCATCGACGCTGAGCTCAAGCGCACCGGCAATGACTTTGTGGTCCTCGACTGCACGCACCTCGACCCGGGCTTCCTGGCCAAGCGCTTCCCCAACATCCACCAGACCTGCCTCCACTTCGGCATCGACCTGACCAAGGAGCCGATCCCCGTGGTCCCGGCGGCGCACTACACCTGCGGAGGCCTCCGCACCGACGCTAGCGGCGAGACCACCATCCCCGGCCTCTTCGCCGCCGGCGAGGCCGCCAGCACCGGCCTGCACGGGGCCAACCGCCTGGCCTCCAACAGCCTGCTCGAGGCGGCCGTCTTCGGGCACAGCGCGGCGGTGGCCTCGGATCGATTGCACCTGGCGGACAAGCCGGACTTCTCGCTGGTCGCAGAGTGGAACGTCGGGGACGCGGTCCCCTCCGATGAGCTCGTCGTCATCTCCCAGTGCTGGGACGAGATCCGCCGCTTCATGTGGAACTACGTCGGCATCGTGCGCAGCGATCGCCGCTTGCACCGAGCCCGCCACCGCATCCGGAACCTCCAGGAGGAGATCCGCGACTTCTACTGGCGCGCGACGGTGACCCGCGACCTCTTGGAGCTGAGGAACATCGCCACGGTGGCCGAGCTGATCGTGGAGTGCGCGCTCAAACGCAAAGAGTCGCGGGGGCTGCACTACAACATCGACTACCCCTCGCTCTCGCCCAACGAGGCGCCGAGCGACACGGTGCTGACCCGCACCGATCTGGTGTGATCAGCGGAAGTCCCAAACCAGCACGGCCTCGCCTAGGCCGGAGGTGAAGCGCAGGGTCAGGCTCTTGGTGGCGAGGCCGAGGATCGCCGCACCGCCCTCGGCGCCCGGCGGAAAGCGCACCAAGTAGGTCTTCGCGAACTCGGTGACGTAGGGGTAGGTCGCGCGAACGTTGGCGGTGGTCTTGATCTTGGTGACCTCGCCGGCCACTCGGACCCCGCTCTCGTTCTCCAGCGTCACCCGCCAGATCGAGTCGTGGTTGCCGAAGTCGTTCCAGCGCGTCACCGCGGTCGAGGCCGAGAAGAAGAACTCGGGCCCACCCGGCGGGGGCGTCTTGGGCTTCTGAGAGACGTCATCGACCGTCTCGCCGCCCGGCCCCCACACGCTGACACCGCGGATCTTCGCCGCCTCCGCCACCTCGGGAGAGAGCAGCGTCGCATTGACGAAGAGCACGCTGCCCACGTTGTTGTAGATGCGCTCGTTGCGGGTCCACTCCCCGAGGATGTCGGGGTAGTCGGCGGCGGTCAGCGCGTTTCGCACCGCCAGGGAGACGGGGGGCTTGCGCGGGGAGACGCCACAGCCCACCGAGAGCAGGAGCAGGCTGCAGGACAGGAGGTGCTTCACGACTCGCCTCGCTTGCGAAACCGCACGAGGACGCGGCGCCGGCCCTCGCCGCTGGGCGGGGGGCCAGGGAGCTCGGGCGCTGGGCCCAGGATCTGCGTGGACTCCGGCGCGGGCAGGCGCGTCTCATCGTCCTCGCCCCGGAGGACGCGGGGCGCGAGCCCGGAGCTGCGCGGCGTGACCCGCGCGCGCGAAGGCGGGGCTTCCTCGGGCACCAGCGCGCCGAGCTGCGTCGGGACCTGGGCCGCGGAGGGCGCTGCGGAAGGCATCGGAGTCACGGAGGGCACCGGAGTCGCGGAGGACGCCGGAGTCGCGGAGGACGCCGGAGTCGCGGAGGACGCCGGAGTCGCGGAGGACGCCGGAGTCGCGGAGGACGCCGGGGCCGTGCGGGGCGCCGGCGCCTGGGCAAAGACCGCGGAGGGCACCGGCGCAGGAGGCTCGGAGCCCTGCGCCCAAGGCGCCTCGGAGTCACGGTGCCCCTCGAAGGCGCGCGAGAGCGACAGCGGCTCCTCGCTCGAAGGCAGCGGCACGCGGGGAGGCGGCAAGCGCGAGGCTGCGGCCTGGCCCTGCTCGGCTCGCACCGGTCCCAGCACCTGGGCCCCCGGCGCGATGGCGATCCGCGGCGCGCGCAAGCTACCTTGCACTCGGGCCGTCGCCTTAACCTCGATGAGCTCGGTGGCCACCACCTCGCCGATCACGGTGCCGGCGATGCGGACCACGGCGGCGCGGGTGCTGGCCTCGACCCAGCCGCTCGGCTCCACGAGGAGCGCGGCCGACAGCTCGATCTCGCCCACCACCCGGCCCAAGACCCGCAGGTCTTCTTGGCCCACGATGCGGCCCAGGACGCTGGCGTCGGCGGCGATCGTGGCCAGCTCAGAGCGATTCTTCTTCGTCGCCTTCATCGCCCCTCTTCCGATCCATGTACACCGTACCCTCGAACCGCGCCCCATCGGCGATCGTCATGCGCGGCGCGGTCAGATCGCCGAGGACGGCCCCGCCACCGTCGATCTCGATGCGCTCCTTGGCGACCAAGGGCCCCTGGACCAGACCGGCCACCGCGATCTCTTTGGCGCTCAAGGCCCCGCGGACGCTAGCGCCCCGTCCGATCTCGATGCGGAGCGCAGCATCGATGGGCCCCTCGACCTTGCCGAGGACCCAGACCTCGCCCTGGGATTCGATCGCGCCCTCGACCTGGATCCCCTTGCCGATCACGGTTTCAGCCACGGGATGGGGCCTCCGGCATGTGGAAGGTGCCGCTGAAGCGAGCGCCGTCCGCCAGCGAGATCTCGGGAGCCTCGAGATCGGCCCGGACCTCGGCGCTGGCCGCGACCTCGATAGAGCGCCGGGCAAAGAGCCGCCCCTCGGCGCGGCCGCGGATGACGATGCGATCGGCCACCACCTCCGCGTCGAGGCTCCCCGCCTCGGGGACGAGCACGGTGCCGCCGGCGGCGAGGCGACCTTCGATGCGGCCCTCGATCACCACGTCGTGGCGGGCCTCGACCTCTCCCTTGAGGATCGCTTCGGCCACCACGAGGAGCGTCTTGTCCCGGCGCGGCGGGGCGCTGCTCTGTTCGGGCACGACCACCTCAGGTGCCCCCGAAGAGGTCGAGCACCGAGGAATCGAGGGTCGCGGGTCGAGCGCGCTGGCGGGCCCATTCGCGCAGGGCTTTGATCTTCTCTTCGTAGGTCCGGTACAGCGGCACCGAGTGCTTGAGCGCCAGGCGGAGATCTTCTTCCTTGAGCTCTCGCTTCTCGGAGAAGGCGGTGTACAGGCCCGAGATCACGATCTGCTCCAGCTCCGCGCCGGAGTGGTGCTCGGCGATCTTGGCCAGATCCTTGAGGCCGGCGAACTTGCTCGGATCGCGCCCCCGCCGCCGGAGGTGGATCTTGAGGACCTCCATCCGCTCATGGGGATTCGGCAGATCGACGAAGAAGACCTCATCGAAGCGGCCGCGGCGGAGCAGCTCGGGCGGGAGGTTTTGGACGTCGTTGGCGGTGGCCACCACGAAGACCTCGGCCTTCTTCTCGGCCAGCCAGGTGATGAAGGAGCCGAGCACGCGAGCGGAGGCCTCGCCTTCGGTAGAGCCGGCGAAGCCCTTCTCGATCTCGTCCACCCATAAGACGACGGGGGCCAAAGACTCGGCGACCTTGATCGCCTCACGGATCGCGCTCTCGGGCGCCCCGCCGGTGCCGCCGAAGACCGCGCCGACGTCCAGGCGCAGCAGCGGGAACTTCCACAGGTTGGCCACGGCCTTGGCCGACAGCGACTTGCCGCAGCCTTGTACGCCGAGGAGGAGGAGGCCTTTGGGGGGCGGGAGGCCGAACTTCTGGGCCTCTTCGCCGAAGGCCGCAGTGCGCGCGGCGAGCCAGCGCTTCATCTCGCCGAGGCCGCCGACATCGTCCAAGGTCTCGCCCAGCTCGTGAAACTCGAGCACGTCGGTGCGGCGCAGGACGCTCTTCTTCTCCTCGACGATCAGCTTGAGGTCCTCTTCGCCGAGGCCTTTCCGGAGCACGATCACCTTGCGGAAGACGCGGGTTGCCTGGTTTTGCGAGAGGCCGAGGGCCGAGCGTATCGCCTTGTCGCGGATGTCAGGATCGAGCTCGACCTTCTCGGCCCGCAGCACCTCGTCGAGGACCTCCGCGATCTCCCAGGCCTTTGGCAGCGGGAGGTCGATGACGCCCACGTCCTTCTCCAGCTCGGGCGGCAGGACCAAGGTCGGGGCGATGATCACGATAGCCTGGCGCCGGCGCGCGGCCTCCTCGGCCCGCTCGCGCAGGCGGCGGACGAGGCTCGGGTCTTTGAGGTGCGGGTGGAAGTCGAGGAGGACGAAGAGCGCGGGGTCCGTGGAGCGCCCCACCATATCGAGGGCCACCGTGGGGTCGCTCGAGGTGGCCTCAGCGTCGTCCCCAAAGCCCCGAGCGGCCGACCACTCGGCGACCGACTTGCGGAGCGCATCAGCGGCCGCCTGCACCAGCCCCAAGGCCCGCCGCTCCTCTTGTGTAACTACATAAATAATTGGGTATCCGGCCCGGGCGAGCACCGCGATCTCCCGGGCGATCGGATGAAGCTTGGGGGGGCTCACCGGGCCCGACGCTAAATCGAGGGGGGTTTTGGCGCAACTCGGACCGGTTTGACCCAAATGTTCGTCGCTTCGTCGTTTCGTCGCTTCGTCGTTCGTTTGTTGTAGGCCGCTGAACAAACGAACGACGAAACGATGGAACAGAGAAGCTCGTTCCGACCGGACCGGCCTAGCCTTTGACGATGACCCGCCCCGAGCGGCGGCCCTTGCCGCTGGTGACCAGGCCGGCGTCCTGGGACGGGGACAAGCCGAGGTGCGGCTCGATCGCGCCCTTCTCTGCCGGAGGCTCAGGCTCTTCGGGGGTCTTCTTGCCGTACATCTTCTCGTCGAGGATCTCGGAGAAGGGCTTGGCCGGCTTGCCGTGGATCAGCCGGCCATGGAGCGCCCGCCGCTCGTCGAGCTCGCCGAGGTACTCCGGGTCGGCGAGCATGCCGGTGCCCGCGAAGGTCCGGCGCTTGTCGATCCGATAAGCCACGCCTCAGGGTGCCAAACCCGTATGGGAAAGGGCAATGGGGGGGACGGGCCAAGGCCAAGCAAGCGAAGCGCGCAGTGAGCGAAGCGAACGTAGGGCCCGCAGGCGGGTTCATCCCGCCGCTAACGGGCCAAGGCCTGGAGCGCGCAGTGAGCGAAGCGAACGTAGGGCCCGCAGGCGGGTTCATCCCGCCGCTAACGGGCCAAGGCCCCCTACCGGCGGCGGCCGCGTTCTTTTTCCAGACGCCAGGCCCG
>Ga0154020_10009175_pt1 | contig 11402 bp, 8 predicted proteins | sample Klosneuvirus_201_FD_109709 | JGI IMG/M metagenome (GOLD analysis project Ga0154020, IMG submission 109709) | Active sludge microbial communities from wastewater, Klosterneuburg, Austria - Klosneuvirus_20160825_MG | ecosystem: Engineered > WWTP > Aerobic digester > Activated sludge | place... | reverse complement strand
GATTGGACAACGCCCTGGCACGCCGGCAGCCATGTTGGTCACCTGTTATTTTTTTTCAATATGAATAATAAGAAGTTTGATCGACATGGAGATGCTGACAAGCTTATACCGATTGTCATGGAGGAATTGGAGAAGTTACACAACCCCGAAACTGGCGGCTGGTACAGCCAGAGCCCATCCATGGAGCAGATCGTCAATGGAGCGATGAAGGTGCTGACTGGATATGCAGCTTTAGGAGTGCCGTTTCCCAACCCGGAAAAATTAATTGACACGTGTCTGACGGCGGCAAATGATATGGATGGTTGTCATAATGCGGATATTGTTCTGGTTTTGGAACATTGTTGCCGCATTACCCGGCATCGCCGCGCCGAAGTTGAAGATTTTCTTCTTAAGCGTTTGGAAAATATCCGGCGCTTTTACCGGGCTGATGGTGGTTTTTCCTATTGGGTCAACAAAGCTCAGACCAACTATTACACTGCCGAGATCTCGCGCGGCTTGCCTGAAAGTGATGTTCATGGGACGATCCTGTTTGTTTGGGGTATTGTTATGGCGGGTGAAGTTCTTGGGTATAACCAACAGCATGGCTGGCGCTTGCCGGTCACTTGATCTATTAATATGAAAATAAGCATTGGCATGAACCTTCAATCTGGCCCCTGGGGTGGGGGAAATCAATTCGGCCGCGCTCTTGTGGATTATCTTACAGGCCGGGGAGTTGATGTTTCGTTCGATCTGAAAAGTTCGGACCTGGATTTAATTCTTCTCACAGACCCGCGTCCGCAATTAAAGATCACGGCCTATACCCATGAGGAAATCGGGCAATACCTCCGTGAAGTTAATCCGCGCACACTTGTAGTCCATCGTGTCAATGAATGTGATGAACGCAAAGCAACCACGGGCGTGAATGAAGTATTACGTTCTGCAAACCATATTGCAGACCATACTGTCTTTGTTTCATCGTGGCTGCGCGATCTACATTTGGCACAAGGCATGCCCGCTGTTTCTAATTGGGTCATCTTGAATGGATCTGATCGAAATATTTTCAACCCCGGCGGCTATAAGCGCTGGGATGGAAAATCCATGGTGCGCATTGTTACACATCATTGGAGCAACCACTGGCTTAAGGGGTTTGATATTTATCAGCGTTTGGATGGTCTCCTCTCTCAGACGGCATATCGTGACCGTATATCATTTTCCTATATTGGGAATATCCCCCCAAAATTTAGCTTTTTAAATGCACGCTATCTTGAGCCGCTCTACGGCCGTGAATTGGCAGAAGCAATTCAACAGAATCATATTTATCTCACTGCCTCGCGTAACGAGCCGGGAGCCAACCATCCGAATGATGGTGCTAATTGCGGCCTTCCGCTATTTTATATTGAAAGCGGGAGTCTCCCGGAATATTGCAGCGGCTATGGCGTGTCTTATAATGAAGATAATTTTGAAAAAAAATTGGATGAACTGCTGAGTACTTACGATATTTGGGCGAACCGCATGGTTGATTATCCCAATACTTCGGAGCGAATGTGTGAAGATTACCATCAGCTGTTTGTAAGTATGCTGGATAAACGGGATGAATTTCTTGCGCGACGCAAGGCGCAAAAAAAGATAAACCTCAGTAAACTTTCCAGATCTTTTTTACGGATTTTTCAGAGGCGCACTTGATTGAGAGATTTTTTTCTGAATTTCAAAAGCAGATCCAGCCTCTTGTAGAGCGAACCTGGAAGCCGTATTCCAGACTTTTTCTGTTAAGCGATGATACACAATGGGTAATTTCAGAAGAAATGAAATCCCTCGCCCAAATCGCATGTGATCTAAAAATTCGACTAGGAAACCCAGCCAGACTTAATAAAATAAAAGGGCAGGTTATTTTCTATGGCAGCCGTTATAGCGTAACGCCCGTTATCCGGAGAGGTATGCCTCTTCATCGGATCGGCTTTCCGTATTTCCATGGTTTGCCAGGAACCGGATATCCTGAATTTGACGAGTTCTTTCAAGATGTTTGCCAGTTTCATGATCGGATTAGCCGTATTCAGGTTACCCATACTGAAATGCACGAAAAAATACTAGAGAGTGGGATATCTCCCCAGAAAGTTTTCCGAATCCCAATAGGAATAGATATTTCAAATTTTCCGAAGCAAACCCCGGCGCTGCGCCTGGAAGCGCGTCATCGTCTGGACATCCCTCAATCAGCTTTTGTCGTCGGATCTTTTCAAAAAGATGGTAATGGATGGGCGGAAGGATTTACACCCAAGTTGATCAAAGGCCCGGATATCTTTTTGAAAGTTGTTGGCGCTTTAAAAAATAGAATTCCTGAAATTTTTGTTTTATTAACAGGGCCGTCGCGTGGTTTTATCAAGAAAGGCCTGGAGAATCTGAAGGTGCCTTATCGTCACGTGTATTTGGACGAGTATTCAAAGATCAACATATACTATCAGGCCTTGGATTTATATCTTGTAACTTCCCGCCAGGAAGGCGGACCAAAGGCGCTTTTAGAATCAATGGCAAGTGGAATCCCGCTAGTTACAACACGTGTTGGACATGCAATGGATCTCGTTAAGCATGGAACCAATGCCTGGATGGTTGATGTGGAGGATGTGGATGGGTTGGCTTATTGGAGTGAGTACATTTATCAACATCAGGCAAGCCTTGGGATGAGTTTGCAGCTTGCGCGTCTGTCGGCTGAGGAAAATTCTTACAACAGCCAATTGTCTTTGTGGTCAAAGTTTATGCAGGGCTTTGTCAAAAAATAACCATATTCCGGCTCATCTGGTTGCGCTGGTGGGTCGCACGTAATTTGTTGGTACTCGATCGTATTGCTTGTTATAAAACAGATTGTTGAAAAATCTTGTGATTCTGATAAAGGTGATGGAATGGTGAACAATCAAACTCGAAGTCTTGAATTGCGTAAAGCAGATGCTGTTGGTGTTTTTCTGCTCATTCTGATTTTTGTGGCTGTCCTTGTGCGAATATCAAATTCTGTACGATATGACTTAAATTTTCAACACGATCCGAATGTTCATCTCGCAGGCATATATTCTTTAATGAGCGGGCAAATCCCGGTTAATTATGCTCCCCCCATTTATCAAGCCTGGTATTTGGCCCACAAAGTGTTTATCCCCTCTTATTGGAGTGCTCCCATGACTCCAGATCAACAAATGAAGGTATTTGTCGGGTTGGGAAATCTTTCCTTTTTTTTGGTGCTGCTCTCTGGAATATTTTTTTTGGGAAAGATACTTGGTTTGAGTAAGCGCCAAACTCTCCTGTGGTTAGCTTTGGTTGGAGCCATGGTACCCTTGCACAGATCCCTTAATATGATGCGCCCTGAAAACTTTCAGCTGGCACTAAGTCCATGGGTATTTTTGACGGGGATAAATTGGTTTCGAGAAGCTGAGAAGCGTGGCGTATTTTTTGTTAATTTTCAATTCGTTGTGTTTCAAATATTTTGTGTTCTTGAAGTTTTTCAGAAAGTGGGAGGCGCGGCGGTTGTGATCACGGCCTATCTTTCCCTGTTGGTATTTACCAAAATTAAGGAAAAAAACTTTCAAAGCGTAATGATTTCCACCTTTATTACAGTTCTGTTGTTTGTCGCGACTGTGGCTGGTTGGTATAAGATCACAGGTAATTTTATCCTTGAAGATGTTGCCGCCAAAGATCCCAATTATGATCACTCCGCCCCGCTATCATTTTTTGTATCTTTTCCAATGACCAAATTCCTGGTCACTCCTTATAGAGATGAATTAAAAACTTCAATGGCTGCGATATTATTGTCAGATTTTTATGGCGACTATTGGAGATATGGATATAATCATTATAAATTCACCCTACCGCCTGTTGAAGATCCTAAAATGCTTTTCCGCCAACAATTGGGTGGTATTGTGTCTCTAGTTTCATTTATTTTTCTGGTGACAGTCAGCATTTTTGCAGCTAAAAAAGCAATTACGAGTAAGTTTGAGAAACGTGAAATATTGTCTGTTTTGATTTTAGGATGGTTCCCTTTGTTGTTTGGGCTGATTTATCTGGGACTTTCTTCACAAGTTCAATTCCATCCTGGAAAAGCAAATATTGTCAAATGGGAATATATCTTGTTCGCCATCCCTTTTTTGATCCTGCCTATTGTTCATTTTTCATCTCAATTAAAAGATAAATGGTTGGGCATGGTTTATTATTCATATTGTTTTTTTCTCATTGTATTTGGGTTTGTACAAAGCCTTTATCTTTTATGAGAGAGCAAACACTAAGGGATTGCAAGATGGTTGGATTAATGGATTTCTATTGCTAAAATGAGCATCAATCTAGCTGTTTTTTTTACACGAGATGTATCTCTGCACACCTGGGAGAACGGAGGCATGTTCGAACGGGAGGTAGCTCTTTATCAGCGTTTACAAAAATATGGAATCAATATTACCTTTGTTACATATGGGGATAAGGAAGATCTCAAATTCGCGGAGCGATTGCCAGGCATTCGAGTTATTTGCAATCGTTGGGGCTGGAAAAAAGAGCGGTATATTTGGTGGATCACATCGGTCTTGCCCTGGTTATGGCGTAGACCGCACATCATTAAAAGCAACCAATTTTCCGGGGCTGAGATAGCTTTAGCCGCTGCAAGAAAGGTTGGTGCCAGGTTTGTTGCCCGCGGGGGAAACATCCCCTCCTTTCAGCTATCCCGTCAATATGGAGCCGATTCGCCAGCCGCGCTGGCGGCAGCCTCGGAGGAAAACGAGATTCTGCCCGCCGCTGATAAAATTGTTGTTGCTACCCCGCTTATGGCTCAAATGATCGCAGACCAGTATGCTTTTCTAGTTAGTAAAATTGTTGTCATCCCCAATTATGTAGTTACAAATGTTTTTACGCCTGCTCATACGAGGCAATCTGCTTCTTCCAAGCGAATATGTTTTATTGGACGTCTTGAGGAACAGAAGAATCTGCGTGGCATGTTTGCGGCACTGAAAGGATTGGATGTTGATCTGGATATCGTTGGCAGTGGCAGTTTGTGGCAGCCTTTGGAATCCTTTGCCTTGGAAAACGATTTACGGGTGAATTTCCTGGGTAATCTTCCGAATTTTAAACTGCCAGAAGTGATTTGTTCCGCAGATATTTATCTCCAACCTTCATTATACGAAGGTCATCCAAAGACGATTATTGAGGCAATGGCTTGTGGAGCGGCTGTGATCGCTGGTGATTCACCCGGAATTCACGACCTGATCAGTCACCGTCAGAATGGTTTTTTGTGTGCCACGACGCCGGATGGCATTCGCGCGGCAGTTGTGGAGGTTCTGGCAGATTCCGATCTGCGCCGCCGAATGGGGAAAATTGCCCGTCAATACGCGGTCGATAATTTTTCTCTTGATAGGGTTGTAGAAATGGAGCTTAAACTTTATCAGGAATTGATGTCTAACCATGAGGAACAAAAATGAATTATATAAAATCCCACCTAAAACGCTGGAACAAGCTAAATGTGAGCGAGTTGGACAACTCTGCATTGGAAGATTATTTGCTTGCTCTGGTGAACGACAGAATCAACTCTCTCGCACCTGATGAGGCCTTGCGCTTCCTTTTCCGGCTAGACACCGGGCTTTATGCTATGCAAGGACAAAAGTCAGTTGAATACGGAGGAGGAGTGCATACCAAACATCGCCATATGCGTTATCACGACTTCTTTATTAACCGCACGCAGGAAGGCGAGCGAGTATTGGATATTGGCTGTGGCATTGGGGCCGTAGCTTATGATGTGGCTGAAATAAGCGGAGCAGACGTTGTAGGAATTGATCTGAACGTTGACCATCTTTCGATCGCCCGTGAGCGTTTTTCTCACCCGCGTGTGCGTTATGTTTTGGGAGATGCCTTGAAAGATCTGCCAGACGAGAAATTTGATGTTGTTATTTTATCCAATGTGTTGGAACACCTGCCTGAGCGTCCGCAATTTCTGCGACGGGTGCAAGAGACGGTGCATCCTAAACGTTTTTTGATCAGAATACCAATGTTTGAACGTGATTGGCGGGTGCCGCTTAAGAAGGAGCTTGGTGTCGAATGGAGACTGGATTTGACCCATGAAACTGAATATACCTTGGAGGAGTTTGAGCAGGAAATGAAAGAAGCGGGCCTGGTTGTCGCTTATATTGAGGTGCACTGGGGCGAGATATGGGCTGAGGCAGTAGTAGATGGCAGTAAAAGTTAGTGTATTGATGGCGGTCCATGATGGAGAAAAATATTTGCGCCAGGCTGTGGATAGCATTCTTGCCCAGACCTTTTCGGATTTTGAGTTCATCATTGTAGATGACGGGTCCAGTGATAATACTATTCCCATGCTTGAAAAATATGCGGCAGAAGACAGACGTATCGTTTTAGTGCGTAATAAGATCAATCTCGGATTGGCGCGTTCCCTCAATTTTGGGCTTGATCTGGCGAAAGGTGAATATATCGCCCGTATGGATGCCGATGATGTCAGCCTGCCGGAAAGGTTCGCTGTTCAGGTTTTGTTCCTTGACACGCATCCTAAAGTTGGGGCGTTGGCGACTGCCGCAAATTTGATTGACGCTCAAGGGATGGTTGGACCTCTGGTGCAATTTCCGGAACAACATGTCCGCTTGCAATGGATCATGTGTTTCTTTGAAAACCCGATCATTCATCCTTCCGTAATGCTTAGAAGAAAGGTGATCGGGGATAAGGGTGGTTATGACGAGAGCTTTATTACTTCTCAGGATTTCGATCTGTGGAGCCGTATGGCACAATCCACTGAACTGGCAAACATTCAGGATGTTTATTTGCACCTGAGAAAGCATGAAGAGAACATTAGCCATACAAGATACCATCAGCAGCAGGCAGATGCTCTTCGAATTAGCGCTTCTCTCATTTCAAGTATCCTGAACTTCAGAATTCAGCCCGCCCGAATTAATGGTTATTGTGACTTTCTATGGAATCGAACGAGGATGCCGCTGTCTGAAATTCCGTTTGCCGCCCGAATTATTTACCGTTTGGCTAAACAGTTTCCGGGTAAATCGCAAATGGATCATTTGGACGGGCTCTGGATTGTTGAAAATGCGATCAATAGAATAGATGCTTTCAAGCAGGAATCAGGATTGCCGCCCATTGAGCAATTGAAATTGGATTACTGGAAATGGTCATTGAAACATTCGCTATAAAACACAATATGTCGGTATAATCATTCTTCGCACCTGGAATTTGGGATAATCCAGCAAGGCGTCACCAACGGTGAGTCCGCGCGAACCTGTTGATGGATGTCATGTTCGATGATGCCAGCAGTTTTTTTTCTCTCATCCCCAATCGGTAGAATAAATTGTACACTCCAAAGTTTATATACCAAGCACGGGCATAAATTGCGCTTTTTATTAGCCACAGCCCATAGGGTAATAAGCGCACAGAGAAAAATGAGATTTTAAGAGGTCTTCCTCAAAGCTCTCTGCGGGCTCTGTGGCAAAAATTGGATGAAGCAAAACCTCAGTTTGTGACCGGGTTCAGTATAGCTGACCCAACATAAGCAAAGCAACCACTTAATTCTTAAGGAATAATCATTGACAAATCCCTTTGATGTTGATTTGTACCCCGGCAGGCCTAGAATATTATTCATAGGCAATCCCGGCAGTTCACATGTGCAAGGGTGGATTAATTTGCTAAGTTCAGCGGAGTTCAATATTCGTTTGTTTTCATGCACTGACGGATATCCATCAAATGAATGGAAAACAAAAACGTATTTGATAACCAAATTTCCGCCCAAAGATTTGGATGCGGATTCACGCCAAAGCTGGTGGCCAATGCCGGAAATATGGAATAACTACAATACGGAATTGAACAACTACAACGCAGAATTGAATAAACACATAGCAAATATGAACAATTACAACGCGGAATTGAGAAAATACTATGCGGACAGAGAAGAAATATCGAGAATAGTTAAGTTTCTTGACAAGCTGACCTATCAATTTTTTAATATTCATCCACTGCTTTCCAAATCCCAAAGTGACCCCCCTTTACTTCCTCAAAGTAATATTGTTTCGCCTCCTTCTCCTCCTCAAAGCGTTACCATTTCGCCCGAAGAGTGGCTGGCTGATGTCATAAAAATATGGCAGCCGGATATTATTCATACGTTTGGATTGGATGAAGGTACAGATTTCTTTATCCGTGTCAAGAATCAATATAATGTTTCAGAATATGGAAAATTGATTGTCAATGTGTGGGGCGGTTCTGATGTGGCGTTTAAAATTTTCGATCAGGATAGTCTTCAATCTATAAAAAATATTTTTTCAATGGCCGCAGATGTGTTATTTGACAATCGATATTATTCTGAAATGCTGATAACGAAGAAAGTCCTTGATCTTGAAAAAATCAGTTCTTTAACACCCTATCCAGGTTCAGGGGGGGTTGATGTCGATGAATTGCGCTCCAATTGGGATGGTCGAACTTCTCATCGGCGGGTTATTTTATGGCCAAAAGCTTATGAGTCGACTTGGTCTAAAGCCTTACCATCATTATTTGCCCTTCAGGCGGTCTGGAATCGCATTCAGCCATGTGAAGTGTACATGTTGGCAGTTAATCCTGAAGTCCGGCAATGGATTTCCACTCTTCCAGATGATATGCGTACCAAGATCCACGTTTTGTCCGGAGTGCCTCGTAAAACGGTTTTGGAAATCATGTTAAAGTCGCGCGTGGTTTTAGCACCTTCCTTGATTGATGGAGTGCCTAATGTGATGTATGAAGCGATGGCATGCGGGGCGCTTCCCATTGTATCGCCCATCCCAACCATCAAAGATGTGGTCAGCGAAGAGAACGTCATCTTTGCTGAAAATCTTAAACAAACTGATATTGAGCTGTCCCTCATTAAAGCCATGACCGACGATGTTTTTGTGGATGAATGCGCGGCGCGGAATATTGTTTTGGTAAAAAAACTCGCAGATGTAAAGGCAATACAACCAAAGGTAATGGCCTATTACGAAACTCTTGCAGCGAAGTGATCAGAAAATGAAGATACTTTTCGTCGCCATGTCTCAAAGCATACATACGGCCAGGTGGGTAAATCAAATAACCGATCAGGGTTGGGATTTGAACATCTTTCCTTCTTGGGAATTGACAATCCACCCTCAACTCGCGAATCTGACGGCTTGGGGATTTAAAACAAAGCCGGAAAATGTTCCAGCCAGTGTAATCCTGATTGTTGAACCGCCAAAAAATGAAAACAACCTTCTTCAGAAGATTGTAACGAGCCGCCTTGCTGCCAGAATTATTCGATCTGCCAAGTTAAGAAAACTTGGCTTTGGAAAACTTTTTGATTGGTTGGAAAGAAATTGGAAATACCAGTTGACATTGCCAGATTACGTTAGTGATGAAGAACGGGCAGAAGCACTGGCATTGGTGATCAAAACATTAAAACCAGATATTGTTCATTCTCTTGAAATACAGCATGCTGGTTATCTTACTTTGGCGGCAAAGAAAATTTTTGGAGATGGCTTCCCAACCTGGATCGTAACCAATTGGGGTGCCGATATCCATCACTTTGGAGAGCTCCCCGATCACGCCGAGAAAATTCGAGCAACACTCGAAGCTTGTGATTATTATGGTTGTGAATGCCAGCGGGATGTTAAGCTGGCACAAGACTTCGGGTTCAAGGGAGAGGTTCTGCCGGTTATCACGAATACAGGCGGATTTGATTTTGAGTACCTGAAGCAATTTCGGCAGCCGGGTAAAATATCCCAGAGAAAGATCATAGCGTTGAAAGGCTACCAGGGCTGGGTGTATCGCGCGCTCGTCGGGCTCCAGGCAATTGAGATGTGTTCTGATGTTATCATTCAAAACGGGTATAAGGTGGTGATTTATCTTGCATCCGCTGGTGTACCGGAAGCAGCCGAACAATTGCAAAAAAGAACAGGTATTCCCATTGAGATCAGGCCTTATACTTCTCACGAAAACATGCTCAAATTGCATGGGCAAGCCCGGGTCTCGATGGGATTGAGCATGAGCGATGCGATTAGCACATCTTTTCTGGAGGCGAGCGTAATGGGCTCATTTCCAATTCAATCGTGTACCAGCTGCGCAAATGAATGGGCTGTATCGGGGCAAACTGCTTTTTTGGTTGCCCCTGAAGACCCTTCTGAAGTGGCAAACGCCTTACGCCAGGCATTGACCGATGACGATCTTGTTGATCGTGCGGCTGAAATAAACGGCAGGAAGTTAATGGAACGATTGGATTACAGGAAGGTTCGTGAAACTGTGATTGCTTCCTATGAAAAAATTTACAATAAAGAGTCGCTTGTATGAAAGTATTATTGCTAACTGATATGCCGCCTTGTACAAATTACACTGCGGGAATTTTTCTAAATCATCTCGTAAGTATGATTCCTGTAGAGGATATTGTTTGTTATTCGGTACTAAACCCGGACCTCACGCCCGAAATTCCACAAGAAATTTTAAACATTCCGCTCAAGATCGTTGCCAAACCCAGGGAAAATTGGGGATCTGTCCGCATCCTCGGGCCGTTGGTTTCTCTTGTAATGGAGACTTTTACTGAGTTGATTAATATCCCGAAAATCAGCAGGGATATCGCTGATTTTGCGCGCACCCATCACGTGGGTGCGATCTGGTGTACTCTCGAAGGCCAAACTATGATCCGCCTTGCGCGCAAAGCTGCGGAACTCACAGGCCTTCCGCTATATACTCATATTTGGGATACACCCGGCTGGTGGATGCGGGCCTGGAAAGTCAATTCGATCACTGCAAAAGGGGTTATAAACGAGTATGAAAGAGCAATACAGCAAAGTGTTAAATGCGGTGTGGCTTCATGGGCGATGAAAGAAGAATACGAAAAATCGTTTGGGGTGGAATGTATTCCACTTGTTGGTAGTCTGGAAAAAAATATGGCTCTGCCGTCGGCTAGTAAACCAAATTTTGCTGACGACATTATACAAATTGGCATCGCTGGACAGATTTATGCGCGCGACACATGGGATGCCCTGATTGATGCCTTGGATTCTGTAAATTGGGTTATTCATGGCTTCCCAGTGAAAATTAAAGTTTTGGGACTGTGGCTGGACCCGGCTTTGCAGAGAAAGGAAATTGAGTTCCTTGGTTGGCATTCTCAAAAGGAAACAATTGAAATTCTTTCCCAATTGGATATATTGTACGTTCCCTACTGGTTTGATCCTGCTTTTGAACAGGAAGCACGCTTTAGTTTTCCATCAAAAGTGACAACCTATCTGGCGGCTGGAAAGCCTGTTTTTTTTCACGGTCCTGAATATTCATCGCCTGGAAGGTTTTTGGAAAAAAATAACGCGGGTCTTTGTTGTAACAGTCTAGACCCCTTGGAGGTCACACAGCAATTGGAACGTCTTATTGGCGATGATGTGTATTACCAGAAAATCACTGCCAATGGTCATAAATTATTCCTGGAAAAGCTT
>Ga0154020_10009173_pt1 | contig 11403 bp, 13 predicted proteins | sample Klosneuvirus_201_FD_109709 | JGI IMG/M metagenome (GOLD analysis project Ga0154020, IMG submission 109709) | Active sludge microbial communities from wastewater, Klosterneuburg, Austria - Klosneuvirus_20160825_MG | ecosystem: Engineered > WWTP > Aerobic digester > Activated sludge | place... | reverse complement strand
TATACGATGTTCCGTTCAGTTTACCCAGAATTCGATTGGGATCCGACGGCATTCGATTTTGGCAAGGTGCCGCACAATTACTGGGCGGATTTGGGCAATCAACGCGCCTTCCTCGATGAACTCAGCACGAAGCTCGGCATAAAGCCAGGCGAAAACGAGGCCTGGTATAAGATTTCAAACAAAACTATTCTCTCCCTTGGAGGATCTGGAATACTCCAGCGCTATGGTGGCTCGAGTTCAAAGATGCTCGCGGCCGTGTACCCCGAGTATAGTTGGGACGTGCTAAAATTCGTCAAAGCCCCTCAGAAGTATTGGTCCAACAGAGGTAATCAGCGCGCTTTCATGGACGACCTTGCAAAGAAGCTCGGATTTCCTGAGGGTGATCATGAGTTCTGGTATAAGGTCGCGAATCAGACCATCCTCGATTACGGCGGAGCCGGTCTCCTTCGTCACTACAACGAGTCGACATCCGCAATCCTCATGGCGGTTTACCCAGAATATCAATGGGACCTTCTCAAGTTCCCCAAATCCCCTCGCAACCACTGGACTTCGATAGAAAATCAGCGCTCTTTTATGGATGGGCTGGCAAAGAAACTGGGAATGAAGGCTGGAGACATGGAAGCGTGGTACAAGGTTCCAGCCCAGGCGATTATCGAGAATGGCGGACAGAGTTTGTTAGCCCAATATAGAGGCTCACTCCCGACCTTATTGCCCAAGATCTACCCAGAGCACGATTGGAAGATGTGGAAGTTTTTGAATAGGCCGAGCAGGATCCTCCGCGATCCCGTCGCCATGAGCGAGCTGCTCGATTCAGTCGAGCACTCACTCACCATCAAAGAACCGACGGATTGGTATCGCGTCAATGTGGATCAGCTCGAGGCGCTCGGTGTGTCGCGCATCTTAAGCTTTCGCAGCGGCAATTTGCTACCTGCCCTCCAGACGCGCTATCCATCCGTCAAGTGGAACGAAGAGTCCTTTTCAAACCGAGGAACGAAAAACCAATCAAAATCACCGCGAAAAATTTCAAACGACAGCTGAAATTGATGTGGTGACAACAATAAAAACCTCATGAACACGATGTATTATGTACAACTGGGAGAGGAGATCCAAAAATGAATTGGATACATATCCCAGAACTTTATCTAATGGGAGCGGTAGTAACCGTTGAAGTCGATGCAAGCGGAGAGTTCCTCGAGGTAGTCCTCGTCCTCAATGGCTGCGCGACCTTCGCTGACCACCAGCTCCGTGTCCAACAAGCTTTCCCGGAACTAAACAAGGCGCGATAAGTGTGAGGCACCTACATAGTGAGAATGATTGACGAACGTCGCGGAAGGTGAGATTATATTCGTCGAGATAGTCGCCGAGACAGCGGCCCTTGAAGGCCATCTCCTCCTCGCTGGTCATTGCAATATCTCCTAGGTGCAAGAGGCATATGACGACGAGGGAAATGTCAGCAGAGCATCCAAGTGATTCCGATTACCGGTCGCCTCCTTGACAGTTTCCTCATCGCCATCATTGTTGAAGTAGTTTTCGTCAAACGTGAACTCGTCTTGTACCTGCTTGTGCGATCGAAGTTCGATCACCTCGAGGGCAGCCGAGATGACCACTGGGACAAAACAATGAGGAACTTGAAGGGAGGGGATACATAAGAATGGCGCACTCGTCTGCTCGCGGTAGAAGCGAACAATGGTCTCCAGGGCAGCATCTAGCGCCCGTTTCCGCAACTCGAACCGCTCAGACAAGAGCAGTCGATAGGACATCTCGGAGACATAGGAAGAGTGCAAAGATATCACTTCGTCGATATTTTGAGCACTCTTTAACTAAACGAAGCAACAAACGCATTCAAACAAATATATAGTTAAAGAGAGTTCTTCGTGATACCTTATGCTCGAATTTGACCCAGGATCGCTCGAGGACAGAAGTAATCACATAGGCGCGCAGATTGTAAACCACATGCGACATCTCGCGTCGTAACAAAAGCGATCGCTTCATCAAAGGCTGCAACTACAAAAGAGCAAACATCATAAGGGAATAACTCGAGCCCGTGGCTTGGCGCCAAAACAAGAACCTCAGCAATCGTGGCAAGGTCCTTGCGATTCGAGGAATAGATTGACCATAGTTTGGTTAGAAGATGCTCGACGCGGATAATCTTCCAGTAGAATTGAAAGATCTGCCATAGGGAACTTTCAAATAACAAACCAAGACGATAGGATAACACAGCGCGAACCTGAGCATACAGTCGCTGAACATCGCTCGTGAGAACAACACTCAGCGGCGCCTCAACTTTGTACTCCAAACCAAACACGTTCCAGCCAACTGGAGACTGCTCAGGCGTCTTCTTGTATTTATCTAACAAGACCACAGCGAGTGAATAAGAAGTGATAGCTCCACCAAAATCTATGATCAGCATACCTGACTCGTCTTTCGATGGCCACAGTAAGTGGACGTGGGCAGCAGTGTGCGGCCGATATCCAATGGCATTTCGGAGGGCGGCATCGACCAAGTTGGCGACAACGTGGCGCGGATTCATAGCCGATGGTCGGTCCAGCTCTTTCCTAGAATAGAATATCGCTGCATAAGCACTTGCCGATCGATAGCAACATAATGGATCATCAACATACTCCAGCGAAGTGACGAGGCCCTGTGAAAACTCTCCGTTCGACAAGAGGATGTAGCTCTTCAGCGCCTTGAGGTGGTCCACCAGCTGCGCCTTCCCATTAAGGAACTCGAGCAAAGTCGAGTCGAGGAGCTGCACCATGGGCATCAACGCATGCTTGATAACCTTGCCGTCGAGCAATAGAGGTGCTGAGGAGGCGGATGGAGTCGCAGCCAGAGGAGGGAAGAGCTCCGCCTCAGCGGCGGCAAGAAGAGGCCGAGCAGCGCTCTCGATCGGCGCCAGATCAAAACCACTCCTCCGCATCAAGTTGATTGAAGTTCCAGCGCGTAATATCTACAATATCAATTTGAGAGAGGTGAGATCAGACGCGACACAAGACTGCGGAGGAGTACAATTCGCTTCAGCGACTCGTCGATAAACGAAGGAGCCGCGTTAGAGGAAAGAGTGAATCGCTTGGTCCAGAGCTCCGATGGGTCCACCACGTCAGAGTTCTCGGCAATGAAAAACTCGGCAAAGGGGTCGGCAATGACGCCCTCAAACACCCATCTAGATGATAATGAGCAAACAGCAAATAGCAAACCACGTGCGTTCGGAAAAAGGGGGAATCAATCGTACTTGACGACCATTTGAAGAAGCGGGCGCGTTGCGGCAGTGGCGAGGCGCTGAGCCAGAGCAATCAGATCCGGGTCTCCATGTTGCCTAGAAAAGAATTCAGCCATCATGGTGGTGATAGAAATCAGCATTTGCGAAAAGAAAGCGAACCCGAGACGCTCGAGCATGGCAAAGAGAACGGCCGCCGTATGTCCCTCGCGCTCCATGTCGAGAACAAATTCGTCCACGAGAGCTAACAGAGAATGGATCTGCGAAATCAAAACATCGTAGAATATATGAAAAATACTAGTGATGTGGCTGAGCGTCTTGAAATGGGGCCGTATGACGAGCATCAATCGACGCAGAGAGACGAGCGCGGGCTCAGCGCGGAACTGTGCTTCGAGCTGGGCCAAGGCGCGGTAATAGCCACGGAGCTCTGCCTCAACGCCAGCCTTGAATCCCTGTAATCATATAAACCACCAATAAATTAGTGATCATAAAATAGTGAAATACGCTCACGCCAACGAAGAGGGGAGCGGTGCCTGCTCGATGAGGGAAAGGCGGGATTGGCGCCAACGGTCAAAAGCGTTGGCGGTGTAAGCGCAGCAACGACGATACAATACGCCCGTCGCGCACACTGCCAGCACCAGCGCGCGCTGTGGTGCACTCATAGACTCATCATTAATCTCCTATTAACGAGAGTAAGGGGCAGAAGAGGAGGAGAGGAGGAAAGGGCGCGGACGATCCGTTTCTCATCGTCGTCGAAGCGCAGCTTGACACCATCGACCCCTTGAAGCGCAAAGAGCACCTCCGCGACCAATGCTGCCTCACCATCATATTTAGATTCTAAAAGCGATAAAAAAGTAAAAGCAATCATGAAAAGATAAAATGCAACAGGGCAAGCGCACGAGGGCCGCTGTCGGCTTCGAGAGAGCTTTGGATGAGGGAGATCTTCGACACGAGCGTGTCCACGCTCAGCGATGGTGACGGCGCGCTCAACACTGGACAAATTTCCAAAATTATTATTAGAAGAAATTATAGAGAGATTTGTCGGGGGAGCAGGGAGAGGAGCGCGAGGCGCGAGAAGGACAATCGAGGCAGAGGCGGCAAACTTTAAAAGGCGGCGGCCCAGCGTACATATGGACTTGAGAAGGCTCAAAAAGTGTGCGAGTGCGGCGGGCGTGCGTTCAAAGGCTGCATTGAGCTCGTATGCCTTGGCAGCGGCGGCGACAAAGCGCTCCAAGTGGAGCGCTCGGCTTTGACCTTGCGCGGAGCTGAGCTTTGCGGCGAGCTGGAGGAGCTCGCCCAGGGCTTCCTCGGACGCCATGGCGCTTAGGTGGAAGGGAGGTTGAGGAAAAGAAATGTGTGACGACTATGAATTTATTGCTTTAATTCAAATTATGATGAACTCTCTTGTGTTTTCGCCTTCAGTTCATCCGGTTGCGGGGAATCGCGGGACCTGGTTCTCAGCTGCTCTTCCTCTGACTAGGTTCCTACCTCCTGATACGATCGGATTCTGATTCCGCACTAACGATTCAATTTCATCAAGCGCTGAGATTCTTTTCTCCGTGCGTGATGAGGAGGCTCCTACTGGACCGGAGTACTGTATTCCTCTCCTCGGCATGCCTAAGTTCCTCCTGAAAGGTTTTCAAGAAAACGTCTTTTTCGGACATTTTTCCTCTCTGTTTTCCTTCGCCATTCCTCGTTCTTCGCTGTAAACCTGATAAAATACTGCGATCCGGAATCAGCCTTCTTTTCCCGCCCACTTGAGTGTCCGAGTGGCGACAAATATAGGAATTCCTTGCGGCTTTCTAAACGGCACCTAAATGCCCATCGGCTGCGGAGTGGTCAAGACATCGATCCTTGCCAATGCGAGTCACCAGCGACATCAATCCCAATAACGCTCCCGATATCGATATCGATGACGCTACGCCCTTCTTGTCAATATTAGACACTTGAAAACAGTTTGTTCGCTGGTGTTCACTCAACCGCCTGTCCTCCTAAATGGAATTTGGATGCTATAAATAACAATGTCCTTCTCATCACGGAATTTTATCAGTCCTCCTTGTTGTAACCACCGCCATTCACCTATCGTAGCCGGCGAGATACACATGTCTATGGTCCAAGAGACGCTCACATTCTTCACGCTCAGCAGCACAGTGACGCTGCCCATGCGGCACGCCTCTTCACTACTCCCTTTCTCGCCCTTGTGAGTTCCTCGCCCTCGCCTGCCCTCTTCGCATTCGAATTGAGATTTAATTGGTTTTTCAAATGGATTGTGATGATTGTGTTTCATAGGGGCGACTCTTATGACGCCGGGGCAATTCCATTCGACGTCCTCACTCGTCGGCACATCCTTACGAAGACTAAAGCGCACTCTCAACTCATCGTGTCTCTCAATGAGCAGGAAAAGCTCCCACCTACATTTTCGCAATCTTGTCCATCGCTCATCAGCAACGGCATTGAGAGGCTCATGGACGCCGAGAATGATCATATTAAGTCAATCTCAGCCCCATACAGAGTCACTGACAAGGTCTCCAAGTTCCTCGGTAGGTTCCTACTTGCCTGCCGCCCATCGTATTTTCATTTGCTCATATTTGAGGAGTGTGACGCAAGCTGGCCTGTCTGTTGATGTATGATTCTGTTCCTAGGACTTGAGGACATTGCCGAGAGTAGCCACAACCTCGCGAGGTCAACTTATCGCAACTCGCCCAGGCCCGGTATGGTGTAGATCCGACATGTAGTAATTTTCATCCTAATTTTTTGTCTATTTAGAGAAAGAAGAGAGAAAGAAAGAAAGGGAAGCGAAAGAGAATGAAAAGGAGAGGGAAGGCTCCCAAGATCAAGAAAGTTCCAAGGACAGAGTGAAGGCCGTCAAGGAGAAAGACAATGAGCTTGACAAGGAGAGGACCTTGGGGACTCGGCGGCGTTCTGGTTCCGTGGCAACCCCTTCACGGGGAGCCATCAATCATGAGAACACCAAGGTCCAAGCGCTCTGCTACTACATATTTGTCTCTCCACTGATTTTTCTCATCTCTTGCCGCTAGAATTCACCCGAACTGGCTCGATCGCGGTCACACAAGAGATCGGCACAATTCGATGCGTCTGGCGTTACAATCGATGTCCCTGCCGTCTCGCCGATTAGCTCATCGACACCTAGACCAATCGCTCCGTCGTCGCCTCTTCCTGAGCTCAAGAGATCGACTAGTCCACATGAAGGCACAAGAAGTATTGAGAGCAGAGTGTCGCATTCGAAAGTACCTGACAAGTTTCGGTTTTCCTAGAGAGCGAGAGCAAGTATGGAGTCGACGGCTTCCGGAAATATCTCCAGCAAGGGACGCTCCAAGATCTCGTTGCTTTCCTCGCCGAGGCTCCTGGTGTGCCCGAATCCCTCGATTTCGTTATGGGAGTCTTTAACATTCTTTGTTGCTTAGACCCTGCGACGGCTCGCCATGTCGTCCTAGCGCACCGCCAATTTGTTCGCTCGAAGGACCTCATTTCAACCCTCATCAAGTTTATGGAAAATGCCGATGTCACCAAAACACTCCAGTGCGCTCTTCGAGGAACTGAGTTCCTTCATTCAAGATTAAATAATCGCTTCCATTTTCTCTTAGCTTCTCAAATATCTTCAAGATTTGGATCCGCCATGATCTCCGCGGCTTGAAAGAAGATGAGGAGGCCTTCCCTCTTTTTACCAATTTCCTCGAAACTCTGCGAGCCTCTGAGGCGCCTGTCCACGACATCCTCCAAGCTGTGTTCGATTCACAGATGAAAGCCGTCTCTGCGTTGAGCAAGTCCACAGGAAGTCCGCAGCAAACGATGAGAGGCAGTTCAAGGATCAGCTTCGTCTACAGCGACCTCACCGAAGTCGATGCCGCCGAACTGGCGCAACAATTCTGCTTATTTGACCAAAAGCTGCTTGGGTTCACTATCTCTGGTTTGACACCAATGTTTCATCGTCCTAGCCCGGTTTTCTTTTTATAGGAGGGTCCCAATCGACGAGTTTTTGGAGACGCGGTGGACACGCGATCAGGCACCGAACTTGGCCGCCTTGTTTGACTATGTCAACAAGCTGTCCCACGCTCTCACTTACCAAATTATGTCGAACCGTAGTGACGAAGCCAAGCTCACTGTGTTGGCCAAGGTAATCGCGATAGGAACCGTACTTCTTCCTTGATTCATCGTCCGACATTCTATTGAACAGGCTGATTTCTTTTACAGAATCTGATGGAACTGCAAAACTACAATTCCGTCCTCGCAGTCTTCCTCGCCCTCCGAAATGGCCGAGTCGAGAAGGTAACGCTGGAGTTACTGTCATTGATCCTTATGGAACTCACGCCTTCCCTAGCTCATCGAGACCAACAAGAGGAGCCTATCACAGAAGGTCCTCAAGGCGTGCCGCGAGATTGTCGAAGTCATGTCGCCACTCTGCAATTTCGGCGGCTACCGCGCCGCCTTCGCCAATCTTTCTGGGCCTTACATTCCATGTTGTGGTACACTCCTTTCCGTGGTTCAGTTTACCATTTTGCCGCTAATGTCGTGCGATGGATTAGAGGTGCATTTGAAAGATTTGTTGTACATGACCGAAAACAACCCCAGCTTAATGGACCCTGAGAAGAAGATCTTCAACCTATCGAAGTTGGACTCCATGGGCAAGACGATTTCCATCTTCTCATCGTCCCTCACCACGTATTACTTCCACCAAACATGATGAAGAGTTTGTGGATTATGACGCTCAATTCTCTTGCTAGACCCTACGAGTTTGAGGAAGCCCCAGCAACTCAGTTCTTGATTGGGACGATTCGACATATTGACATTGACGAGCTTGAGTTGCAGATCGTCGCTTCTGGCTAGCAAGCGCGCGTTGTCCCCATGTCGTGCTCTTTCTCCTGCGTGGGGCCACCGCGATCTATATCGGAATCCTACGTACTTCCTCACCCCATATTCCATGAACCACTGCAAAGAGAAACTCGTCCCTACCGGATGAAATGTAGCGCAGTGCGCAATGTACAATAGAATAACACATAAAATTTTCGTACTTTTTGTTTTGCGCGCGAAACCATGATGCAGTTTTCCCTCCGATAATGTACAGTATTATTCTCTGCATACCGGGGCACTTCTCACCATCTCTGGCTCCTCGGTCCTTGGGCGCTCCTCGAGAAACAGCAGTGTCTATCAAAACGATTGCATCTCTGATAGAGCCGAATTCAAAGACGCACACCGAGCGGCCCCGAGACGGTGACGGCTAGACTGCACAAGTCTGCGTTCATTTTTTTGTTGGGACGCGATTATTATATACGATGTCTTAACTCTTAGATTAATTCTGACATGGCAGCACGTGCCGGCTTTAATCGCAACACGAGTTCGACCGCGAGCAGCGGTGCGACGGCGAGCGCCTCAGGCGGTCACAGCGGCAACCTGTTCGTCTTCGGCGGCAACAAGTACGGCCAGTGCGGCGTCGAGGGAGCGCCCGCACCGGCAGACGTTAGAATTCCGACCAAGATCGTCGATGGTAGCCAGCACGATGTGCTTGGCGTCGCTTGCGGCCATTCCCATACAGTTCTTCTGCTTGGTACGCTCCTGAAGCCTTCCTATCCTCTTTTTGAATTCTCTTCCCCACGATTCATTTTCGCCTTGCACATTTTGTTTTTATTTTTTAAGTCTCGTTATTTTGTTTTTCTTGCATTGTGGGAGGTGTTGCGGCGACAATGTGTGGACGTTTTGACGTCGAGAGCTTTTCTCGAGGCTTGTTGCAGGCTCGACGATTACTCTCCGTTTGTCGTTGGTCGCCGTCGTCTTTACAGATCATTGAACGTGGATCCAGTTGCATGCTCTGGATGTATTATTACTTTAATTCAAAGTTTATTTGATTTGCAGATGCAGCAAAGGCGGGCAATACGGATATCAAATCGACAGTTCTCACTTTTGGCCGGAGCGACTACAACCAAACTGGACAGAGCGAGGAGCAGGTGCGATCTCTATTTCATGGTAGAATATTGAAATATTAATTAGTTTTATGCTATTAGATATTGTTCAAAAAAATACCGGTTCCGACTCCTCTCCTTCGCTTGGGGACGAAAACGCTCCTCCGCGTGTACTCCGGCTACAACCATTCGGCCGCGATTGGAGGTCTGCTCATATTCCCCGCTGACATTATTCCCCTCGTGATCGTTCTGTCTAGAAGGAGGATCTGTTTACACCTGGGGTTGCAACCTCTCGGGCCAACTAGGCTTCCCTCTGGAAGACGATGCCGAGTTTTCTGCTCCTCGTCGCGTGAAAGCGCTCGCTGACTCCACGATAGTGCAGGCAGCTTGCGGGAGAAGCCATTCTCTTTTCCTTGACGGTAGCGTTCAAATTTCCCTACTTCCTTGCGAAATTAGAATACATTTGTTTATTTTCTAGACAAGGGAAGGGTTTATTCGTGCGGCGACAATACATACGGTCAGTTGGGCATCGGCGATACTCACTCCCAGATCAAAACTCCCACTCTCATCAGTTCGCAATCATTTCGCGAAATTCCAATTGTGGAGATTGCCTGTGGCGAGAATTATTCTGTCGCGATTGACCATAGAGGTTCATCCTTGGCCTCTTTGTTGACCATCATATTGTTTTGAATTATTCTTGTAGGCCATTTATGGACGTGGGGCCAGGGAACCGACCACCAGCTCGGCCACGACTCGAGCTCCGACCAGCTGAAGCCTCGCTTCGTTTCATACTTTAAGCTCCACCATGTCAAAATTGTACCCCATCTCTCTTTGGTCGGTGCTTTCAATCCTCAACACGCATCTAGGTTGATGTTGCTTGTGGTCGAACTCACACCCTCGCGCGATCAATTGAGGGCGAGGTCTTCGTCTTTGGCAAGGGCAGTCATGGTCAGCTTGGCTTGGGCTCCTCAGTCAAGGTAGTGACATCGATATTGAGGAATCAGCGCTCATACTTTCTCACAGCAACATCTTAGGTTGCGAGGGAGCCGCTGCCGGTTACTGCTTTTAGTGGAATGTCAATCAAGTCGGTGAAGGCATCTTGCGATTTTTCAGCGGCGATCTCTGGTATCAGAAACGCATTGCGGGTTTTCCCCTCCTTCTAATATCTAATATCTTTCGCAATTTGCAGACAACGGGCAGCTTTATACTTGGGGCAGAAACAAATACGGCAAGCTTGGCCATTCAGCTGACTTCAATGAGGTCGAGCCGAAGCGTGTTGCCTTCTTCAAGGACCAGTGGGTGCGTTCGATCAGCTTGGGAGGCAACCATTGTGTAGTGCTAGCAGAGGCAATGGAAGATAACTTGCACGCCAAGGCTGCGGGAATTCTTTCTCACGAGAAGCTCTATTTGCGCAACATTTCCTTGCTCTTGCGGGTGCGCAGATCACCCTCAGCCTCGTTTTCTGCTCGAATAATCTACCACAATAGGAAATGGCACCAGTGATCCACGAAATTATCAGCAAGCCTGCTTGGGAGGTGATCACTTCTAATTACAAGGATATTCAGAAGTTCCAGTACAAGTTGGTGACGAATCTTGCGGAGATTATTTATGGTGCCGAGGACCTTATCTCCTTAGGCGAATACTATTCGTCCTTTTACTCGGTATGTTCTGTTGAAGGTCGCTCTTGTCATCGCTTTCCTCACAATTGTTTTCATTAGAATGAGGTTCTTCAGGCATACGTCAAGTACGCCACTCACTATTCCAAGGGATGGGAGAAACTTGTCGAGTGCTTCAAACACTTTCCAGAGCTGAGGCGCTATGTTAAGGTTCTCCCTCCCTTTCTAGTGTACATTTTTTGATGGCGAACCTTCATGAGTCCGTTAATAGACGATGCTGGGCTCGCGAGAATATCAAAGCACGGGCCTCTTCCATGGTAAGAATCGACCCGAGCAGCTCAACGCATTTCTTGAACTTCCTACTCGCCACTTGGCCTCAACCCTGGCCCTATTTAAGAATCTGACCCACGATTCTGAGATATTTAAGCAGTCTGTTTCGTTCCAGAAGGTCGTCGAGAAGCTCACCGAAATGTCGAAAATAGTCGAGAACAGCATCTCTGACCACTACTTCGCCAAGTTTCTAGAGTTCATTCGGCGCTTTCCCGCTTACCAGGTGCGAACCCTCGCTTCGCCACTTCGTCTCTCTCTTTTTTTTTTTTTGTTTATCTTTTTTTTTAGCACATTCTGGAATCGAACCGCCGATATATCTCCGCTT
>Ga0154020_10009172_pt1 | contig 11403 bp, 5 predicted proteins | sample Klosneuvirus_201_FD_109709 | JGI IMG/M metagenome (GOLD analysis project Ga0154020, IMG submission 109709) | Active sludge microbial communities from wastewater, Klosterneuburg, Austria - Klosneuvirus_20160825_MG | ecosystem: Engineered > WWTP > Aerobic digester > Activated sludge | place... | reverse complement strand
TTGGTCTTTGTATTTACCATCCCATCCTTGCTGGAGTTCATTGGGTGTAAAATTCTGTTTTTGCCAAATGCGTTCACCCCATCGATCGTAGATGGATAGGGTTTTGATTGTTGCTGATGCACCGTAAACGTAAATTGTAAAAAAAGAATTCAAACCTCCGGGGTGAATGATATTTGGGTAATATATCGAAACATCTTTGTTGATAGAAAGAAGCAATAAGTGGATGGAGTCACAGCCTTCTTTTGTGGTGTAAATTTCTTTATAGGTTCCTGATGTGGGATATGTTTTTTGGTTGACGGGCCAGGTGTAAGCATCGGTGGTGGTTACAGTGTCTGCATATTGGAATTCAAGGTTAACGAGTAGATTTAATTTGATGATGGAATCGCAACCATGATTTGTTTTTAGAGGATAAATATAGTCTCCGGATTGGGTGTATAATACTTTATTGACGGGCCACAAATATTCCTTACAAACTTCTGCTTTTTCTTTTATTTCGTAATTCTTATGAATGGTCAAATCCAATTGATAGATGGAATCACACGCTGAACGGTTGGTGTATTTTGTTACATACATTCCTGAACTATCATAAGTGGTTCCATTGACATTCCATAGATACGATCCACACGTTGATACATTGGATTTAAAGTGTTGTGAATTAATATTCAGATTTAGATTAATTACAGAATCACAACCTAGGGTGTTTTGGAGAGTGAATGTATAATTTCCGTTAGCGTTCAATGTTTTATTTAGGAAAATGATGCTGTCACAAATGGTGATGGAAGTATCTTTTATACTTGATGAAATAATGTTTAAATCCAAAGTGATTAAGCTATCACATCCTTTACTATTTATTGTCTTATAATTATATGTACCAGACTGTGTGTAGGTCGTACCATTCCAGGTATAGGAATTACATACAGTTTGTTGGATGCGAATGTTAATTGTTGGATTGATGATTAAATTCAATGAAGCAATACTATCACAACCTGATGCATTCAATGTTGAAAATTGATAAGTACCACTTTGTTTATAAACATTGTTATTCCAAACTAGGCTGTCGCAAGCAGTCATATTCGTGGTTGAATTCGTTGATTGATTGATGATCAGTTGCAGTATTGCGGTGCTATCACAACCGGTGGCATTCTGGGTTATGTATTCATAAGTTCCACTTTGTGAGTAAGTAGTCCCATTCCATACATAACGGTCACAACTCGTCTGTGTTGTTAATGATTGATTGGATTTTGAGATTATGAGTTGTAGTGTAGTTATGCTATCACAGCCTTTAGAACTTTGAGTCGTATCCTTATAAATTCCAGATTGCGTGTATGTTATTCCATTCCATGTCAACGAATCACAAGTGGATTGTGATGTAGTGATTTGGATTATGGAATTTATACTTAAAACCAGAGTTAGACTGCTGTCACAACCATTTTGGTTCATAGTATCCAAGGTATAGATTCCGGATTGGGTATAGGTTCTTCCATTCCAGATATAGGAATCACAGGTTTCAATTGTTAAGTTTGTGGTATCGGATTTATGAATAATAAGTTCTAAGTTTATGGTGCTGTCGCAACCGGTTTGATTCATAGTTTGGAATGTATAGAATCCACTCTTATCATAAGTCTGACCATTCCATGTATAGGAATCGCAAGTAGTGTGTTGTATCTTATTAACGCTTGATTTATTAATGATCAGATCCAAGCTGATAATACTATCACAGCCGAATTGATTTAAGGTATCAAACACGTAGATTCCACTCTGTGTGATTAATTTATTATTCCACGAATATTCATCGCAAGCTTTTACTGATTGTTTGATATAAATAGTATCCACTGTACTCAGATTTAAAATATATATCAAACTATCACAACCATTAATAGTACTTAATTTACGATAATACATGCCAGGATCTTGAAGGGTAGTATCTAAGAAATGAAATGATGCGCCTTTGCAGATCTTTGCTTGAATACTATCCAGTTTTGGCAATTCCAATGTACGTGAGATGTTATCCGTATAATCACATTCAGCCTGAGTAAAATCTTTATCATCGAATACCCCGGATCCATTTCTAATCGTATTCACTACCATAAAGAGGTCCTTAAGATTAGATGCTGAGAATCGATATTCCAAATGCAGTAGACTATCTCCTGCAAGGATTGACTTCAATGTATAATAGATTCCAATCAGTGTTCCTGAGTTCGTAGGATCGCCATTGTAGAAACTGATCGCTAAGTTAGAGTCTGCTTGATTTGATGCGTCCTTGCGATTGTAAAGGTCAAATACCACAATGTATTCATTAGTTTGTGGATCGAAATTGATGCAATTGATTTGGCCTATAAGGCTTGCTGCTGGAACCTTATAAATTCCATTGGTGTCAAGCAACGATTCTTGCTGTGTAAAATTATTATACTTTCCTTTTCTATACGTGGCCTGATTCTTTTGATATTGTGGCACTGTCAAGTCATCATTAATATACAAAGGATTGTAGGCATATTGATTCCACACACTTCGAGCAGGAGCCCAACCGGATAGTGTGTCGGGAGAACCGTATACTGTAAGTCGACCAAAAATATTATAATCCTTTCCATTACTACAAATTGTACAAATTTTTGATTGTCCTGTATTGTCAATATCTGCAATAATTGGGTATTCCTGTGCTGTCCCCGATAAACAAACTTTGGAATCAATAATTTGAGGTGGGTTTACACTTCCATCTATTACATATATAAACTTATGGTCACGATACAATATTTCCTGAATGCCGTCTCCATTCAAATCAAATGTTGTAACTCCAGTCCAAGCAGTTGTGTCAATAACTTTGTATGACCAAATTAATTTTAGAACATTTGTTCCATCGAATTCGAAGTTATTAATTAGATTATACTTACTGACTAAAATATTGGGTATTCCATTTCCATCTACATCTGCAATAGATGGACAACCATTTGGATTATCAATTCCAGGAATATTGTTCATAGCTATTAACTTTGGTAATCCTTTATCCAAGGTATAAACATATATTCTTGATGCTATATCAAAATCTCCATACGAAACAATAACATCTAATTGACTATCCATATTAATGTCAGCTACAGCAGTCTTTCCATCCAGATATTTACCTTCTACTTGAATGTTAGTTGCATTCATCGTATTTCCTGTAGACCCATTCAGATTATTAATTTTTATTTTATAAATAGTATATCCAGCTGCTAATTCAAGATCAGTTGGATCATTATCGAGTTGTGCGGCAACACTGACTTGGTGAGTAAGTGCCCTAAAAGTATAATTAGAACCTACACCATTGATTCCTCCCTCAACAAGCATAACTCCAGTCTGTGCATTAAAAATTCGATTATTGCAATATACTTCAGTTTTTCCATCTTGATTGAAATCTGCAAGCCCAATACTGGGAGCTCCGGGATCATATTTCGAATTATAAAAGAAATTATCAGACTTCCATTTTAACTTTCCAGTATACTCATAGCAAAGAATTACACCAGCAGGCAATGGACTTCCAGAATAAGAAGTGAAAATAATTTCTTTAACACCATCATTATCTACATCAGCAATTGCAGGTGTAAATCTTTCTACTTCAAAATCAAAGCAATCAAACTTCTTTTTAATACTTCCATCTATACTATTGATAAAATGAACTCTAGGTGTATCAATCTTACTAAGTTCTATTGAATTAATTCCTCTCAAAATAAATTCTGGTATACAATCTCCGTCCATGTCAGCAAGAAGTGGCACCTGCGATGCAAAAGTTACATCTGTCGACTCCCACTTTTTTTCAAGTAAAATCTTAGATCCTTTATATTTTTTACCCAAGAAGCATTTAGAGCTATCTGAAATGTTGGAGCAGTTTTGATTTTGCGCATTAATAGACTCATACCCTAATAATAATGTTAGAATAAAAGTAAACTTTAATTGAAAAGTCGAATTTAAGTTCATGTGTAAATTGAAAAAGTGAAGCAGTATAAATAACAGCTTCACTCTAATTTAGATACCTAGAATTTAATAAATTTAATAACGCTTTTCTCATTGACCGTATTCTTATATTTGATAATATAAACTTCTGAAGGCAACTTTAAATTTACTTTATTTTCCTTCGAAACTACATTCAAAGCTAAAGCTAAATCTTGAATTCTTCAAGTATTTCCCTTGCTATTTATTGAATATCCAATACAATGTAATATATACTTTGTCTCAAAAATCAATCCATGGAATTTAAAACCCTATTGATGAATGAACTGCTGCTTAAAGTAATTCAAGCTTCCCATAAAAGTTAATTTTACTGGATCTGAACCTTGAATGAGGAATCCAAAATTTACAACAAGAATTGGATATTGAACCCTTGGCACCCTAAAATTCAGTGAAAACCCCTATGAAATTGAGTATAAATACTTATGAAATTCAATAAAAACCCTAAGTTGTGAAATTTGTAATATCATCGCATCCGTAATTCTTAATTGAAATTTCGTAATTGTATTCAATTCTGTAATTCGTAATTGAAAACGGATAAAGATTCATTTCTTATAGTACAATTCACCAGATTGAATTCACGGCTACTCCACGGCTTATCCACGTCTACTCCACGTCTACTCCTCATTTGGATTTGCAATCGGAGTATGATTTGGCAACTTCGGTTTGTAATCGGTTTGAATGGTAATTGGTTTGAATGGTAATCTGTTTGAAAGGTGATCGGTTTGAATGGTAATCGTTTGAAAGGTGATCGGTTTGAATGGTGATCAGGTTGAAGGGAATCGGTTTGGAAGGTAATTCTGAAAGGTAATCAGTTTGAATGGTGATCGGGTAATCGGGTGTCTTGGTCAGATCTCTGGAGCATTTCAATTTTTTAGATATAAGCAAAATCTTACAAATTATAAAGTACAACTCATCTCGTCGCAGACGAGACGGTCGTTCTACCCTCTTGGTACGGCCGAGGTGCCAAGCCCCTTATAATCTGGTTCCAACGGACTAGTATTAAATGAATTTGGAAACTTAAAACTTAGCAAATGAAAATTAGTCTTCCATCCTGATACCTCATGAAACCGTAGTACCTTTGGACCAAATTTAATATCGTTTTGTTTAAATCAGATGTACTCATTATAGGAACCGGAATTGCAGGATTGACTACAGCTATTCAGATAGCTCAGCAGCGAAAAGATCTTTCCATATCTATAGTTACCAAGACCAATAAAGAGGAAACCAATACCCGATATGCTCAAGGTGGCATTGCTGCTGTATGGGATCTTCATGAGGATGATATCAAAAAGCATATTGATGATACGCTGGATGCAGGAGATGATTTGTGTGATCCGGCTATTGTAAAAATAGTTGTAGAAGAAGGGCCACTTCGGGTTCAGGAATTGATTGATTGGGGAACACAGTTTGATAAGAAGGATAGTAGTCATTTTGATCTTGCTAAAGAAGGAGGACATTCTGAGAATAGGATATTGCATTATCGGGACCTGACCGGTGCAGAAATTGAACGGGCCTTGTTGGCTAAAGTGGCAAGCTATTCCAATATCCAAATTCTAGAGCACTATTATGCGATTGATGTATTGACTCAGCACCATTTGGGCTATAATGTCACACGTATTATGCCGGACATTCATTGTTATGGCGCTTATTTATTAAATCTTAAAAATCTGGAAGTCGAAATGCACCTCGCTAAAATAACAGTGTTAGCTACCGGAGGTGCGGGTCAAATCTATCGTGCTACTACTAATCCGGTTATTGCTACTGGAGATGGCATTGCCATGATGTATCGGGCTAAAGGTCATATAGAGAATATGGAATTCGTGCAGTTTCATCCTACCTCATTATATAATCCGGCGTTGGTCAATCCTTCATTTCTGATATCTGAAGCGGTACGGGGTTTTGGTGGCATTTTAAAATCTCAGAATGGAGAAGAATTCATGCATAAATATGATGCACGATTGTCCTTGGCGCCTCGTGATATTGTAGCCAGAGCTATTGACTCCGAAATGAAAGCGCGGGGTGAAGATTATGTTTGTTTGGATTGTAGACATTTAGATCGGGATGAATTTATTAAGCATTTTCCAACGATTTACAACAAGTGTGTGTCACTAGGAATCAATCCTTTTGAGAAAATGATCCCAGTGGTTCCTGCTTGTCATTATATGTGTGGGGGGATTAAAGTCGATGAATTCGGTCGTAGCAGTATAGATAGATTGTATTCATGTGGAGAATGTACTTCAACAGGACTTCATGGTGCCAATCGATTAGCCTCGAATTCATTGTTGGAAGGAGCTGTTTTCGGAAAACGAATCGCAGATCATTTGTTACATTCAGTAGATCAATTGAGTTTCAATGTAGATATTCCAGAATGGGATACACAAGGAACCAAGCATCCCAAGGAAATGGTCTTAATCACCCAGTCCATCAAAGAGCTCAAAGACATTATGTCCTATTATGTGGGCATAGTAAGGAGCAATGTGCGTCTTAAACGGGCATCAGAAAGACTGCATTTGTTGTATTTGGAGACGGAAGATCTTTATAATACGACATTATTATCACCACAATTGTGTGAATTGCGAAATCTGATAACTATCGCTTATCTAGTGAGTCGGTCCGCTAGTATGCGGCATGAGAGTCGAGGATTGCATTATACGACTGACTTTCCAGATAAAAATGCTTTTAAACAAACGACATTGCTTTAATTAAAATTAGAACCGATATTTGGGCTTCATTTAGGATGACTATTTCTTCAGATTATTAATTTATCTGGGTAAATTGCAATTTATTAGGAATCCATGCAGCGTTTTTGGTATAAAAGCCGACTATATGTTTAAACCGGTTAGCGTATTGCGAAATCTATCATCTGATGCTGAATTAGCTTTGGCAAAGGCTTGTTGTGCAAATGATAGAGAAGCCCAGTTCCGACTGTTCGATCAATATAAACGAACCATGTTTGGAATATGCTTGCGATTCATGGATAATCGTCTAGATGCAGAAGATTTGCTACAGGAAGGGTTTGTTAATGTTTTTAAAGATATATGTAAATATTCTGGCAAGGGAAGTTTGGAGGGGTGGATAAGGACTATTTTTACGAGAACAGCCATAGACCAACTTAAAGCCAAAAATAAAATATTGAAAACAGTTGAATTACAGGATATTGAACCAATGATTTTAGACTCTGATTTAAACAATCCAAATGATGCAGAAGAATTGATCATTATGCTACAAAAATTGCCTACCGGGTTTAGAACTGTATTGAATTTATATGTTCTTGAAGATATGTCACATGATCAAATTGCTAAAGAATTGGGGATTGCAGTGAGCACTTCGAGATCTCAACTAACGAGGGCTAAGGAGTTTTTGAAAAAAATGATGTTAAAATCTATGTTATTGATATGAATTTCCAGCAAAATCAATCAAGAGATCATATTGACGAACTATTAAACAAGTCGATGAATGGATTTCAACCAGATGTGCCCGATCATATGTGGAGTGAAATTGCTGGCCGTTTACCTAAACATCGAAGAAGAATCGTGTTTTTTTGGTATGCATTGGCCGCTTCGTTGTTCGTTGGAATGATATTGGTTTTCTTGACATCCAATCATGCCAAGACATATTACAGTGATTCATCTGATAAACAGGAAAATATTCAAAAAGCACAATCCAAGGTACAATCCAATCTTAATGAAAAAGCTGAAGATCCATTTATTTTGAAACAATCTTCAACGTTTACATCTAATTCTGACATTGGACCATCAAATAATAATCGAATGATCAAGCATTCGAATAATAAAATGGAATCGAGTCAATTATTAAACGACAATGCATTGAATTTAAAAGTTCATGATCCTTTAGCTTCTCAAAACGACCCTATTATTGCTGACTATTTTGGAAACAACAATGATAAATTACTGCAAATAAAATGGAATGAATTGGCTATTGAATTGCCAAAATTAGATCTCCAAATCCTGACACAAGATAAACTAAGTATCACACCTAAGCATGAAAAATCAATTTCTAAAACATGGATAGGTGGTCAATTTGCATGTTTTAATATAGATCATTCAAGTTCAAAAAATACTCAATCCATATCCCATATTGGAAAAATGGGTGTTGAATCCGGGATACAGATTCAAATGGATCATGGTCGCCATTGGCGATTTGGAATGGGATTAGCATATCAACAATACTATACATCGCTCAATCATAATATGACACTTAGACTTAAGGATGCAATTCCAATAAATCCAAGTGATCCAGGTTTAAAAAATTATGCTTTTAACTATGAATATAATACTCCAATAGGAAGAAGTTCGATTCACATTCAAATGTCAGAACAAGATCATCCCTCTTCAATGCCATTGGAAGAACCTTTTAGTATAGCTATGCGCACTGATCAAAAAGTACAATCATGGGTATTGCCATTAAATGTTCATCGATTATTAGGAAAAAGAAAATTGCAATATTCATTCAGTGCTGGTGCTTTGATTTCTTATCACAGTCGAGTTACCAATACTGTCGTACATTATTCAGAATTGTGTCAGGACTTATGTTTTTCGTCAGAGAGAACTCCAGAATTTAATACTATTCCAATTAAGCGGTTCTTATTAGAAGGAACATTGGGTGTTGGATTAGCGTATTATTTGAAACCAAGAATTCGAGTTCATATTTCACCTGAAATGTCATATGGAATTCATGGATTCCAAAAAATTGGGATTCAATCAGGAATATTTTTTAACATCAAATAAACCAACAATTAATTAATCTAATTTTAAATTTAAATTTTATGAAGAATTTTTTACTCTTAATGTTATCTGTAATGATTGTTTCGAATGCGCATTCGCAAACAATGAACAAGGTCGTTTTTTCTTTTGACCATAAAGTAGGTGCAGATCCTTTGGTTTTAGGAAAAACAGTTTTCACTATTTGGAATAATAAGAAAGTAATACTTACTCGTGCTGAATTTTATATTTCTGAAGTCGAAATTCAGAATCCAGCTGGAAATATGATGCCTTTAAAGGATCAATACATATTGGTAGATGCTAGTAAACCAAATGATGTTCACGAAATGGGACCATGGGATATAGCAGGAACTCGTGGTGTAAAATTGCATATTGGTGTTGATCCAGCTCATAATCATGGTGATCCAGCTTCTTATCCTTCAGATCATCCTTTAGCACTCCAAAATCCTGATATGCATTGGGGTTGGACTGCTGGTTATAGATTTATGGCTATAGAAGGTAAAGTGGATAATAACGGTGATGGAAAACCAGAAACTGCTTTTGAATTTCACAATGTAGGAGATGAGTTTTATAGAGCTATTGAACTGCAAACTGCTGAAAATGCTAAAGATGGAACATTGGATGTGAAACTAATTTTAGATTATGCACAACTATTTAAAAATATTGCCATGACTGGAAGTCTTATTCAACATGGAAATTCATTTCTTAACAGTAAAATGACATCTAACGCAGAAACTGAAAAATTTATAACTGCAGTGGTTCAAGTATCTAACAAAGATATTAAAGTAAATTCACAGCAAATAGCTATTTCACCAAATCCAATGAGTTCTGAAGCTACGGTAAGTTATTCATTTTCTAGCAAAAACCCATTAACAATGGTTGTGATGAATGCTTTTGGACAAACTTTAAGTCTTACTAATAATTTAGATAATACGGGTTCTATACTTTTGCAAAAAAAGCATTTAGCCAATGGTATGTACCAAATTGTATTTTATGACAACGGAAAATTGATATCACGAAAACAATTTATTGTAATTCAATAATACCTATCACAGAGACGGTAAAGTAATTTACCGTCTCACTTTCTTATTTTTTATGAAAAAATATTCGATTCTTTTTGGGCTTATTCTTTTGGTGTGGGCTTGTCAAAAGGATGAAAATAAACTTAACAATAAGGATGAATATTTTTTAAAAGTACCCATTGGATTTCCTGATCCAAATATTCCTGATGATAATAAACTTACACGATCTCGGATTGCATTAGGAAAGCAAATATTCTATGATCCAATTTTGTCAAAAGATAGTAGCCGAAGTTGCGGTTCTTGTCACAATCAATATTTAGCTTTTGCTGATAGTTCTGATGTAAGTTTTGGAATTGAACAAAGAGCAGGAACTAGAAATTCTCCATCCATAGCTAATGTGGCATATCAAAAAGCATTATTGCGTGAGGGAGGAGTGCCTACTTTAGAAATGCAAGTCCTAGTGCCCATTCAAGATCATAATGAATTTAATTACAATATGCTGTTGATTGTAGATCGAATGAAGCGTATACCAGCATACGTTGAGGCTGCTCAAAAAGCTTATAATAGAGAAATAGATCCATTTGTTATTACTAGGTCTATTGCAGCTTTCGAACGTACTTTATTAAGTGGTAATTCACCATTCGATCAATGGTTTTATCAGAAAAAGAATAATGCTGTTGGAGAAACTGTAATAAGAGGCTATTCACTTTTTACAAGTGATCGTTTAAACTGTATAAAATGTCATAATGGTTTTTTGTTTACCGATCAAAGTTTTACGAATAATGGATTGTATGTAGACTATCCAGATTCTGGAAGAATACGATTAACAGGATTTGATGTAGATAGGGCTGTCTTTAAAGTACCAAGTTTAAGGAATGTAGGATTAACGGCGCCTTATATGCATGATGGAAGTTTGAAATCTTTAGATGCGGTTATTGACCATTATCAAACGGGTGGAAAAGCCCACCCAAATAAAAGTATTTTTCTAAAATCTTTTATGCTGAGCGCTCAAGAGAGATTAGAATTATTAGCTTTTTTAAACAGCTTGACAGATTTAGAATTTATCAAAAATCCAGAATTCAAATAATAATTTTATGAAAAAAATAATTTTATTTTATATTATAATAAATTTTGTTTTCATAAGTGCTTGCGAACATATAGAACCAGAGATGGTGCCAGTATTAGATACTACTCCGTATGTTTTGAAAATTGGAGATTTTCCTACTCCAGATTTACCTACAGATAATCCGTTAACTATTGCTGGAGTTCAGTTAGGTCGTATGTTGTTCTATGAAAAGAAATTGTCAAAAGATCTAAGTCAATCCTGTGCAGATTGTCATCAACAGAAAGATGCTTTTTCTGATATTCGAAGATTTAGTGTTGGTGTTGATAAACTAGAAGGCGACCGACAAGCCATGGCAGTCATGAATCTGGCTTGGCATAATAATGGATTATTTTGGGATGGTCGCGCCGCGACTGTGCGAGAACAATCTTTAGGCCCTATTCAAAACCCTATTGAAATGCATGAGACCTTACCAAGTGTCGTTGCTAAATTATCCGCAGATAAAAAATATAAAGATCAATTTATACGTGCTTTTGGTAATGATAGTATTACTCCATTGAAAATGAGCCTTGCCATGGAGCAATTTATGTTT
>Ga0154020_10009171_pt1 | contig 11405 bp, 8 predicted proteins | sample Klosneuvirus_201_FD_109709 | JGI IMG/M metagenome (GOLD analysis project Ga0154020, IMG submission 109709) | Active sludge microbial communities from wastewater, Klosterneuburg, Austria - Klosneuvirus_20160825_MG | ecosystem: Engineered > WWTP > Aerobic digester > Activated sludge | place... | reverse complement strand
GGCATGCCCGACTTCGTGGCTTTCGGTCAAACCGGCGTGATCGGCAGCGGCTTCTTCGATGCCGAGTGGAAGCTCGACCCCACGCTCGCGGAAGGGCTGTGAGTTGGGCTAGCCTGTCGCGGTGAGCGAGGCGGCGGCACCGGAGATCTCCGTTCCCGACGTGTCCACGTTCGCTCGGGGTCTGACCGCCGCGGGCCACACCACCCGCGCCGTCAAGCAACTGCACGCGCGCCTGACGGCGCTCGATCCCGCGGCCAGCCTCGAGGCTCGCGAAGACGCGCTGGTCGGGCTCGCGCGCTGGGTGTGCGACGGTCCGAAGCCGCCACCGGTCGAGGGCGCACCCCCCGAGGCCATGGCCACCACGCGCCTGCGCCTGGTGGTGCGCGCGCTGGATGTCGCGCCCGCGTTCCGCGAGCGGCTGCGGGCGAGCATCGAGTCGGTGCTTCGCGAAGCCAGCTCGCTCAGGCTTTTGTGCGAGGTCGGCTTGCCCAACGACCGCGGTCTCTTCGATGAAACCACCGACCGGCTGGCACGCCGCTTCTTGCCCTCGCCGCCGGACCACGGGGACCTGGCCGGGATGTTCGCGCGCATGTTCGAGTCGCAGCGCGACGCGGACTGGCTCGGAGAGCTGCCGGCCAGCCTGACGCTCGACCTGCTCGGCCGCCTGGGCGACGTGTGGCAACCGCTACGAGACTCCACCGAAGACGCGCTGGCGCTGCTCACCACTCGGGTCTCGGCCCTGGGCCTTTCCGACGACATCCGGCAGCGCGGGCCCGGCGGCCCGGTGCGCGAGTCTCCCTTCTTCCGCCTGCCCCACGCCCGCCGCGACGAGCTGGCCGACCTGTGCCTGATGTGCCGCCGCGACATGGTGGCCGTCCATGACAACCTCGAGCGCTTCGGCGTCAGCGTGGACGTGGTCTACCGCCTGGACGTGATCGCGAAATCGCTGGACCGGGTCGAGGCCATCTTGGTGGCGCTGGACCCACGCACCTCCACCGAGCTGGTGACCGCCGAGACCCTGTTCCTGGCCGAGCTCTGCCGCGCGCGCCTGCGCGAGAGCAGCGTCCGTGGCGTGGTGAAGGACAACACGCAGCTGCTCGCACGCAAGGTCATCGAGCGCGTCGGCGAGACCGGCGAGCACTACATCACCGTGTCGCGCGGCGAGTGGTGGAAGATGCTGGCCTCGGCGGGCGGCGGCGGCTTCATGACGGTCTTCACCTGCGTGGCGAAGTTCTTCACCAAGTGGGGGCACTTCGCGCCGGCGGTCGACGGCATGATCTCGTCGGTGAACTACGCCGGCAGCTTCGTCGGCATGCAGCTGCTCGGCTTCACGCTGGCCACCAAGCAGCCCAGCATGACCGCCGCGGCCCTGGCAGGCTCGATCCGCGCCCAGCGCGACGCGCACCAGCTGGACGACTTGATCACCACCATCGCACGCATCTGCCGCTCGCAGCTGGCGGCGGCGCTGGGCAACATCGGCGTGGTGATCCCCTCGGCGATCGTCTTCGATTTCGTGTTCCGGGCGGTCTATGGCCGCTCGTTCCTCGACGCCGACAGCGCGCAGTACACCGTCGACTCGTTCCACGTCTACAAGAGCGGCACCATCCCCTACGCCGTCTTGACCGGCGTGCTGCTCTGGGCCTCGAGCCTGGGCGCGGGGTGGCTCGAGAACTGGGCGGTGTATCGCCGCATCCCCGAGGCCATCGCCGAGCATCGCTTCAAGCGCTTCCTGGGCAGGGGCCTGTTTCGCTGGCTGGGCAAGATGGTGAAGAAGCACGTGGCGGGCTTCGGCGGCAGCGTGGCGCTGGGCGTGCTCTTGGGCATGACCCCCGCGTTCGGCAAGTTCTTCGGCCTGCCGCTCGACGTGCGCCACGTCACGCTCTCGTCCGGCGCCCTGGCGCTGTCGGTGAAGGCGCTGGGGCTCTCGGCGCTGACCGACCCCAGCGTGGGCTGGGCGGCGCTCGGCATCGTGGCCATCGGCAGCATGAACTTCGGCATCAGCTTCTTGCTGGCCCTGGGCGTCGCGTTCCGCGCACGTGAAGTGCCCATCAGCCGCGGCGTCCGTCTGCTGTTCGCGGTGCTCGGTCGCTTCTTGCGCTCGCCGCTGCAGTTCATCTATCCGCCGGCCGCCGAGGCGCCCGACGTGTTCTCGCACCGTCCCAGCATGGCGCCGCGGGGCTCCGCGGTTTCGCTGCACCGGCACTGATCCAGACGCGGAGGCTGCGTCGGGCGGGGGCCAGCGCCATGGGACCACGAGAGGCGCGCTGCCGGGTGCGCATGAACGCGCTCGTCTCTGCTCTCAGCGATCAGGACTTGCTCGCGCGCCTGCCCGAGGTTCGCTGCCGGGAGCGTCGCGCCATCGCCGAAGTGATCGCCCATCTCGCGGAGGTCGAGCGGCGGCGGCTCTACCTGGCAGAAGCCTGCTCCTCGATGTTCACGTTCTGCATCGAACGACTGGGGTACTCGGAGAACGAAGCTCACACCCGGCTTCAAGTGGCCCGCCTATGCTCGCGGTTCCCCGAGGCGCTCGAGGCGCTCGAGATCGGAACGATTTCTTTCGTGCTCGGCGTCGCGCGACCGGAGGGAGGTCGGCGACCGCGGCGGGCCCAGCGCGGGTTCAACCGGCCCGGCCGGACTGTCCATTTCCGGCCTGGCATTGCTGAGCCCCAAGGTGACGGAGGCAAACGTGCACGAGTTGCTCGACGATGCACGGGGGAAGACCCGGAGGGAAATCGAAGCCCTGTTGGCTCGCCGGTTCCCCCGCCCCGATGTGCTGCCGAGCATCACTCCGCTGTAACCTACCCTGCTCGAGCAGAGTAACCCGGGCCCCGGCGCTTCGTCGGCCATCGAGCGGGTGCGAAACGAACGTGTCGACCTCGACGTCGAGCCGCTGCTTCGGGCCGCCTTGGCGGTTTTGGCTCGAGCGTCGCAGCGGCGGTCGGCACAAGGGTCGAGCAGCGCAGCGAGTGCGGAGCTCGGCACCTCGCGATGCGGCACCGGGTTGGGCGAAGCCCTCGGGCGTGCTTCGCCGGTCTCGACGTGCGCTTCCTTCGACCGGCACTGAACCCGGCCCGAGGGCAGAATCGTCCGCTGGCGGCGTACAGGGCACGAGCCTGCCCACCCCCACGGTGCCCCCATGCCTTCCTTCGCTCGCGTGTCCCGGCCGCTGCTCGCCGCGGCCAGCCTGCTTGCCGCGCTGTTTGGCGGAAAAACCGCGATCGCGGCCACCACCATTCCTGGTGGGAACGTCATCAACCAGACCTGGACGCCCGCAGGCAGCCCGTACGTGCTGGAGGGCGACGTCACCGTTCCACCCGGCGCCTTCCTGACCATTTCGGCCGGCACGGTGGTCAAGGTCAAGTCCGCGGACTCTCAGGCGGGCGGGCTGAACACGGCAAAGGTCGAGCTGACGATCAATGGGACGCTGACGGCGAGCGGAACCAGCTCGAGCCCGGTCACCTTCGAGGGCGACTCGGGCACCACTGCCGGCACCTGGTACGGCATCGTGGTCGGCTCGGCGGCCACCGGCGCCAGCATCTCGGGCGCCGTGGTGAAGCACGCCACCTACGGCGTGACCAGCGCGGCCACGGGCAACCTGCTCAGCATCGTGGACTCGACCTTCTCGGCCAACAGCTACGGCGTGTACCTGACCGCGGGCTCCCCGAGCCTCTCCAAGGTCACGGCCACGGCCAACAGCTACGGCTTCTACTTCCTGGCGCCGGCCTCGCCGACCGTCAGCGAGGCGCAGGTGTTCGAGAACACGAGCTACGGGCTCTACGCCTATGCCGGGACCGGCACGAGCAGCGTGTTCATCGACAAGAGCACCTTCGACAAGAACGGCAGCTATGGCGTGTATGCCTCACGCTCGAGCTCCGGCACGCTCACTGTGAACCTGAAGAACAGCGTCGTCACCGGTCACTCGAGCTACGGCGTGTATCGCTACACGTCTTCCCCGCCCACCGTGAACGTCACCTACAGCGACGTGTGGGGCAACGGGACCGACAGCAACGTGACGCTCGGCACCGGCAGCTTCACGTGCAACCCGCTGTACGTCTCGAGCACCAACCGGCGCCTCACCGAGAACTCGCCCGCGCGCAAGGCGGCCGAGTCCGGCGGCGGCGACATCGGCGCCCTGCCCTTTGCCGGCGACGCCACGCCGGGCCTGTACGGCGTGCTCTGGTCGGGCAAGGTGCTGACCAAGGCGGGCTCGCCCTACGCGGTGGCCGGAGATCTGCGGGTCCCCGCCGGCTCGAACCTGGTGATCGAGCCGGGCGTGACGCTCTCGTTCGCCACCACCGACTTGATGGGCTGCGGCGTCAGCACGGCCAAGGCCGAGCTCCAGGTCGAGGGCAGCGTCAACGCCGTGGGGACCGCAGCCGAGAAGATCACGTTCACCTCTTCGGGCAGCGCCGCCGGCAGCTGGAACGGGCTGCGCCTGGCGCCGGGGTCGAGCGGCTCGACCCTGGCCCACGTGATCAGCGAGCGGGCGACGAACGGCATTCAGTACGACACCACGGGAACGGGGAACGCGCTGCACCACCTGACCCTGAAGACCAACAGCTACGGGCTGCGCGTGGACTCGGGCTCGGCCACGGCCGACACCGTCGAGGCGACCGCCAATTCCTACGGCGCCTACGCGGTGGCGCCCGGATCGCTCTCGCTGACCAACGCGCTCTTTCACGCCAACACCAGCTATGGGGTCTACGCCTACGCTGGCACGGGAAGCAGCACACTGAACGTGACGAGCAGCACCTTCAACGGCAACGGCAGCTACGGCATCTATGCCTCGCGCTCGAGCAGCGGAACCCTGACCGCGAACGTCACCAACTCGATCGTCACCAATCACAGCAGCTACGGCGTGTATCGGTACACGTCGTACCCGCCCACGGTGAACGTGACCTACAGCGACCTGTGGGGCAACGGGACGAACTCGAACGTGACGCTCGGCGCAGGCTGCATCTCGCAGAACCCGAACTACAAGGCCACCGGGGACTTCCGCCTGCAGAGCAGCAGCGTGTGCATCGACGCCGGCACGGCCAGCGGCGCGCCGAGCCACGACTTCGACGGTGTCACCCGGCCGCTGGACGGCAACGGCATCGGAGGCCCGCAGCACGATCTGGGCGCGTTCGAGCTGGCACTGGTGGGCACCTGCGGCGACGGCGTGCAGAACATGGGCGAGACCTGCGACGACGGCAGCAACAACGGCAGCTACGGGTACTGCAACACCGGCTGCACGGCCAAGGGCCCGCACTGCGGCGACGGCAGCAAGAACGGCCCCGAAGAGTGCGACGACGGCAACAACTCGAACACCGACAGCTGCACCAATGCCTGCAAGAGCCCGGCCTGCGGCGACGGCTTCCAGCAGACCGGCGAGGCCTGCGACGACGGCAACGGCGCGAACACCGACGGCTGCCTGACCACCTGCGTCGCGGCCAGCTGCGGGGACGGGCACATCTGGGCGGGCTCCGAGGCCTGCGACGACGGCAACAGCTCGAACACCGACGGCTGCGTGGCGGGTTGCACCGTGGCCAAGTGCGGCGACGGCCACGTGCAGGCCGGCGTGGAGCTGTGCGACGACGGCAACACCAACAACAACGACGGCTGCAGCAACACCTGCACGCTGCCCGGCTGCGGCGACGGCATCTTGCAGACCGGCGAGGTCTGCGACGACGGAAACAAGGACAACACCGACGGCTGCCTCTCGACCTGCATCAAGGCGTCGTGCGGCGACGGCTTCGTGCAGACCGGCGTCGAGGAGTGCGACGACGGCAACGCCTCGAGCACCGATGCCTGTCTGGGCACCTGCAAGGCCGCCAAGTGCGGGGACGGTCAGGTGCAGACCGGGGTCGAGCAGTGCGACGACGCCAACACGACCCAGATGGACGGGTGTTTGACGACCTGCAAGAGCGCGTCGTGCGGCGACGGCTTCGTGCAGACCGGCACCGAGGCCTGTGACGACGGCAACCAGGTGGACACCGACGGCTGCTCGAACAAGTGCAAGCTTCCGGGCTGCGGTGACGGCATCTTGCAACCGGGTGAGACCTGCGACGACGGCAATACCCAGAACGACGATGCGTGCCTGACGACCTGCAAGAGCGCGTCGTGCGGCGACGGCTTCGTGCAGGCCACGGTCGAAGAGTGCGACGACGCCAACCTGAAGGCCGGCGATGGCTGCAGCCCGCTGTGCGAGACCGAAGGGGGCACGGGCGGCGCAGGCGGCGGCGGCGGCAACTCGGGCACGGGCGCGACCGCTGGCGTGGGCGGTGGCGGCGGCGCAGGCGCCACGGGTGGCAGCGGCGGCAGCGGCGGCAGCGGTGCGCTGTCCGGGGCGCCCGGCGGCAGCGGCACGGGAACGGGGTGCGGCTGCGCGGTGCCCAGAGGGGAAGGCCAGTCCGGATGGCTCGGCGCGGCGCTCGGTCTTCTGGCACTGGCGTTGCGCAGGCAGCGAAAGGCCCGCCCCTGATCCCGAGCGCTCGTTCCCACTTGCTCGCGGTGCTGATCGGCCTGACGAGCCTCTCGGCGTGCGCCGAGGGCGAGCCCATCGCGGCGGCCGCCGGCGGAGCAGCCGGCGCCGCGGGCGCGGGCGGTGCGGCCGGCAGCGGCTCGGGCGGCATCGCCGGTGGCACGGGCGGCTCGGGCGGCACGCCCGACGACGCGGGGGATGCGGCAGCCGACGCCGCCCCGCCCGGCGCGTGTCAGTGCGACGATCCGTCGTGCGGCGCGTGTCCGAGCACGAAGTCCGTCGCCGCCGGTGGCTACGGCATCGACGCCGTCGAGGTGACCAACGAGGCCTACGCGGTGTGGCTGCTCACGCAACCGAACCCGAAGCTCCAGGACGGCGCGTGCAGCGCCAACGCCAGCTACGTTCCGACCCAGGGCTGGCCCGCGGCAGACGCCAAGCTGCCGGTGACCCACGTCGACTTCTGCGACGCTCGAGCCTACTGCCGCTGGGCGCGCCGGCGCCTGTGCGGCAAGATCGGGGGCGGAGCAAACGCCTACGCCGACTTCGCCGAGGCGAGCAAGAGCCAGTGGTACAACGCCTGCAGCGCGGGGGGCCTGCGCGACTTCCCGTACGGCGCAAGCTACGTGGGCGGCGCGTGCAACGGCGCGGACTTCGGCAAGGGCGCACCGCTTTCGGCGGGGAGTGCCACGGCCTGCGAGGGCGGCTACCCCTCTCTGCGCGACATGAGCGGAAACGTGTGGGAGTGGGAGGACTCGTGCAGCGCCGCCACCGGCGCCAGCGATCTGTGTCGCATCCGTGGCGGCTCGTTCTCGCAGAGCGGCCCCACGCTGGGCTGCAGCGCCGACAGCAGCCTGGCGCGCGGTGACTCGGGCAAGAGCGTGGGCTTCCGCTGCTGCGAGTGAGCTCGAGCTCGAGTGCGCGGGGACGAGCGGTCGACGCTGGACACGCCCCGTCACTCAACTAGGCTCTGCGCCATGGCAATTCGTGGGGTCTGTTTCGCGGTCGGTTGGGTGTTGGCAGGGGCGCTGGCGGCGTGCGTGCCGCCGCAAGGGGGCGGCCAGGGCGCAGCGCCCGGGCAGGGAGCGCAACCGGGCCAACTGGGTGCTCAGGGGCCGGCGGGGGAGCCCGGCGCGACCGGCGGCGGCGCGACCTGCGCGACGACTTGCCAGAAGACGTTGCAATGCCTCAACGCTTACACCGAGGCAGACCAATCGGCTTGCGCGAGCAGCTGCCAGCAGGGCAACCCGGCGCAAGGGCGCTTGGATCACATGCAGAGCCTCAGCTGCCAGGACTTGATCGCGTTCTTGAAGGGCGAGCAGCAGCAGCAACAACAGGGTGCGGGGCAATCCGCGCCCAGGCCGCAAGGCACCTGCGGCGCCGACTGCCGGGGCTGCGTCGGCGACGGGACGAGCTGCTACCACGGCACAGGCTTGCCTTGCGACGCGTGCTGCTGCGGACCGGGGGGCCCGGCGCCGGTCTGGAAGTGAGGCGCCGAGCTACTCGTCGCGGCGTTTGTCCCGCACGGTGGCAAGCTCACTTCTGCAAGTAGAACGCGACGGTCCCATTGTGCGAGCCGTAGTAGCTGCCCACCATGACGTGGTACCAGCCGGTGTCGCTGCTCAAGCCGGCGAGGTCGGCCGCCGTCACGTTGAGGACGCCTCCGGTCTTCGAGATGCCCGCGCTGACGTCCTCCGAGAGATTGACGCAGAGCGAGTTGGGGTCGGACACGGGGCTACCGGCAGCGCACAGCTTCCAGGGTGTCTCGCAGCCCGTGCCATTCGTGGTCCACGCGACCTCGTAGCTCTTGCCACCCGAGAGGTCGACGATCTCGCAGGGGGCGGGCGTCACGATCTGCGGTGCGCAGCCGCCGGAGAGGGCCGGTGGGATCGCCTGAGGCGGGCACGCTCCGGGACCGCCGCCTCCTCCGCCCACGGCGCCGCTGCCTCCGCCGCCGCCGCCCCCCGCGGCGCCGCTTCCGCCACCGCCGCCCACCGCGCCGCCACCGCCGCCCACGGCGCCGCCTCCGTCGGGTCCGCCGCCGCCGCCCGCGCCAGAGGACGAACAAGCGGCGAGTACCAAGGTGCAGAACGCGAGCGGCAAGGTCTTCATGTGCGAGCTCCCGCCACCGAGTCTACCTGACTTTGCGGCAATGCTCGAATGGGCAAGCGCGCCGCCACGACTGGCGTTGGCCGAGCTCACTACCACCCCTCAGACCAGCGCGCCCAGCGCTGCGCCGACGCTCGACATGCCGAGGACGACGAGCACGACGGCGACCACGCGAGCGCCACTCTGGGAGCGTCGGGTGAGCATGAACTGACCGAACCCTCCGGGGCGCATCCCGCCGAACATGTGAACGCCGCTGCTCCAGGCGATTTGGCCCGAGTGCATCCACGCAAGGCCAGCAAGGACGAGCCCTGCCGCGGTCAGCCAGCGTGAGATTCCGAAGAGCACCGCGCCGAGGAGCGCGAATCCGAAGCCAACGGCGAACGCCACGGCATGGCGCGAATACGCTTCGTGCTCCTCAGCCGTGCGCTCCAGCTCTGCTTCGCGGTCGTCGAGGTCGCCGTCGCCCATGCCGAAGGGTGTCACATCGCGCCGCGATGTGCTCAGAACGTCGCGGCGAGGTCATAAGAGACCACCGCGCGCTGGGGTCGCTGGTTCGTGCAGAGGTGCACGAAGAACTCCGCGTCGTCGTCGCTGACGGCACTCACCAGCGCGTTGTCGCACTCATAGTCGAGCTCGATCTTCGCCGACCCGACGTGACAGCACCCGCGAAACCCGTCTGGGGTTGTCACCGGCGCGTAGCTCTGACCGTCGATGCGGCACAGAGCGAGCTCAGTCGCTCCGTACCAGCAGGCCACGTAGACACACGCTTCTGGCAGCAGGGTCGACGAACCGGTGTCCTCGTTGGACTCACCGGTAGAAACGGGCGCCTCGAAGTTCACCTCGAGCGTCGGACGGTTCGGCCGGACGAAGCCGGTATCCTCGGCGTAGTAGTGAAGGTATGCCGTCTCGTTGCAATTCGAGAGAGTGCCGCTGAGCCTGAGCGAGCGCTTGCGGTCGTCGTCGAGGTCACCGACGTGTGCTGCAGACGAGACCATGTCTTCATTCTCTTCCCGACAGGCCTCGTCGGCTCCGCACCCCACGGCGATCACGAGCGAGAGGCAGATGAAGTGAACTTCGCATCTCATGGCGCGTCGTCACACTTCTGCGCTCTGGCGTCAGGCAGCTTCGGAAACGCGGGGGTCGGGGCTGCGGTGAAATCGAAGAGATCCAGGAGCGGCCAGGCGTTCGCATCCCGCTTCGTGAGGGCCGGCAAGCCGAACCGATGCGCCAAGAAGCGTGTGATGCTGGTGTGATCCGTGACCATGTGACTGACCGCGCCCTTCCTGACGTACGGCGAGATGACGAAAAGCGGCACCCGGAACCCGTAGCGATCGTAGGCGTGCGTCGCGGGCCGCATCTCGTCGGGCTCACACGCCGGTGGGGGTGGAACGTGGTCGAAGTACCCGCCATGCTCGTCGTACGTGATGAACAACGCGACGCGGGGCCAGGTGTGTTGATCCGCGATCGCCTCGATGATCTTCCGCACGAATGCCTGTCCGTTCCGGATGTCGGCCGGCGGATGATCGTCCTCGAAATCGAACTTCGGCTCGACAAACGAGAACTGTGGCAGCGCCCCGTTCCGGGCATCCGCCACGAAGTCTTCGATGGAACGAAACTCGAAATCGATGTCGCCGGGCAACATCACGTGGGTCAGCGCCGGCGGCGAGCGACCCGAATACACGCGAGAGTTCGTACCCATCTGGTCGAGGATCGAATCCACGCCGAGTTCCGGCACTTCGATGCCGAGCTTCAGGATGTCGGTGCTGGGGGTCGTGGTGCGTCCTCGTGCCGTCCCGGCGAGAAAGAAGTAGCGGTTGGGCCACGTGGGACCGAGCAACGAAGAGAAGTAGCGGTCACTCGTGGCGAACTCGCGCGCAAGCCAGTAGAAGAGCGGGATATCGCACTCGCGGAAGTAGTTCATGGTCCCGCGGCCATCGGGCGGATTCGTGCGAACGAACCCGTCCAGCGCGCCCCCGTTGTACGCCAGATGAGTGCCTTCCCACTCGTGGTTCAGATCCCGCTCTGCAACGAACGTGAGCTCGTGCTGGCGCAAGACCGGAAACCCGTGGCGATCTGGATTCGATTGGGAAGTGGCGACGTCCCACGGCGGCCCGAGTTCCGAGAGGTAGTGATCAAAACTGCGGTTCTCGAGCATCACCACGACCACGTGGTCGATGGGAATGTTCGCGGGCGCCAGCTTGGTTTGCGCCGTCCCCGTGCCGAGCGTCTTCGATGTCTTGTCGCCCTTGTCGAAAAGGCACGCTCGACGCGACTCAGCGAGGCCGTCCCCGGGAACATCCGAGATGGGCTCGGGCGGCGTGCCGGCATCGATCACGCACGGCGACGGACCCTCTTTCAAGTCCCCTTCGGGGCAGCACGCGGCGCCAAGCGTACCCAGACAGACGAGCAGCTCCAGTCTCATCGCGCTGCGGCCCCCCAACCGGCCGCGACTCTTTCACGAGACTGCTGGCGGAAGCAAGCAGGCGGCGTCTCTGTGCTCGTGCGTGCTGGCCGCGCTCGCGGCCGCCGGTTGCTCGTCATCGAGCACGCTGAGCCCGAAGCGCGCGCCGGGCTGCAAGCAAGCCGCTTGCGGCTACGTGGAGATCGGGCAAGCCGGGTACGACAGCTGGTTCGGCGCCACCTGCTGCAAGGACTGAGCGCCCAGCCGAGATGAAGGCGCGCGTCCGAGCGCCTTCCGATCCCGACAGCAGCCGCGGTTCGTTGCATTCATTCGAACGAATGCTTCGAATCTTTCAGATGGCTGAAACGATACCCGTCGCCATACTCGACCCGAGGTCTTCGAATGGCATCCAAGCTCTTTCACGCCGTGGTCGCG
>Ga0154020_10009170_pt1 | contig 11406 bp, 10 predicted proteins | sample Klosneuvirus_201_FD_109709 | JGI IMG/M metagenome (GOLD analysis project Ga0154020, IMG submission 109709) | Active sludge microbial communities from wastewater, Klosterneuburg, Austria - Klosneuvirus_20160825_MG | ecosystem: Engineered > WWTP > Aerobic digester > Activated sludge | place... | reverse complement strand
TGGTATGGCGAACAAATGGCAACTGCGACAGCGCCGTTGGTCGTCGCGCCGGAAACGGCCATTCCGCTCTTGCCGCGGGATTTGCCCGCAGACTACTGGGCATCCCTTCGGCAGCGGTATTCGCAGGGTTCGCAGGCGGCCTTGTTCGGAATCCCATTGGTCGGTACCCAAGGCGACTACACCAATTCGGTCGTAGGCCTGCGCCCCGGTGATGCAGCGGCGAACGAAGCCTCGAACTATCGCTATGACAAACATCACCTCGTCCCGTTTGGCGAGTTCATTCCGCCGCTGTTTCGCTGGTTCACGGAGATGATGAATATCCCGCTGGGTGACTTCAGCCGCGGTCAGGTGGGTCAGCCCTCATTCGAATGGAAGGGTCAGCGCCTGGCACCCAATATCTGCTACGAAGATCTGTTCGGTGAAGAACTGGCGCAGCGTTTTGCAGATCCGGAGCAGGCGCCGACCGTTTTTGTCAACGTGAGCAACATCGGTTGGTTTGGCAATACCGTTGCGATCGACCAGCACCTGAATATCTCGCGCATGCGTGCGCTGGAGTTCGAGCGACCGTTTATCCGTGCCACCAATACGGGAGAGACGGCCATCATCGACCACCGCGGACAAGTCACCGACAGCCTTGCACGCCTGACCCGCGGGGTCCTTCAGGGCGAAGTTCAGGGTCGTACCGGCCTTACACCGTTCGCGTGGTGGGCCTCCCGGTTCGGTTTATGGCCACTTTGGCTGGCTGGCACTTCGGCTGTTGCCATCGCATGGATCGTGCGGCGTCGCCGACTGCGTCGATACCCTTAAAATCAACCGACGTGCACATGCCGGTGTGGAGCCGCTGTGCCCCAGCCGGCGACGCCTGCGCCAATCCCGGTGCCGGAGTTCCAGTCCAGTCCAGAATCGGCGCGTCGCCACGCGAATCCCCTGCGAGACCCCATGCTGACTTTCCAACAAATCATTCTGAAACTGCAATCCTATTGGGATGCACAGGGTTGCGTGCTGATGCAGCCCTACGACATGGAGGTGGGCGCCGGTACGTCCCACACGGCGACGTTTCTGCGGGCCATCGGACCAGAGCCCTGGAATGCGGCCTATGTTCAGCCCAGCCGTCGCCCCAAGGATGGACGTTACGGCGAAAACCCGAACCGGTTGCAGCACTACTACCAGTTTCAGGTGGTGATGAAGCCGGCACCCGCCAACATACTGGATCTGTATCTGGGCTCACTGACGGCACTTGGCCTGAACCTGCAGCGCAATGACATCCGGTTCGTCGAAGACGACTGGGAGAACCCGACCTTGGGCGCCTGGGGTCTGGGGTGGGAGGTCTGGCTCAATGGAATGGAGGTGACGCAGTTCACCTATTTCCAGCAGGTCGGTGGAATCGATTGCCGCCCGGCAACAGGTGAAATCACGTATGGCCTGGAGCGGCTAGCCATGTATCTGCAGGACGTGGACAACGTCTACAAACTGAAATGGACTGAAGGCACGACGTATGGCGACGTCTACCTTCAGAACGAAAAGGAGCAGTCGAAATACAACTTCGAACACAGCGACGTCGATTTCCTGCTGACCGCCTTCGCTGCACATGAAAAGCAGGCCGCGCATCTGGTCGCCGAGCAGCTGGCGCTTCCGGCTTACGAGCAGGTGCTCAAGGCTGCGCACAGCTTCAATCTGCTTGACGCGCGCGGGGCTATCAGTGTGACGGAGCGGGCTGCATACATGGGGCGGATCCGCAATCTGGCGCGTTCGGTTGCGCGCAGCTACTACGAAAGTCGCGAACGACTGGGATTTCCGCTGGCGCCCAGGGAATGGGTTGAACAAATTGTGAAGAAGGCGGCCTGAAGTGACACAGACGATGGGTATGGACAGTCGCAGTCTTCTGGTCGAATTGCTGGTTGAGGAACTGCCTCCGAAAGCGCTTGCGAAACTTGGCGAGGCGTTTGCGCGTGAACTATTTGAACAACTCAAGACGCAGAACCTCTTGCTTGCGCAATCCGTTTACACCTCATTCGCAACACCAAGGCGTCTGGCGGTGCATGTCGCTGGCGTGTTGCGCCAGGCGCCGGCGCAACCGGACCTGCGCAAACTGATGCCGCTGACAGTGGCCTTCAAGGATGGGGTGGCGACCGAGGCTTATCGCAAGAAGCTGACCGGAATGGGGCGGGCGCATCTGGCTGACAAAGGGATTGGTGCCAGCGACGGGGCCGATCAGATCATCGTGCGCAACGATGGAAAAGTCGATGTGGTTTATTTTTCAGGTCTGGCACAAGGGGTTGCACTGCAAGTGGGCTTGCAAAATGCCATTGATGTCACCATTGCAAAGTTGCCGATTCCCAAGGTCATGACCTACCAACTCGATGCGTTGTCCCACGCCGAGTTGCCGGGCTGGACCAGCGTCAGTTTCGTCCGTCCGGTGCATGGACTGGTTGCCTTGCATGGTAACGAGATCGTGCCCGTTACGGCGCTGGGCAAAGATGCCGGCCGCATCACGAGAGGCCATCGTTTCGAGTCGCCCAAGGCAGAAGTGGCCTTTGACCACGCCGATGGATACGCCCAGACGCTGGCGAACGACGGGGCCGTCACCGCCGATTTCGCAGTGCGTCGTGCCGATATCAAGCGCCAGCTCCAGGCGGCCTGCGCCGCAATCGGAGACGGCATGCAAGTGGTTCAGGATGCGGCGTTGCTCGAAGAGGTTACCGCCCTGGTCGAGCGGCCCAACGTGTTGGTGTGTTCATTTGAAGAACAGTTCCTGGAGGTGCCGCAGGAATGCCTGATCCTGACGATGAAGGCCAACCAGAAGTATTTCCCGCTGCTCGATGCCTTTGGGAAGTTGACGAACCGCTTTCTGATCGTCAGCAACGTGTCTCCGGCAGATCCCAGTGCCGTCATCGGTGGCAATGAGCGTGTGGTTCGCCCGCGCCTTGCGGATGCACGCTTCTTCTTTGACCAGGATCGCAAGAGGAATCTGCTGTCTCGTGTCGAACAACTGGATCGGGTGGTCTATCACAGCAAGTTGGGCTCGCAGAAAGACCGCATGGAGCGGGTGCGCACGATTGCCAGAGATCTTGCAACACAACTCGGTGATGCGGGCCTGGTAGAGACAGTCGATACGGCTGCCCAGCTGGCCAAGGCCGACCTGCTCACCGACATGGTCGGCGAATTTCCGGAACTGCAGGGAATCATGGGTGGCTACTACGCGCGCCACGATGGACTTGGCGATTCCGTGGCGATGGCGATCGAAGACCATTACAAGCCTCGATTCGCAGGTGATGCGCTTGCGCGCGAATCGGCTGGCCTGGTACTGGCGCTGGCTGACAAGCTAGAGACCCTGGTCGGCATGTTCGGAATCGGCAGCCTGCCCACCGGCGACAAGGATCCGTTTGCGTTGCGCCGCCATGCGCTGGGCGTTATCCGGATGCTGGTCGAGCGTGCATTGCCTCTACCGCCCGACGCGTTGGTGCGGGACGCGTTCGCTGCGTTCCCGGCCGGCATGTTGCAGCACGATGTCGAACCCTTGTCCCAGTTTCTGGTTGAGCGACTTAAAAGCTACTTGAGGGATTCCGGCCATTCAAGCGGCGAAGTGGACGCGGCGATCCATGCGCAGGGTATGCGTACATGGGCCGAACTTCCCAAGCGACTGGCCGCGGTTCGTGCATTTGCTGCATTGCCCGAGGCTGCGGCGCTGGCGGCAGCCAACAAGCGCATCAGCAACATCTTGAAGAAAGTCCCGCCGGTGGATCCGCATGTCAGTGAAGTGCTGCTGGCAGAAGCGGCGGAGATTGCACTTTACGCGGCGATGGGCAAACATGCGCCGATTGCGGCTGCACAATTCGAGGCCGGAGATTTCGCGGCGTCGCTGCAAACACTCGCCGGCTTGCGAGGTCCGGTCGACGCATTCTTCGAAAACGTCATGGTCAACACGCCTGAGCTGGACCTGCGCCTGAACCGCCAGGGGCTGTTGCAGGAATTGCACGACGCGATGAACCGCGTGGCCGACCTGTCCCGACTCGATAGTTCCGGAGCATGAACCACATGAAGCTGGTCATCCTGGATCGTGATGGCACCATTGGCGACCAGATTGGCGCGCAAGGCGACTCGTCTTCCGACTGGCAACCCTTGCCAGGCGCATTGCAGGCGATTGCCCGACTCAACCATGGCGGCTGGCATGTTGTCATCGTCTCCAACGAAGGTGGCCTGGGTCGCGGAGTCTATGAAATGGCCAAGGTCAATGACCTGCAGGCACGCATGTACAAGATGCTTGCGACGGTAGGCGCTCGAGTCGATGCCATGTTCTTCTGTCCGCATGCGCCGGATGAGGGCTGTCATTGCCGAAAACCCGGGACGGGCCTGTTCGAGCAGATTCGTGAACGGTTTGGCGTCGAACTCAAAGGGACGCCTGCTGTCGGTGACTCACTGGACGACGCCATTGCGGCGGCGGCGGCCGGATGTGTCGTGCATCTGGTACTGACCGGCGGAGGGGGCCAATATCGCGAATGCGCGTTGCCAGCGGCCTTTCCGCCTGGCGTTGTGGTGCATGAAGACCTGGCCGCGTTCGCGCAGCATCTGGTCGCGCGGGAAGACCTTGTTGGCGCTGCAACTCCGTCATGAGCATCGATCCGACTACCGCTGGAGATGGGCGCAGCGGCGCTGGTGTCAACAAGCCCCTGGCTGTTCTGCGATCCGTGCTGCACATGGCCTGGATGCTGGTGACCGTGATTCCCTGGGGCATCATCATGCTGGTGGCGTCGTTGCGCGTGCGAGGTGCGGCCTTGTGGTGGATGGCCGTTCGCTGGCTAGGCTGGGCCATTGACGGCGCGCGCGTCCTGCTGGGCATCCAGATTCGTGTCAGCGGCATGGAAAACCTCCCCGATGGGGCGACCAGTCCCGCGATCTTGCTGGTCAAGCACCAGTCGACACTGGAGACCTTTCTGTTGCCGACCCTGATGCCGCATCCGCTTGCATATGTGTTCAAGAAAGAGTTGCTTCGTGTTCCCTTCTTTGGCTGGGCCATGGGACGGCTAGACATGATTCACATCGACCGCAACCAGCGCAACCAGGCGTTCTCGAAAGTCGTGGCTCAGGGCAAGGACCTGCTCGCGCAAGGTATCTGGATCATCATGTTCCCGGAGGGCACGCGCATCGCGCGTGGCCAGAAAGGAACCTACAAGTCGGGTGGCACACGGTTGGCCATTGAAACTGGCGCACCGGTCATTCCGATCGCGGTGAGTTCGGCCAAGTGCTGGCCGCGCAAGGCGTTCGTCAAATTGCCGGGCACGGTCGACGTGTCGATCGGTCCTGCGATTCCGAGCCAGGGTCGCAAAGCCGACGAACTGATGCGCGAGGTCGAGGCCTGGATCGAGACTGAGATGCGAAGGCTCGATCCGCAGGCCTACCGGTGACCCTGTCGGCGTAACTCGCAGATCTGCTGCCATGCGTGCGTTGCTGCAATACACACTGGACTTGTTCGGCGCCGATCCGGTCGGCACACCGGCTCCGGCGCGCGGGCGCTCCGGGGCAGTGACGCCGGCGGATGAAAGCGCAGGCAATACCAGGGCAAGGGTATTGGATCGCGGGCTGGATGTGGTATCCCGCCATCCGCTGGCGAATCGGGAAACACGGCTGGAAGGAGCCCGCATCGCCTACCTGTTCAAGCGCGGCAAGCGCCGCACCATCGGGTTCTCGGTCAATCACGATGGTCTTGTGGTTCATGCACCGCGCTGGGTCACGCTGACCGACGTGCAATCGGCGCTGGACGAAAAAGCGGCTTGGATCGTCCGCAAGCTGGTGGAGACCCGCGAGCGCCAGGACCGCATGCAGGCCAATCGTATCGAGTGGAAGGACGGCGCCGTCCTGCCTTTCCTGGGCGAGCCGATGCAGGTGGTGCTCGATCCACACCATGCTTTCGACGCTGCCGGCGCGGTACTCACGCTCGGTGAGCCGGACGGGGCAGAGCCGGTGCGCCACAGACTGCAATTGGGTTTGCCGCGCAATGCCAGTGCGGACCAGATTCGGGATGTGGTGCAGGCGTGGTTGATGCGTCAGGCCAAGCGGCTGTTCACCGAGCGGCTGGACCTCTTTGCGCCGCGCCTGCAGGTTCAGTGGCGCAAATTGGCGCTGAGCAGCGCCGGCACCCGGTGGGGAAGTGCCAAGTCGGACGGCTCGATCCGGCTCCATTGGCGGCTGATCCATTTCCGCACCAATGTGATTGATTATGTCGTGGTGCACGAACTGAGCCATTTGCGTGTGATGGACCATAGCCCGCGCTTCTGGGACACGGTGCGCACCGTCGTCCCTGACTACGAGTTGCTGCGCGGGCAACTGAAGGACGAGGCGATTCCGAAGTGGTCCTGACGTGGCCCGAGACTGGCCGTCAGATCACGGCCGAAAAGCGGTAGACGCCGTCCACATCACATTTGCGCACCAGTTTTGCCTGGTACCACAAGGCATGCAGGTGGGCGATGGCCTCGCCCATGGCGAAAGTTTTCTGGTGCAGGTCCAACGGCCGCAGGAACATGACCGGCAGGATGTCGAATGCGCAATGTGGCCTGGTGGTACAGGCCTGCATCACTTCCGCCAGGCGGTCACGGTGATGGTCGTGCAACTGGCCAATGCGAATGTGCAGTCCGGTGAACGGTTTGCCGTGCGACGGCAAGGTCAGCGTATCTTCGGGCAGGTCGCTGAAGCGGTCGATCGAGTCGAGAAACAGCTTGAGTGCATTGGCCTCTGGTTCAACTTCATAGACGCTCACATTGGTCGAGATGCGCGGCAACATCATGTCGCCGCCGATCAGCATGTGCAGAGCGTCGCAATACAGCGCGATGTGCTCTGGCGCATGGCCATACCCACTGATGCAGCGCCACTGGCGCCCGCCAATGGTCAGCAGGTCGCCGTCCGCCATGCGTCGGTATTGCGCCGGGACGCCCGGTACCAGGCTGGGAAAATAGCGGTTGCGGGCCTTGATCTGCTCCACCGATGCAGGATCGTTCAGCCCGTGGGATGCGAAGAAGTCGGCGGCCGCTTCACCGCCAAACCCTGACGGACCCAGCGAGCCTAGTCGCGCGACGTTGTAGTCGGTGGCGCTGATCCACAGGCGCACGTTCCAGCGCGTGCACAACCAGTCGGCCAGCCCGATGTGGTCCGGATGCATATGCGTGACGATGACCCGCAGGATTGGAAGCCCCTCGAGCTGGGTCGCGAAAATCTGTTCCCACTGCGCTTTGGATTCGTCGCGGAAGATACAGCAATCGACAATGCTCCAACCCTGCCGGCCATCGATCTCGTCTCGCAGCAGCCACAGGTTGATGTGATTGAGTGCAAACGGCAATGCCATCCGGATCCAGCGCACGCCAGGCGCCACTTCCAGCGTGGTGCCGGACGCGGGCATGGCTTCACCCAGCGGATAGTGCAACTGGTTCTCGAGTTCGTTCATGTGCAGGTCCCGGGTATTTGACGTTTACGTAAACGTCAGTTGTAATCAGGCATTGTAGGAAGGCTTGGCAGTGCGTGCTGTCGCCTTCGTTTCGGTACGCGTCCCGTTCAATTACTCTGCATCCATCATGGTTCAACAATTCACGATCAGTGACCTGGCGCAAGAGTTCGACCTGACAACCAGGGCCATACGCTTCTACGAAGACATGGGGCTTTTGCAACCCCTGCGCGCCGGACCGGGTGGCCGCAGCAGGGTCTACAGTGCACGCGACCGCGCCCGCCTCAAGCTGACACTGCGGGCCAAGAGGCTTGGCCTGTCACTGACCGAGGCGCGCGACATCATCGACATGTACGACAGCCCGCGTGACACAGTGCCGCAGTTGCGCAAATTTCTTGCCGTGCTGGCAGCCCACCGGCAGGCATTGGAAGAGCAGATGACCGATCTGCTGGCGAACCTGGACGAGGTGAAGGGTCATGAAAAAGAGACCAAGGCCTTGTTGAGCAAGGCGGAGAAACGTGTGACTGCCGCCTGATCCGCCCAGTTACCCCCGATCGGAGTGACAGTCCATGCGAGATCGGCCATAATTGACGTTTACGTAAACGTCAATGTGAAAGGCGCTTGAGCATGAACGATCTGCCCGCCGCTGAACTGCGCCACCCTGCACTGCACCGGCGTGTGCTGGCAAGTTTCGAGCGACAGGGAATGATGCTGCACCTGGGCGCCCTTCTGGTGCAGGTCGGCCCTGGCCTGTGCGTCGTGGAGTTGCCCTATTCGGACAAGCTCACGCAGCAGCAGGGCGGTTTCCATGGCGGCGCAATAGGCGCGCTGGCCGACATTGCCGGCGGTTATGCCGCACTGACCGTCGCACCGGTCGACGCTGAAGTGACCACGGTCGAATACAAGATCAATTTTCTGGCATCTCTTCGCGGCGGCCGTTTACGCGCCACCGGGCGGGTGCTGCGCGCAGGCAAGCGCATCATCGTGACCAGTGCCATGGTCGAACATTTCGACGACAACGGGAAATCCACCGATTGCGCCGTCATGCAGCAGACCCTGGTGCCGGTCGCCAAAACCTATTGACCGGCAGTCGGCCTGGCTGATTTTTCTTTTCGACAAACACAAGACATAGGAGATGCTCCATGACCCCCATGCCCGGACTTGATTTTCAACTCGGCGACGACATTGACGCGTTGCGCGATGCTGTACGGGAGTTTGCCCAGGGCGAGATCGCACCGCGTGCGGCCGAGATCGACCGCAGCGATCAATTCCCCATGGACCTGTGGACCAAGATGGGCGCGCTCGGTGTGCTTGGCATCACCGTCAGCGAGGAGTACGGTGGCGCCGGCATGGGATATCTGGCCCACATGGTCGCCATGGAGGAAATCAGCCGCGCATCTGCCTCGGTCGGCCTGAGCTATGGTGCCCACAGCAATCTGTGTGTCAACCAGATCAAGCGCAATGGCAACGACGCCCAGCGAAGCAAGTACTTGCCCAAGCTGATTACCGGTGAGCATGTCGGCGCGCTGGCCATGAGCGAGTCAGGCGCCGGCAGCGATGTGATCTCCATGAAGCTCAAGGCCGAAGACAAGGGCGGGTACTACCTGCTCAACGGCAGCAAGTTCTGGATCACGAATGGGCCCGACGCCGATACGCTGGTGGTGTATGCCAAGACCGAGCCGGAACTCGGCGCGCGCGGTGTCACCGCCTTCCTGATCGAAAAAAGCATGAAGGGCTTCTCCGTTGCCCAGAAGCTCGACAAGCTTGGCATGCGTGGCAGCCATACCGGCGAACTGGTTTTCGACAACGTCGAGGTGCCCATGGACCATATCCTGGGTGGTCTCAATGGTGGCGCCAAGGTGCTGATGAGTGGCCTGGACTACGAGCGCGCGGTGTTGTCGGCCGGTCCGATCGGCATCATGCAGGCGGTGATGGACAACGTGGTGCCGTATATCCACGATCGCAAGCAGTTCGGCCAGAGCATCGGCGAATTCCAGCTGGTCCAGGGCAAGGTGGCCGACATGTATACGGTCTTGCAGGCTGGCCGCGCGTATTGCTACACGGTAGGCAAGAACCTGGATGCGCTCGGCAGCGCGCATGTGCGGCAGGTCCGCAAGGACTGCGCGTCGGTGATCCTGTGGTGCGCCGAAAAGGCAACCTGGATGGCCGGTGAAGGCATACAGCTTTTCGGCGGCAATGGCTACATCAATGAATATCCGCTGGGACGCTTGTGGCGCGATGCCAAGCTCTACGAGATCGGTGCCGGAACCAGCGAGATTCGCAGGATGCTGATCGGTCGCGAACTCTTCGCCGAAACCATGTGACAAGGGCACAATCGTCCGATGACCACCAACTCCCTCGACGAACTATTTGCCCATAACCGTGAATGGGCGGCCCGCATGGAGGCCGAACGGCCGGGGTTTTTCACCGGCTTGATGGCGCAACAGCAACCGCAGTACATGTGGATTGGCTGTTCCGACAGCCGGGTACCGGCAAACCAGATTACCGGCCTGGAGCCGGGTGAGGTATTCGTCCATCGCAACGTAGCGAACGTCGTTGTCCATTCGGATCTGAATGCCTTGTCGACCATACAGTTCGCCGTAGAGCGGCTCAAGGTCGAGCATGTGATGGTGGTGGGACATTACGGTTGTGGTGGTGTACAGGCCGCACTTGAGAATGTCAGTATCGGATTGGCCGACAACTGGCTGCGTCATGTCCAGAACGTGCGCGATCGCCATGCCATGTTGATTGAGCGCACGCAAGCGCATTTGCGCCACGACCTCTTGTGCGAACTCAATGTCATAGAGCAGGTTGTCAATGTGGCACACACGACGGTGGTGCGCGATGCCTGGGCCCGTGGACAGAAGCTGACGCTGCATGGCTGGGTCTATGGCCTCAAGGATGGCCTGATCCATGACCTGCACATGACGGTTCCGGGAACCGAATGGCTGGACGGGTTTTACCGTGTGGCGGTGGCACGTCTGTCAGAAATGCAACGCTAGGCGGCTGCCCGAGCCGGCGCGCAGACCATGTTCCCCCAGCGGCTCGACTCGACGGTTGCCTATGCGGTCGCCAAGGCGATGATGGATGGGTTCAATCGGCACTACCGACTGTTTCGCACCGAGTCGGCGCGGGCCAAGCACCGATTCGAAACCGCAGACTGGCACGGCCAGCAACGCGCCCAGCGCGAGCGAATCGAGTTTTACGACCTGCGTGTACGCGAATGTTCCCGGCGGCTGGCGCGTGAGTTCAAGGCGGGCGAGCAGCCCATGGAGGTCTGGCAGCAGATCAAATTGCACTACATCGGTTTGCTGGTCGATCACCACCAGCCGGAACTGGCAGAGACCTTCTTCAACTCGGTGACCACCAAGATCCTGCACCGAAGCTACTTCCAGAACGACTTTATCTTCCTGCGGCCAGCGGTCAGCACCGAATACATCGAAGATGACGGGCCGAAGGCAGTGCCGACATACCGGTCGTACTACCCGGCGCAGAGCGACCTGCCCCAGGCCTTGGCGCAGATGGTGGGTGACTTCGATCTGCGGCAGCGGTTCGAAGACCTTGCCCGCGATTGCAGTTTCGTGGCACAGGCCATGCACCAGCGCATGGGCGATGCCACGTTGCGGGCCAACTTCCAGCTCCAGGTGTTGTCGGGCCTGTTCTTCCGCAACAAGGGCGCATACGTTGTCGGAAAGATCATCAACGGTTTCACCGAGGAGCCGTTTGCGTTGCCGCTGTTGCACAACAAGGCCGGCCGACTGGGGATCGATGCCGCATTGTTCGGCGAAGCCGACCTGCTGATCCTGTTCAGTTTCGCGCGGGCCTATTTCATGGTTGACATGGAGGTTCCCAGTGCTTTCGTGCAATTCCTTCGCAGCGTGATGCCGCACAAGCCGCGCAACGAGATCTATAACGCGCTGGGCCTTCAGAAGCAGGGCAAGAACCTGTTCTATCGCGACTTCCTGCACCATCTGCGC
>Ga0154020_10009169_pt1 | contig 11408 bp, 10 predicted proteins | sample Klosneuvirus_201_FD_109709 | JGI IMG/M metagenome (GOLD analysis project Ga0154020, IMG submission 109709) | Active sludge microbial communities from wastewater, Klosterneuburg, Austria - Klosneuvirus_20160825_MG | ecosystem: Engineered > WWTP > Aerobic digester > Activated sludge | place... | reverse complement strand
CGCGTACAGATCGGCGGCTGGGCCCACGCTGCCGGGCTCCGAGACCTGCTCGGGCGCGCAGAAGGCCACGGTGCCGAGGAACCAGCCCGCGCGGGTGAGCTTGGTGTGCTCGTCATCGAGGAGGTCTTTGACCAGGCCAAAGTCGGTGATCTTGGCGCGCAGCCCGCCGGCTCGACGCTCGACCATCACATTGGAAGGCTTGATGTCGCGGTGGATCAGCCCAGCTTCGTGGATCGCCGCCAAGCCGAGCGCGACGTCTTTGATCAGCTCCGCGGCTTGGCGCGCTGGCATGGGGCCCAGCTTGTTCAGCGGCTCGCCTTCGAGGAGCTCCATCGCCACGAAGGGCGCGCCGTCGCTGGTCAGGCCCGCGTCATGGATCTCGACCACGCCGGGGTGGCGCAGCGCGGCCAGCGCCCGGGCCTCGCGGAAGAATCGCCGCCGCGCCGTCTCGGAGTCGCGCACTCGGGCCAGCTGCACTTTGAGCGCGGTGGCCCGCCCGAGCACGACGTGGTTGGCGCGAAAGACGACGCCGTTGCTGCCTCGGCCAACCTCGCCGACGATCTCATAGGAGCCGACCATGCTCCCGAGCTCCGGCAGCGTCGCGGTCTCCGGCGGCTCTCGCTCCTCCTCCGGGATCATCGGCTGACGGAGCACGACGGTCCGCGGTCCCGACGAGGATCCACCCACCACCCGCGCCGGCACCGTGCGGGTCCCGAGCGGCGGTGGTACGCCGGTCTGCGTGCGCGCCACAAACGCACCGCCGCCCCGCGAAGCCAGGGCGCTGGCGAAGGCCTCGGCGCTGGTGATCGCGCCGTCCAGGACCCCGGCGATCAGCGGTCCCAATGCGCTGTTGCCTTGGATCTCTCGCGCCGAGGACACCACCGTCCCGCTCAGGGCGTACCACCCGACCAGCGCCAAACAGCGCAGGTCCCAGGCCTCCTCCGAGAGTCCGGCGGGGCGCGGCAAGAAGAAGCGCTCGCTCGAGATCACCGTGCTCTGGTCTCCCAGCGGCTGACTCCCCTCGAGGAATCCGGTGAGGAGCACGCCGCCGTCGCGGGCAAAGAGGATCGACTCGGGGCGGATTCGTCCGTGAAAGAGGCCGCGCGCGTGGGCCTGGGCCAGCGCCGAGGCGATCGGCTGCGCGAAGCGCTCCACGAGGCCGAGCCGCGCTCCCGGATCGGCGCTGGCGATCAAGCTCGCCAGAGTCTGGCCCGAGGTCGGTTCGAGGGCCGCGAAGGGGGCGTCGTCGAGATCGCCCTCGAAGAGGAGGCGCTCCGCGTTGGCGGCCCGCAGCGTCCCGAGCAAGCGGGCCTGCTGCCGAAAGCGAGCGACGAGCTCGGGGCTGCTCCGGTCGGGCGAGATCCGGATGAGCTGCACGGGAACCCCGTCGATGCGGGCCTCCGCCACCTCGAGGCCGCCTCGCTTGACGGCGTCAGGGCCGATCCAGACCTCAGCCTCGGAAGTCATGCTCAGGAGCGGAGCTTCTTGACCGCCTCGCCCACGTCTTTGCCTTCGACCGGCGCGCCCAGCGACTTGAGGAGCTTCATCGCCACCCCGGTGGCCGGCCCATCTCCCTTGGCCTCTTTGATCTGCGCGGCGACCGGCTCGAGCGCCGCCAGGATCTTCGCGACGTCCCAGGTCTGGGGCAGCAGGCCGTTCAAGACCTGGTTCTCCTCGAGCAGCTTGGCCTTGGTCTCCTCGCTGGTCGCGACCAGCAGCGTCTCCTCGTTGGACTTGATCACCTTGCGGATGATCTTGCTCGCCTCCTCCTCAGTCGGCGGCTTCCCGCTGCGATTCTCGTGGTTTTGGATCTCGGAGAGGGCGACCCGGAGGATGTCTCGTTCGACGACCTTCTTGTCCTTCATCGCCTGGGGAATGCGCTTCTTGATGTCGTCGACCAGCATCCGCCGATAACACCACAATCCCGGCTGGCCGTCAGTAGCCGCTCCACTCCATGTAGTCGGGGTCCTTCAGCCGATCGATCTCCCCGCTCGGCGTGTTCCCGTAGACCCCGCTCATCCCCCAGCTCACGTCGGTCTCGGCGGCCATCTGCTTGAGCTTCTTCTCGGGGTACTTGTCCTCGTTGTCGTAGTAGTCGTCGGGGCGCTCGACGCCGGTTTGGTGCACGCTCAAGGTGCCCCCCACGATGTCCCCGTTCGGGAGCGAGAAGATCTCCACTGAGACCTTGGGCGGACCGACCGTCAGGTACTCATCCTCCTCGACCTGGAAGCTGACCGCGTCTTCCGCGGCTTGGCGCATCTTCTCGGCGAAGGCTTTGTGCTGGGGAGACTTCACCGCGTCGATGGAGAGCTCGCCGGTGGTCTTGAGCCCGGCCTTCTCGGCGCTCCATGAGTCGAGCAGATCGAGCCGCTCGCTCTCGGGAAGCTTGGCGAAGGCGGCCAGATTGGCCGGTAGCCCTGACTTGGCGGGGGCGGCCTGCTCTGGCGCGGCCTTCTTGATCTCAGCGTTGAGGCCCAGCGCGGCCGCGTCCGCCGGCGGGTTCATCCCGCCGATAACGGGCCCAGACTTGAGGCCCAGCGCGGCCGCGTCCGCCGGCTGGTAGCCCTTGCCGAGCTGCTCGCGGAGCTTGCCGAGGAACGCCTTCTTGGCGTCGGCCGCGGAGCTGAAGACCTCGGTCTTGGAGCTGGGCGCCGCGCCGATCTTGCCCCACGACTTGGTGAACTCCGCGCCGTCCAAGGAGAGCTGGTAGAACTTGTTGCTGCTCCCCTCCTGGACCGCCAGGGTCACCGGCGGCGGATCGGCCTTGATCTGGCGCGGGTCGATGCGCGCCTCGTAGACGAGCACGCCGAAGAGCTTGTCCTTGGCGCTGGGATCAAAGGGCGTCCCTGAGTTCAGCTCGTCGAGCATGAACTTCAGGCCGTCCTTGGCGAAGCCGTCGCTGGTCTTGCCGAGCTTGGCCAGCGCGTCGACCTCCTTGGCGTCCCACTTCTGGTCTCCGAGGGTCACCGATTGCGTCCGGTGCGCCTGCATCGCGCTGATCGGGCTGAGCTTCGCCATGCCCTAGGTTTCGGCACAAAGTGGGACTAAGTGCGCAAATCTCTGGTCGGTTTTGGGAATGTGGCTGTCTGCCTACATTCGGCGGAGCTGCAGCACGGCTAAGCGCCCGTTCGTCCGGGGACCTCGCGCGGTCGAACCTCGAGCACCAGTCCTCGGACCGAGACCACTTCGATCTCCGCCTTCTCGGCGATCGCCACCGGGGATCGGGCCTTCCAGTACTCGCCTTGGACGAAGACCATCCCGCCGTCCGGGCCGACGGGCTTGAGCACGAAGCCATGGCTGCCGACCAAGCTCTCTTGCCCGGTCACCGGCACGCGCCGGCGGTTCCCCATCACCACCCAGGAGAGATAGGCGATGAGCCCGCCGAAGAGCGCCACGATCGGCACCACATCGACCAGGCCCAGGCGGATCGATCCGTCGACCGCGAAGTCTGGATGCGCGGGATCCACGAAGAGCAGGAGGCCCACCGTCAGCGAGATCCCACCGAGGATGCCCAGCGTCCCATAGGTCGGCGTGTAGATCTCCACGATCAGCAGGCCGATCCCCGCCAAGACCAAGAGCCCACCGCCCACGTCGATCGGGAGCTGCTCCACGGCGATCAGCGAGCAGATCATGCACAAGACGCCCATCACGCCCGGCGCGATCATCCCCGGGTGGTAGATCTCCACCATGATCCCGATCAGGCCGAGCAGGCCGAGGATCATCGCTACCCCCGGGTTGGCCAAGAAGCTCACGGCCTTCTCCCGCAGGCTCGGCGTGTACTCCACCACCGCCGCGCCCTTGGTCGCGAGCCGCACCTTCACCCGGTCGACCAGGAGCTCCCAGCCGTCGAGCCTCTCGAGGAGCTCCGCGCGATCGGCCACCACCAGATCGACGACGCCGATCCGCAGCGCCTCATCGTCGGTGATCGAGTCCGAGCGCCGCACCGCGTCCACCGCCCACTCCACGTTGCGGTTTCGGGTCTGCGCGATCGACTTGGCGAAGCTGGCCAGATCGTTCTCGACCTTCTCCCCCATGTGCTTTCCGCCCTCGGATTCAGGGTCTTTTCCGGAGCCGGTGACCGGATGGGCCGCGCCGATGCGGGTCGCCTTGGCCATCGCGGCGATGTGACCGGACATGGTGATCATCGTCCCCGCGCTGGCCGCGTGCGCGCCGCTGGGGGACACGAACACGATCACCGGGACCTTCGAGGCCAAGATCGCCTGCACGATCGTCTGGGTCGTCGAGACCAGACCGCCGGGCGTGTCGAGCTCGATCAACACCGCCTGGGCGTGCTCCTTGGCGGCCCGGTCGAGCGCGGTCCCGACGTAGGAGCCCATGCCGGGGTTCACGATCGCCTGAAAGGACACCACCGCGATCGGCCCGTTCAGCACCGTCGCTGGGCCCTCGGGGAGCGCTACGGTCGCGGGCTTCACGTAGAGCTTTGGTGCTGGCTCCACGACCTCCTCGGCCTCGGCTTTGGAGGGGGAGGGGCTCGGCGCGCCCGCGGCCACCGATCCGGCGATCGTCACCGTGAACAGCCCGAGCGCGACCAGCAGCGAGGCGTAGCTGGCGCGCACCAGGCCGCGGCGCCTCAAGGCGTGCCCCGCTCCGGGAGCTTCTTGCCGAGCGCCGCCACCACCGCCTTCATGTCGCTCCACACCGGGCGCTTCTCTTCTGGGTTCCGCAGCAGATAGGCCGGGTGATAGGTCGGCATCACCGGGATGCCTTGGTAGCTGCCCCACTGCCCGCGCAGGCGCGTGATCGCGGTGCTGGTGTGCAAGATCGTCTGCGAGGCGTACTTGCCGAGCGTGACGATCATCCGCGGATTGATCGAGGCGATCTGCTGCTTGAGGAAGGGCTCACAGGAGGCCACCTCGTCCGGCTCCGGATCGCGGTTCTGGGGCGGCCGACACTTCACGATGTTCGCGATGTACACGTCGTCGCGCGAGAAGCCCATCGACTGGATGATCTTGGTGAGCAGTTGCCCCGCGTCGCCGACGAAGGGGATGCCTTGGATGTCCTCTTGGGAGCCCGGCCCTTCGCCGATGAACATCAGCTCCGCCTTGGGGTTCCCTACGCCGAACACGATCTGCTTGCGCCCGAGCTGATGGAGCTTGCAGCGGGTGCAGTCACCGAGCTCCGCGCGGACCTCCTCCAGGGTACGTGCTTCGACCGGCAGCGGCGCGGGCCGGGGCTCCGGGGCGCGCTCGGGCGGGCGCTCGAAGCCGCGCTCGGGGGGGCGCTCGAAGCCGCGCTCGAAGCCGCGCTCGGGGGCCCGCTCGGGCGGACGCATGAGCTCGGGCACGCTCGAGGGGGGAGGGGCGGCGCTCTTCACCGGCCGCGGCGCGTCGACATAGCCGATCCGCTGCGCCCATTGGAGCTCGGCCCGGAGCTGCCGGACGAGATCGATGAGGTCGACGTTCCTCCCGTTCATCCTGAGGATGCTTGTCCCAGGAGGGCCGCGATCTGATCAAGCACGAACGCCGCGACCTGCTCCTTGGGCTCCGGTCCGAAGCTGATCGGCGCGCCGTCCTTGCTGAGGGCGATGACGCTGGTGAGCCCCGGACCAAAGCCCACGCCAGGGCCGACGCGGTTGGCGATCAGCAGATCGCAGCCCTTGCGCAGGAGCTTCTCTTTGCCATTGGCCTCGACCTGATCGGTCTCAGCCGCGAAGCCCACCACCACGCCGCCCTTCTTCGCCGCGTGCAGGCGGGGCGCGAGCGTCGCCAAGATGTCGGGGTTCTCGACCAAGCGCAGCTCTCCGGCGCGCGGGTCGGAGCGCTTGAGCTTGGTGAGCTCGGCGCTGGCGGGCCGGTAGTCGCTGACGGCGGCGGCGGCGATCAAGACCTCCGCCTGATCGATCTCCCCTTCGGCAGCGCGCAGCATCTCGAGCGCGCTCTCCACCCGCAGCGTCGTCACGCCCAGGGGCGCCGCGAGGTGCGTAGGGCCGAGCACGAGGGTCACCAGCGCGCCCCGTCCGCGGGCCTCCTCGGCGATCGCGATGCCCATCGCGCCGGTGGAGCGGTTGGTCAGGACTCGCACCGGATCGATCGCCTCGAAGGTCGGGCCGGCGGTGATGAGCACGCGGCGGCCGGCCAGATCGCGGCGCTGCCGGAGCCGCTCCATCACCCGCGCGACAATCAGCTCTGGCGCGGCCAGGCGCCCGACCCCGCTGCGGCCCGAGGCCAGCGGGCCGCTCTCGGGATCGATGATCAGGACTCCGCGCTCGGCCAGCGTCCGCAAGTTGTGTTGCGTGGCCGGGGCGTCCCACATGCCGCTCTCCATCGCGGGAGCCACGACGATCGGGGCGCGGGTGGATAGGGCGGTCGCGGTGACGATGTCATCGGCCAAGCCGTGGGCGATCCGGGCTAGGACGTTGGCGGTGGCCGGCGCGATCAGCATCAGATCGACGTCGTGGGCTCGCTCGACGTGCTCGATCTCGCCGGAGCCCTCGTGGAACAGCTCGGTGTGCACCGGGCGCTGGGTGATCGCGCCAAAGGTCAGCGGGGTGATGAAGCGCTGGGCGCCGGCGGTCATCGCCACTTCGACCCGTGCGCCAGCCTTCATCAGCAGCCGGACGATCTCGGCGGCTTTGTAGGCGGCCACGCTCCCGCTGACGGCGACCAGGATACGGGGACGGTCTTCACTGCTCGACATCGGGGGCTCTGCTCGGAAGTAGATGCGGCGACGCCGGGTCGTTGGCAAGTGATCCAGCGCTCAGTCCTCCGTATTCTGTCGGGATCGCTGACGTTTTTGGGTGTTCCGGAACGGCTCCGGGCGGGTCGGGGCGGGGCCTCGCGAGGTCGACAGGAAGTCCTGACCGAGCTACCGTCGCCCCCCAAGTGGAGCGCGCGGCGGACCGAGATGATCTCCAAGATCGTCTAGCCGCGGTGTCCGAAGAGCACCGTCGGGGCATCGTTCGTTTTCACGAGCGCCTCGGCGCCCTCACGGAGACCGGCAATTTGCGGCCTGCCCAGGCGGGCATTGTCCTTGAGCACCTGCTCCGTTTGGCCGAGCGGAACCTGAACCCGGCCAACACCGGCAACCTCGAGGACCTCTTCTGCTACACCCTGCTCGACACCGGTGACGCCATTCGCGCCTTCGCCCAAGTCCTGGCCGACTCCGTCAAGATCGTCCCGATGGACGAGAACGCCCGGCTCTGGCCTCCGATCCGGCGGATCGCCGACGACAAGCTCTGCACCAAGGTCGGGGACCTCGACGGCTACCCGCCCGGCGACAAGATGCTGATCACCCACACGATGGCGGCCTACGGCGACGCCGAGCTGCGCAAGCTGGCCGAGGCCTTCGTGGAGGCCTCCCTCCCCGGCATCGACGCCGCCGAGGTCGGTCGTCAGGTGGCGCGCATGGCGGCGCAGTCGCAGCATGGCCCGAGCTCGACCTTCGTCCTGGCGCGCATGCACGGCCTTACCATCGAGGTCGGCGAGGTCTACCGGACCGCCGGATACAGCGAGCCGGAGGTCCTGGCAGCCCAGCAGTTCTACGACATCTGTGGCCAGTTTAGGCCCGAGTGGGTGCGCGTATTCCTCGATGGTGACTTGCCCGAGACCGACGAGTGGGGGAACTGGCGCACGCGCTATTTGGCCCTGCGCCAGCAGCTTCCCCCGGAGCTCGTCTATCAACTCTCCAGCGACACGCTGACCAACTTCCTGGAGGGCACGCTCGAATCCGGCAAGTGGACGGACGCCTCGATCCTCTTCGGGGGCGTGACCGACGTAAATGAGATCCCCCGTGCGCTCGCCCGGATCGTGAACCAGTACATCGCCGAGCACGTGGCGCTGCACGACCGACCGGCGCGCGAGCTGATGGAGGCCGTGGAGAGCCCACTGGAGCCGTGGGGCGTCGGTTTTGACAGCGGGCGCGCGATCCCGCTCCCCGAGGGTCCCAAGAAGCTCGAGGAGCTGCGCGCGCAGTTCGAGGTCGCTTGGAAGCGGAAGACCAAGCCCAAGCCCTGATTGACCCCAGCTCTCGATACCGGTAAAGCCGAAGTTTCCGATGGCCAAGGGCTCGATTCATGAGGAAGTAAAGGCGCACGACGCCGACTTCGTCGTAGGCTCGGACCGCAAGTTCGGCCTCCTCTTCGTCGTGGTCTTCTTGATGGTGGGGCTGTTCCCCCTCCTGGCCCATCACGAGATGCGGATCTGGGCGCTCGGCGTCTCCGGCCTGTTCTTGGTGGCAGCGCTCCTCGTGCCGCGCGCGCTCCACCCCCTGAACGTGGTGTGGATGCGGCTCGGCTGGGTCCTCGGCAAGATCGTCAGCCCGATCGTCTTGGGCGCGTTGTTCTTCTTGGCGGTGATGCCGATGGGGCTGTTCATGCGCCTCCGGGGCAAGGATCTCTTGAGGCTCAAGATAGATCCGAGCGCCAAGTCCTATTGGATCGAGCGTTCGCCGCCAGGGCCCGCGCCCGACACCATGAAGAATCAGTTTTGAGGGAGACCCATGGGATTTATCGCCGAGATTTGGAGCTTTCTGAAGGCCCGGAAGAAGTTCTGGCTGCTCCCGCTCATCTTCATGATGCTGCTGCTCGGCGGCCTCTTGGTGCTGGCCAAGGGCTCCGCGATCGCCCCCTTCATCTACACCCTGTTTTGAGCCCCTGAGGCCCGAACTCCTATGCGAATCCTCGGCATCTCTGCGCTGTACCATGACAGCGCCGCCGCCCTCATCGAGGACGGTCGAATCGTTGCGGCCGCTCAAGAGGAGCGCTTCACGCGGAAGAAGCACGACGCGCGCTTCCCCGAGAACGCGATCGCCTACGCGCTCAAGCAGGGCGGCATCAAACTGACGGACGTCGATCACGTCGTCTTCTACGACAAGCCGTTCCTGAAGTTCGAGCGGCTCCTCGAGACATACTTGGCCTTTGCGCCCCGGGGATTTCAGTCCTTCCGTATGGCGCTGCCGGTGTGGCTCAAGGAGAAGCTCTTTCAGAAGACGATGATCGTGGACGGTCTGAAGCAGATCTATCCCGACTACGACTGGTCGCAGAAGCTCCTCTTCTCCGAGCACCACCAGAGCCACGCCGCCAGCGCCTACTATCCCTCGCCCTTTGAAGAGGCGGCGGTGCTGACCATGGACGGCGTGGGAGAGTGGACCACGACCTCCCTCAGCATCGGGCGCGGCAGCTCGCTGACGATGCACAAGGAGATCTTCTTCCCTCACTCCCTCGGTCTCCTTTACTCGGCCTTTACTTACTATACCGGCTTCAAGGTGAACTCCGGTGAGTACAAGGTCATGGGTCTGGCGCCCTACGGCGTGCCTAAGTACAAGGACCGGATCATCGAGAAGGTGATGGACCTGAAGGAGGACGGCTCCTTTCGGCTCCGGCTCGAGTTCTTCGACTATTGCACCGGCCTGCGCATGACAGCGCAGCCCTTCCACGATCTCTTTGGCGCTCCGCCCCGTACGCCAGACCAAATGCTCACCCAAGAGCACATGGATCTGGCGGCCTCGATCCAGGCGGTGACCGAGGAGGTCGTGCTGCGCCTGACCCGCAGCTTGGCCAAGGAGACCGGGATCCCCAACCTATGCCTGGCCGGTGGCGTGGCCCTCAACTGCGTGGCCAACGGCAAGGTGCTGCGCGACGGGGCCTTCAAGAACATCTGGATCCAGCCGGCGGCAGGCGATGCGGGTGGCGCGCTGGGTGCGGCCTTGGCGGCCTACTATGGCTTCCTGAAGCAGCCGCGGACGGCGGTCCCGGGGGACGCGATGCGGGGCGCCTATCTCGGCCCTGAGTTCAGCCAGGAGGAGATCAACACCCAGCTCACCGCGGCCGGCGCTAAGTTCGAGGTTCTGAGCGACGAGGACTTGGTCAAGGTCACCGCCCAACACTTAGCCGAGGGTAAGGCGCTCGGTTGGTTTCAGGGCCGGATGGAGTTTGGGCCGCGCGCGCTCGGTGGGCGCTCGATCCTGGGCGATGCCCGCTCCCCCGCGATGCAGTCGGTGCTGAACCTCAAGGTGAAGTATCGCGAGTCCTTTCGGCCCTTCGCCCCCGCGGTATTGCGGGAAGACGTGTCGAACTGGTTCGAGATCGAGTCGGACAGCCCCTACATGTTGCTGGTGGCCAACGTGAAGCCCGAGCACTGTAAGGCCATGACCGAGGAGCAGCAGAAGCTCTTCGGCATCGAGAAGCTGAACGTGCCGCGCTCGACGATCCCGGCGGTCACCCACGTGGACTATTCGGCGCGCATTCAGACGGTGCACCCCGAGACGAACCCCCGTTTTCACGCGCTGATCAAAGAGTTCAAGGCGCTGACCGGCTGCCCGATCGTGGTGAACACCAGCTTCAACGTGCGCGGGGAGCCGATCGTAGGCACCCCCGCTGACGCCTTCCGCTGCTTTATGGGCACAGAGATCGAGTCTTTGGCGGTCGGGAATGCGCTCCTCCGCAAAGAGGCGCAGGACCCGGCGCTCAAGCTGAACTACGAGACGGCCTTCGAGCTCGACTAAGTCAGGACGCGACTATGCCCCATACTTGGGACCCCAATTCACTCAGCCCCTCGGCGTGCTTGGCCCGGCTCAAGGCGGGGAACAGTCGCTTTCGCGAAGCCGAGCGAGCCCACGCCCCACACACCTGGAGCGAGACCCACGCCACCCAGGCCCAGAACCCCTTCGCGATCGTGCTCGGTTGCTCGGACTCGCGGACGCCGGTGGAGATCCTCTTCGATCAAGGCTTCGGCGATCTCTTCGTGGTCCGCATCGCCGGGAACATCGCCGCGCCCTCCGGCGTGGGCTCGGTGGAGTTTGCGGCCTCGTTGTTCGGGACACGGCTGGTGGTCGTCATGGGTCACACCCAGTGCGGGGCGATCAGCGCCACGATCGAGGCGATCGAGACCGGCCTCGGCCCGGAGTCCAAGAACATCCGCTCCATCACCGATCGCATCGCGCCCCACCTCCTCGGCCTGGTGGCGCTGGCCGGCGGCAAGCCCGAGATGCGGGCGGCCCTGCTCCGCGAGGCGATGCGGGCCAACATCCGCGCGTCCGTGAATCACCTCCGCCACGGCAGCCCCTTGATCGAGGACTTGGTCTCGGCCGGGCGGGTGGCGGTGGTCGGGGCCGAATATGAGCTCGAGACCGGCCAGGTGAACTTCCTCGATGAGTTGCCTGGGCCTTAGAGGCAACGCTGTTCACTGAGGCCAGTAGGGCATCTGCTTCTCTGTACTGGCTGGCTGCGTGGGCATTCTGTCCGAGTGGCACCAGTCGCGCTTCGCGCGCCAGCCACAGCGCGCGAAGACGCGCGGGGAGCCAATGCCGTTCAGTGGCCCCAGCATGGCCCGCCGGCCCCACTCGTGGTATCGAGCCGCCATGCGCACCTCTTGGACCCTCCTGCTCACGCCCCTCGCTCTCCTGGTGGCCTGCGCCAGCAGCCCCCAAAAAGGCGGCAACATGGCCGGCCT
>Ga0154020_10009168_pt1 | contig 11408 bp, 11 predicted proteins | sample Klosneuvirus_201_FD_109709 | JGI IMG/M metagenome (GOLD analysis project Ga0154020, IMG submission 109709) | Active sludge microbial communities from wastewater, Klosterneuburg, Austria - Klosneuvirus_20160825_MG | ecosystem: Engineered > WWTP > Aerobic digester > Activated sludge | place... | reverse complement strand
CCACGGGGGACGCGGAGTGCCGCAACACCACGAATTGCGCGGCGGGGGAGGCCCCCCGGGTCGACGGGACGGGCTGCGTGACGTGTCGCATTACGTGTACTGGGCGCCCTGGCGGTACGGGGCAGGTCTATACCGCGCTAGCCACCCAGGCCGACGTCTGTATCTGCGAGACCATGCCTGGGTTCTTTTGGGACGACGGCGCGCCGGGCGGCGGCGATATTCGCACCTGCGACGCCGACCGTGACGGTTGGGTCCGAGAAACGGCCAAGAAGTACATCGAAGGCAACGATCGGGCGCTGCGCGACAACGCGCGCTGCATGGTGCGCACGATCGATCGCTTCAAGTTGATCAACGACGCTGACCAGCCGCCCCTGGAAGTGCCCCTGAGCACGCCGCTGCCGCTGTTTGAGCCCGAGCGCAACGACGATCAGGGGTTGATCGACGACGAGATCTCCCAGGGTCGTCTGCCTCGCTACGGCGGCCGCGCGCTGCGCGCCGAGGAGCTCAACGCGCTCACCAAGGCCTGCGTCACCCGGCGCACCCGTGAGGAGCACGCCGACTTCAACGTCAACGCCGTGGAGGACGTGGACGAGGGTCACGACGACCCCTTGTTCATGCCCACGCCCGCCAACCCGCTGCTGGCCTTCTCAAACTTCGCTTACTTCATCGAGATCTATCGAGGCTGGTATGAGTCGCCGGTCGGCGGGGCCCTGCACGGGGCCTACGTGATCCGAGAGAAGTCGCGGTCCTTGTCGGAGCCCGAGCCTGGCTTGCTGCTACCGCTCATGCAAGATCCCGCGGAGGGCGGCGACTATTGGCGTCAGTGCGTCCGGGCCCGAGACCCCGACTATCGGCCGGGGAAGGCCGGTTTTGACTTCGCCAAGTATCAGACCCGCACCAGCTCGGCGGTGTTCGGCTTCGGTCACCACAGCCAGTTCCGTTGCCTGCGGGTAGTGAGCCAGGGCAGCGTCGCAGCCAATGAGGTCACGGTCTCTCAGGCCCGCTCGGAGTGGAGCCTGAACCGCTGCGAGGCCGGCACGACCCGGGCGCCGATCGGGGGCGGCCTGAACCCCGCGGATCCCGAGCTGAACTGCCAGCTCTTGACGGACATCCCTGATCCCCAGACCAGCACGACGCCGCCGGTGCTCCTCGGGGTGGCCCGCTACATCCCGGAGGACGATAACTTCAATCAGTACTCTCCCGCGGTCGGGCAGCGCCGCGGCAAGCAGCCGGCCTATACCCGAGGCTGCGTGAACGAGTGCGCCAGCTTCGCCGCCAACTGCCCGGGCTACAACCCGAACCCTTTGGCCAACAGCGCGACCTGCACCGGTAGGGTCGATAACTTCGGCGTTCTCGCTTGTGGCTGCACCAAGACCGCCGGCGGGGCAGGGTGCGAGGTGGGTTGCCCCGGGGACTTGGCCACCGACCCGAGGGGGTATTTGTTCACGCCTGCCAACTATGACCCGATCGAACGCTCGGGCTATTGGCTCTGCGGTCGACCCTCTACCGTGCTCGAGAGCTCGGTGGGCGGCGGCTACACGGTCAGCGGTGAGGTCCCCATGGCGGTGACCCCTGCGGCTCCGATCTGTGAGATCTCTACTGGAAATGGCTGCGCGGGCTTCGAGCTTCGCGCCTACGGGAGTAAGTAACGATGGTAGTCATGAAGAACGAGTCTCGGCCCGTTATCGGCGGGATGAACCCGCCTGCGGGCGCGATCGCTTCGCTCAACGGGTCTTGGCCCGTTATCGGCGGGATGAACCCGCCTGCGGGCGCGATCGCTTCGCTCAACGCGGCTCGGCCCGTTGTCGGGGCGCTGCTGGTGGCGGTAGCCCTCTCCGCGCAGCCCAGCTTCGCCCAGTCGGCGCCGCGGAGCATCCCCTACCGCGGCCACCTGGACAACAACGGCGTGCCCCAAAATGGCATTTACTCGATGCGCTTCGAGCTCTTCGACGCCGCGACCGGAGGGACTTCGCTGGCGGCCATCACCTCGGACATTCAGGTGACGGCGGGTGAGTTCGCCACGACGCTGAGTCCGATCTCAGAGGCTGCGCTGAGCGTGGCCGAACTATATCTCGAAATCTCGGTCGCGCCCCGCGGGCAGGCCTTGGTGCGCCTCCCGGTGCGTCAGCGCATCCAGGCGGTTCCTTTCGCGAGCCGGGCCGAGCCGCAGAAGGACTTCCGGGTGGAGACCTTGGCCGTAGGACCGCTGAAGGTCGAGAGCACGGGACACATTCGAACCCCGCGCTTTCGGCAATTCGTCATGCTGGGTGATAGACAGGGGTCGGTCGACGGTCCCGTTCCCTGGAGCACCGGAGACCAAGCTCTGTGCACCAATCGGCGGGCGAGCTGCTTTGGCTTCGATATCCCTTTTCAGACTTACAACGGCTCGGTGACGATATTCATCGAGTCCACGGCCTACAAGGCCGCTGGCCAGACCGGCCCGATCGAGATCCAATTGGGCTTGGACCCCAATTCGCAGGGCTTCTCTACGAATATCGGCCGCCTCATGATCTCGTACAATGAGGTCAACTCTCACAAGGCGCTTCCGACGGCGGTGATCTCCATCCCACGCACGGACACGGACTGTGCGAGCCCGCCATGCAACCATGTCCTGCGCGTCGTCCCCAACAGCCGGACCGAGGTGGATGGGAACGACTATCTCCGGGTGACGGCGACAGAGTTTCCGTTCTAGGGCTCAGCTCCGCCCCACCAAGATCTCCTCCGCGCTCGATGGCCGCAGCCCATCCGCGCGGCCTTCAAAGTAGCGCCCCGCCAGCCGCGCCGCGGAGACGTGCTCGACCTCGGCGAAGCCGGCCTCGCGGGCGAGCGCCAGGATCTCCTCCGGCGAGAAGAAGCTGAGAAAAGGGGTGCCCGCGGCGCGTGCGCCTCTCGCGGCGCCCTCGATGCCCGGACGTTCCTCCGGCTCCACGAGCTCGAGGGGGAGCATGAAGGACATCGCGAAGGTCGAACCTGGGGCGAGCGTTGAAGCTTGGCGCAGCATTTCGGTGACGGCCTCTCGCGTCAGATACATGGCCACGCCGTTCGACGCGACGAGGCTGGGCCTTTGCCGGTCAAAGCCGGCGCGCGCGAGCTGCTCGAGCCACGACTGCTGGGCCTCGAAATCCACCGGAACGAGGTGGAGCCATTCGGGGATCGGATGGCCCAGCGCCAGGAGGCGCGCGCGCTTCCAGGCCTGCGTCCCCCCCTGATCGACCTCGAAGACCTGGAGGCGCGAGGCGAGCTCCGGCCGCCGCTGGGCGAAGCTGTCGAGGCCCGCGCCGAGCAGCACGTATTGGGAGACGCCGTCTGCGGCGCACGCCTCGACGAGGTCTTCGACGAAGCGGGCCCGAGCGACGATGGAGGCTCGCGAGCGGCTCATGCGGGCGGGGTGCATGTCAGGCCGCTCTCTCCACCCCAGCGCTGGCGCTAGGAGCTGCAGACCAACGTCGTCGTGGAGCACGTGCGGCGGTGGATCGACCAAGAGGTGGAGGGCGCGCCAGAGAGCAACGCGCGCTGCGGTGTTGTCGGGGGTGCCGATCGAGGGCTCAGGCATGGAGCCCGATAGTATGGGTCCTCGGACCGCGGATCGAGGTAGGTGAGGGCTACTTCCGCCGAGGGCTCTTCTTTGCCCTGGCCTGATTGAGCGAGATGGCTTCGCGCACCAGGGCCTTGAAGGCCTTGGCGTCGATCTCCTCTTCTTCGTGGATGTCGATCGCGCGCCGCACGTTGCCCTCGAGGCTCGAGTTGAAGAGCTTCGTAGGATCTTTGAGCGAAGCTCCCTGGTGGAAGGTCAGCTTCACCACCGCCTTATAGGACTCGCCGGTGCAGATGCCTCCGTCGCGAGACCAGACGGGCGTGCCTCGCCACTTCCACTCTTCGACGATATCGCGGTCGACCGACAAGATGAGGGCGCGCATTCGGGCCAGCGTCTTCCCTCGCCAGTCGCCGAGCTGGGCGATCCGCTCGTCGATGAGCTTCGATGGGTCGGCCGAAGCGCTCGTGTCCGCGGGGGCAGGCCCAGCGCCGACGGCTTTCTTGGGCTTGGTCTTCCTCGGGCCGACGACAGTTTTCTTAGGCTTGGTCTTCCTCGGGCCGCCGACGGTCTTCTTAGGCTTGGTCTTCATGGGGTGCGATCCGGCCGAAGATGACGCCTCCCGCGGCGGGCGGCAAGCGCTACGCTTGGTCTCGGCGGATTCATCGCTGTTGTCGCTCGCCGGGGCAAGCGGCCCGCCCGCGGGGACGGACGGAGGAGCCGGTCAGCGGAGCCGGCGTGTCTCTCGATGCCCGAGGACGCCTGCCTTCACGGTCCCGGACGCCGCTGGCGTGCCTAAGTAGGGCGCGCGCTTGGGCCCAGAGTTGGCGAAGACGGCACCTCGGCGCTCGTCGGTCTCCCGCAACTTCTCGAGGAAGCTCTCACAGCGATCGAGCACCGGCAGCTTCGCCTTGACTCGGCCGAGGGCCGACATGATCTCCGCGGCGGCTTCGGGCGATCTCTGCTCGCCCGAGAGGCGGTGGCAGACCCCGCTAACGTACAAGATGATCTCCAGGAGATGTGGGTCATCCCCCCGCTCGACAAGCGCAGCCTCGAAGGCCGGTAGCTTTCGCCGATCGACCGTCCAGGCCGCGCCCTCGCCCAGGACGAGGAGCGCGTCGAGGCACGCGATCACCTCCTTCACGGCAGCAGCCCCAGGGCTCGCGCCTCGTTCGCCACCGCGGGGTTGCTCTCCGCCTTGATGGCCAGCAGGCGGGCACCCTCGTAGGCCTGAACGCCCATGCGGAAGTAGGCGCCGGTCCCCGCCTGATCGGCGAGCGGGGTCAAGCAGGCCCCGAGTTTCACCATGTCCTGATGCACGCCATCGTCCTTGCTGTGCTGGACGATGTCAGCGTCGAGCTGGCCCATCCCGGTCCGATCCTCGAGCCAGAACCGACCCATCATCGTGCGGGTGTCTTGGGTAGCGTCGCCGTTCTGGGACACGCCGGTCGCATCCGCACAGTAGGTCACGGCGGCTTGCGCCACATTGTTCGCGTAGAAGTTGGGCATGGGCTGACCTGGAGCAAGGCCCGGACCATTCTGTGGGGCCAGCGCCATCGGGGGTTTGGGGGCGGTCGTTGTCTGGGATGGGAGTTGGTCCGAGGCGCTAGGTGTCTGGGGACGCGAACAGGGGCGGGGCGGCCGTGCGGGAGCCCGCAGCCTCTGACGCAGGCTTACCGGCCACCCCGGCTCTGTAGCAGCGTGGCTTGGCCTCGTCGCTCGGACTCGCGGCGCCTGGCCCGAGCCTCAGTTTCGCACCGCACTCCGCAGCGTATGGTCCCCCAGGTCGAAGTACACGATCACCGGCCGCCCGTCGGGGCCCACCGCGAGATCCATCGCGTAGCCGGGGTCTCCGTCGACGTCGACGTCCTCGACGCGCACGCTCTGACCGTCGTCGTAGGCGTACTTGAGCTTGGGCGGTGCGGCCGAGGCCTGAGTCGTCCGGTAAGCGAAGTGGACGCCGCCCCAGGGGTCGACGGCGATAGCGCCTTCTGCCACGGCCTCCTGGGGCTCGATGGTGTGGCGAGTGGCATTCGTTCCGGTCCAGATCGTGTGCGTATTCCCATCGAGATAGTGTAAGTTGTCGTGAGTATCGAAGACGGCCTCGGGGGCCGTGCCGCAAAATTGGCCGCAGCGGTCGGCGGTCCAGCCGGTCGCGCTTCGCCGTAGGAAGGTCCGCTGATTTCCGGCGGTGTCGGAGTAGAGGAGGTACGAGAGGCCTCCGGAGTCGAGGAGGATGACAGGGTCCGAGCCGACACGGTCGCCGAGCGAGACCCAGCCGGCGGCCGTGTGGCGTCGCAGATAGACGCGAAAGAGGAGGAGCTGCCCGGAGATGTACGCGACCACCGGCTCTCCGGTGGCGTCGATGACGAGGGAGGTGTTGCCGAAACCGAGCGCGAAGGGACTGCTGGGCGCGAGCGCGGTCTCATCCCAGACCGCGCGGCTGTTGCGGCGGGCGTAGATGATCGAGGTGGTGCTCGTGAACGCGACGTGCGGGACGTTCGCTCCATCGACGGCGATGGAGAGGCCGGCGTTGAGCAGGTCGCCGAAGTATCCGCTGCCCGGGGCGGTGCTCAAGGTCTCGCCGTCCCAGCCGGTGGGGAGTCGACGCGCATAGGTTGGGCGTACGGCCTCCAAGGCCCCACCGACGGCGCTGTAGACGATTTGGGGCACTCCGTCGGGGCCGATCGCCACGCGTGCCTTGGGGATGGGAGTGTTCGGGTTGACGAAGGGGATGCGCTCGATGACCTCCTGGCTCCACTGGCCGGGGCCGGCGTCGGGGCGCGGCCCAGCGTCGACCGGAGCGGCCGCGTCGGGCTGTGCGGCGGCGTCAGGTTGTGCGGTCGCATCTGGCGGTGCCCCCGCGTCGGGCGCTTCCGCCGCGTCGGGCGGAGCGCCGCTGTCGGCGGTGACCTGCGCGTCGGCGAAAGTCTCCGCGTCGGGAAATGCCAACGCGTCGGGGACCCCCGTCGCATCCGGGAAAGCGGCGGCGTCGTCCTGAGCGCCCGCGTCGGGCAGGAGCGCTGCGTCCGGAGCACTGCCCGCGTCTTCGCGCTCCCCTCCGTCCTCCTCTGTGGCGTCTGAGGTCACAGCCCCCGCGTCCGTGCCCGGCCGGTGAGGGGTGTTGCCTATGGGGATCCTCGAGTCGCAGCCGACGAAGGCGAGGCACAGCAGCAAGGGAACAGAGGAGCGCATGATTCCCTCCACTGGAGATACGTCGCTCGATCCGTCAGTTCACCTTGGGTCGGACGATCGGCGGAGCTGGGCCTCGATCGCGGGCCCAAAGAGGCTACGGGGGTAGCGGCGCATGAACTCGGCGGCGCGCGCCGGGGCGGAGGGGTCGCCGCTCGCGTGGAGGGCTAGGACCGTCAGGGCTTCGCGCTCCTCCCGCAGCCGGCTCGATGGGTAGCCTTTGGCGTGAGACTCCAGCGCGATCAGCGCCTGCTTGGGCTGGCCTCGCGCGAGGGCTACGCGGGCTTGCTCGAGGAGCGCTTGCTCTCTGGGATCGCCGGCCTCCGGGAGAGGCGGAGCCTTCTGCGCGGGCAGAGGGGCCTTGGGCGAGGTGGCCGCCGCGGACGGCGGGGGCGGGGCTGCTGGGGCCGTCGACGTCACGACCGTCGGCGATGCGACCGTCGGCGACGCGACCGTCGGCGCTGCGACCGTCGGCGACGCCAGCGGAGCCACCACGCCAGGTGGATCCGGCCGAAGCAAGGACACCCCGACCCCACCCACGACGGTCCCCACCACAAAGGGTCCGAGCCAGCTCAGCCTCCTCGCGCCGCGCGCGAGCTTGGGAGCCTCCGCCGTAGACGCCGGGGCAGTCGGCTTCAGGAGCTCCGCTCGGAAGCGCTCCCGCACGCGCGCCCTGGCGCCCTTCGGCGCGGGTACGTCGACCTTCTCCCCAGAAAGCAGGCTCCGGATGTCCTCCGGCAGCGGCGGCAGCGATTCGTCGCTCATGCGCCCTCCGGTCGGTGGCGGCGCACCGCCTTGGTGAAGCCCTCCCGGGCCAGGCGGAGCCGCGAATAGGCGGTGTTCAGCTTGATATCGAGGGCCAGGGCGATCTCGGGCATGGAGTGCTCTTCGAGGTCGTGCATCACGAAGACCGCGCGCTGGTCGGCGCTGAGGGCCTCCATACCCTGCGCGACCAAGCGACGCTGCTCCGCCGCGAGCGCCTGTTCTTCGGGGCCTTGGCGGGGATCGACGCGCTCAAGCTCCACGCCCAGCGCCTCTCTCCGCTCGGAGGCGCGGCCGCGCAAGTCAGAGGCCACCCTGGCGCTGATCGCGCTCAGATAGGGGCCGAGCGGGCGGCTCCGGTCGAGCTCGGGCCAGCGGCGATGCAGCACCATGAAGACCTCCTGGGCGGCGTCCTCCAAGTGGCGCGAGGGGACGCCGTGCCGGCGCAAGCTGTTCCATACGCGGTCGAACTCCTCCTCGTAGACGCGGTCGATCTCCCTCTCCACGGGCGTGTCCTCTGTCTCTGGTCGCGCCACGCGGTTTCCGTCAGAGGATCTCGTAAAAAGCCGAAAGGACGACGCTTCCTTGGGCGAGGGGGGTGGTCCAGTAGGTGGTCATACCGTCGAGGTCGACCAGGGAGATCCGGGTGAGCACGGCCCGCCCCTCGATCGCCAAGGCGACCCCCAGGCCTGAGTCGAAGGGCCAGCGCACCGCGAGGCGTCCCCCAGCGGCGGCGTAGGCGGCCGTTCCGTTGCGCGCGCCCACGAGTCCGAGGCCTGCTACCCGCAACGCGCCAGCGCTGACCAAGGCGCACGCCTGCCAGTGGTCGAGGAGCCGGATGCAGGGGGCGATCGTTCCTAAAAACAAGGCGCTTTCCACCCGGCCGCCCCCGCTCAAGGCGGCAGAGGCAGGGAGGTCGAAGCGACCCTCGAGGCCGACGGAGAGCCTCCCCGCGCCGATCGCCGCGCCGAGACTTAGGCCCGGGGCGACTGCCGGCGCGCTATCGAGGCTGAGCAGGAGCCCGATCTCGGCGACGAGGCCGAACGGCCTTCCCGGCGCGGACGTCGGCGGCGGTGGTGCGGGGCTTGGCGCGGGTGCTGGGCTCGATAACGCTGCCGCTCGCGTCGAGCTCTCGGTGGGCGTCGGTGCAGGTTCGCGCGTCGGAGGAGGCTCGACCTTGGTATCGGGGTCAGCGTTGCGCGGAGGCACACCCAAGGGATCGATCGCGATCGCGATGGCAAAGGACGCGCCTTCCGTGAGCTGAGCGCAGCTGGTCAGCGGCTCCAGCCTCCGCACGCCCAGCGGGGCGCTGCCCGCCGGCTCCTCGATCTGGAGGCGGCCCTCGATCCATCCCCGCCGGCGCTCGAGGTGTACCCGCAGCACGCGTCGCGCGCTCGGGTCCCACGGGGAATAGCCCAGACGCGCGCTCACCGCCCCTGCGATCACCTCGCTCGAGGGGCAACCTTCGACCTCGGCGGGGACCTCGAGCAGCAGCCGATAGCGCGGCGGTTCTGCCGCCACGGCGCTCTGGGCCATGAGCGCGCCCCAGAGGACGAAGGACGGGAGCCGCATCGGGCCGCAGCTTACTTCAAAGTCTGACGCCGCGGTGGAGTCTTCGGTTGAGCCTGGGGGGCTCGCCAGGCCCGCGTCGCTGGCCTGGGTACAAGGTTGAACGCTCCCGCACGCGGATGCGAACGACATGACAGCTCGCAAATGGGAACCAACCGCTGGCCACGTGCTGGCGCAGAGCGCCGCGGAGGAGCAGACGGAGGTGGATAGTCCGAGATACTTGGGCGTCCTGCTCGAGGGAACACCCGTCACGCGAGACCACGCCCTTCGTGGCCGCTCTCGGGCCTGCGCTCGCTTGGCCCCCGTCCAGGACGCGGGTATCGTCCCCACGCATGCGTCACGCCGCGCTGGGGCTCGTCTTGAGCTTGACCGCCTGCACCACCCAAGCCCCGGAGCCACCGTTTCAGCTCCACCGCCCAGATCCTGAGCCGGCTCCGGAGCCCGCGGTCGCCACCGCGCTGACCCAGAAGCTGGCGGGCTTTTGGCATCGGCACGACTACTTCTCGTGGGCGATGCGGGTGACCCATGGCGTAGACGCCTCGACCGGGAAGCCCGAGTATCGCGTCTTTTGGCAGGACGTAGAGGCGGTCAAGGCGCAAGGCAAGGTGAGCTTTCGCCACTCGAGCAGCGGCGGCGGGCACAACATCTACATCCCGACGGGACAGCTCTTGGCTGGCGCGGCGGCGGCCTATCTGTACACCGGGGACCCGGCCGCGGGGGAGCTCGCACGCCAGCTCGCGCTCGGTCTCAGCGCGGCCTGTCGCGGCTTCGTCCATGACGGCGCTGACCCCAACCCTCACCTGATGGCCAGAAACTTCGCCGCCTTCGACCACGACTATCTGCTGCCCGGCGGACGCCCGGCCCGTGTGGAATACTCACCCTGGTACTCGAGCTATGAAGCCTGGAATGCGCAGCGCTTCGAGTATCCCGGGAACCCGGAGTGGGGCGACGTTTGGGTCACCAACATGCGCTCCAAAGACGATGTCCCGCACATCTATCTGGGCGCGGCGATGGCCCGGGAGCTGGCGGACCAGGCCTCCGACCCCAAGATCCGAGAGGCCGCCCAAGCCGCCGTGGACTGCGTGAGCGGCTTTGCCGCCGATATCGTGGCGAACGGGTATCAGATCCGCAGCAAGGACAAGGACGGCCAGCCTTTCATCCCGAAGGAAGACCTGGCGAGCTTCGTCCTCTACGACAACATCGTCCCGAACGGAGAGTGCGCCGCGAAGCTGAGCTCAGCCCTGATCGGCCGGGGAGAGCCGAGCTCCAACGACTGCGGGCTCGATGCCGTGACGGACTACGAGTCCTTCGCGGTGGCCGCCCACTATTACAACTATGAGATCGTGCATGGCTTCCACGTGTCCGCCATCTTCTGGGCGCGCCTGATGCATCAGGACGAGGCCGCCAAGGCGCTCCTGACCGGCCTCGGCCTGCGCGCCGATCGGTACCTCGACCCCGAATCGGGCGAGGTCGGCCAGCAGGACGGCCGCTGGGGGCGGGACGTGGCGGTGCTCCTCTTGAAGGGCGCCGCGCTCGGGTTGCCGCTCAAAGCCGCGGAGGCGAAGCTGATCCGCGAGCAGCTCGCTTTGGCCGTGGATGCCTACGATCCCTGGCCTCGCTGGGACCTGTGGAGCGCCGACGTACCGGACGGAGTCTATGCCCCCTCGGATGGCTATCTGCCATCGGATCAGTCCAAGCTCATCGAGGTCGAGCGCCTCGCCGTGGCCTTCCTCTATTGTTGGTCGCCGTACCGCGCCACCGAGGGCGTGGCGCCGCTCGACTGCGCGATCGTCAAGGATCCCTCTCGCTGGTAGGCAGAGCGCCCCAGGGAAGATCTCCCCCCGAACGTCGCATGCGCCACTTCGAGTTCTCCGAGGGTAGCTCCAACAAGTTCTGGCAGGCCGAGATCAAAGGCACTGATCTCTGGGTGACGTTCGGAAAGATCGGTACCGTCGGCCAAACTCAGCTCAAGGAGTTCACCAGCCTCGGGGCCGCGATGGACAAGCTCGTCCAGGAGAAGACCAAGAAGGGCTACGCCGAGGTCGCGGTGGGTGCTAGCGACGACGGCGCGGAAGCGAGCGCGGGAGCCCCGCCTGCCGCGAGCGCTCCGCCCGCCGCGAGCGCTCCGCCCTCCACGGCCAAAGCCAAGGCCCCCAGCGGCCAAGGCCGTGGCCCGCCTTCGCCGAGTTCTGTAAGAAGCCCACCTGGAACGAGCACACTCCGCTGAGTGAGCTCGGCGCGGGTCTGGCGCACGCCAGCGGCGCTCATCAGTCCTTCGCCGAGCGCATCCTCGGGACCTACGCCAAGGGTCTGCCGCCCAAGTCCCTCGATCCCGACGGCGACGGCGCGGCCT
>Ga0154020_10009167_pt1 | contig 11409 bp, 20 predicted proteins | sample Klosneuvirus_201_FD_109709 | JGI IMG/M metagenome (GOLD analysis project Ga0154020, IMG submission 109709) | Active sludge microbial communities from wastewater, Klosterneuburg, Austria - Klosneuvirus_20160825_MG | ecosystem: Engineered > WWTP > Aerobic digester > Activated sludge | place... | reverse complement strand
CCGATGGCGTCGTGGGGCAGAGCCGCGATTTTCCGCGCCTGAAGCACGGCGGCGCGCATCTGGGCGATAACGAGGCTCGGCGCAAGGCCGGAGGAGGAGGAGGAGGAGGAGGAGGAGGAGAGAGTACGGGGGTAAGAGGGGCCCATCCTACCCCGTGGTCTTTGGTGGAATTGGAGACAGCCGACATTCCTTGGCCTTCTCCTCTCTTTAATTCTCTTATCAATATCTGTTGGTCTTTTTATGCGGAGTAGATGTGTAGTCGATCGAATGGATACTGTTATGCGGCTTTTGGTTTAATGGTTTTAAAAGGGCCTACAAGGAAACCTTCAAGTGAGGAGGAGGAGGAGGAGCAAGGGAGGAGGGAGGGACGAGGAGGGGGAGGAGGAGGAGGGAAAAGGAGGAGGGGGAGGGAGGAAGAGGAGGGAGGAGGAGGGAGGGTGGGAGGAAGAGGAGGGAGGGAGAGGAGAAAGGGTGAGAGGGAGGAGGAGGCCGAGGACGGGGAGGGAGAGGAGTCAGAAGAGGAGGTCGAACTTGAGCAATTCGCGCCGCTCTGAGCCTTAATAATTCTTGTTTACACTTTCCGAAGGAGGGGATCCTCGAATATACACTTAAAATTACAGATAAATATAAATTTTGACGAGAAGGGATAAAGGAATGCTTGCTGTGGAGGGATCGAGTCCACCCTCGAAACCTCTGCGAGGACCTTTCGAACCTGACAGCGGAGGTTTTCCCCTCAAGTCGCTCCGGGCGTCCGGCGTCTTTGTGACTTGTGAGTCACTACGAGCCATCAAAAAATGATGGCTTCTGACTTGAAAAAAGTCAAAGAACCATTTTTTTTAGTTGCGATCGCTTGGAGGCGCCGAGATGGATAAGAAACCAATGACGTCCACAGTCCGCGTCTCAGGTCTCTCCCTTTTGTCGTCCCTTTCAATTATTCTCCCCTTCAAAAATATTTCAGGCGTGTATATATTTAATAAGTGCGTGTGGAAAGGTCAAAGCGGCGCGGTCGTGAATGCTCTTTGCTTAATAAGCCCCCCCCCCCCTTCTTCCTCTTGTCCGTGTCCATGTTTGCCTCCTTCTCGTCACACGTCTGCGGAACCAGTATTAAGCTATGTTTTTTTATTTGTGTCTACTATTTTCTTCTTCCTCTGATCCCGAGCCTTGCGAAAGTTCCGGTTCGTCAGCCTCGACGACTACGAACCATCTCGATCTTTGCTTCGTCTTGAAGTGCTCGTTGTGACCTCGCTCATCGCCCGAATTGCAGGTTACCCTGACTCCACTCGCAAGGAAGACCTCTCTGATTTATTTAGTGACTGTGGACGCGTTCGAAGCGTCCTCAAGTCCGCCACGGACAATTTTGCGTTTATCGTGCGACCCCTCGCTCGCAACTTGTTTGCTTTCGCATCGTTGATTTGCTTGCAGGAATTCGAGCATCAATCGGGAGCCAAGTCCGCCATGCGTCAATTTCATGGGAAGGAATATCGAGGCGCCACGCTCAAGGTAGACCTGTCGTACAAAGAGGAGGACGCTTTGCCACCGCAGAAGCCTGAGCGCCGCGAGCACTCTCCCGCACGCCACGACGACCGCGACTATCAAAACCGACGTGGTAGGACTTGCTGGAGAGATGATCGGATTGGGAGTTGCTTGTGAATCAGATGGCTGATTTGGCGTTTCATTAGTGGCTCCTGGACAGACGGTGGACCGATATGAGCCTGCTGGTTTGCCTGCCTCCTCTCGCTACTCCAACTTAACGAATGTCGTTTGCTACAATTGCAACGAGCCTGGACATAAGGCCCCTTTCTGCCCTCACCCGTACCATTCACATTCCAAGTGCAATTATTGAGTGCTGAGCTCTATCGATCATTCTAGCCCTCGAGACCCACGCTATTCCGATACTCGTGGCACCAAGATCCAGAGTAACTTGTCGACTCACCGCGAGCGCGATGAGCCGTACTATTCGCGTGGACCTGCTGCGCCCTCTCGTGTCGACGATTACCATCGCGATTACAATGCGCCTGCCCCTACCCCTGCCCCTGTGGCTCCATCCATGGGCACCCCCACCGTCTCCAAGAACGACGAGGAGCTGTTTAAAGAGTTCATGGCTTTCAGGGCGCTCAAGGAGCAGATGGCGGCAGTTAGCGCGCCCGTTACGGCTCCTTCTCCAGCCCTTGCTCCTGCTCCCGTTCGTGCCACCGACCGTTATGATTCCTACCCCCCTCGGAGTTATTCGCCTCCTGCTCCGCGATATGGCGACTCGCGTGGCACTGCTCGCCATGACCCGTACGGCAGCGCGTCGTCGGTCGACTCTTATCAGCCACAGCGTACGTCGTACCAGGATAACGCTTACCGCCGCGATGAATCGTCGCATCGTCCTGTTGATGGCGGCTACGACAACTCTTATCAGCGCAATGTTGCTGTGCCGCCACGCGGCGGCTCAGGCCGCGGTCGTGGCGGCTACCACCACATTTCCTCTGATCGCTATACTCCTGAGAACGATCGGAAGCTGCGCAATCTTGGCGATGATAGCGGTCGCAGGTATTGAGGATCTGTGGACCGTCCCTCTCGATACTTGTGATATTGATGTTATTGACTTGGAGACTTCCCGATGGATGGCTTGGACGATTTAATGTGTTCTGGGGCTATGAAGTGTTTTCTCGTCCTTGTGGGCGAGTGCAGTTCCGATGGAATGTGAAGAAAGAGCGATAATGATGAAGGGTGTCTTCTATTTTGAAGGGGAAATGAAGGAATCTCGGAAGAGAGCAGAATCTGGACTGGTTCAAAATTGATGCAGCTGTCTGCGAAGGCAGGGCTTACTTCTTCTTGCGCATCCTGGCCTTGCTCTTCTCACCATAGCCTCCTTTGCGATTGAATCCAGTGCCTTTCTTCTTGGTGACACCGCCATGTAGTGGTCGATTATTGTTTTTATTGCGCTGTTCGACCGAGGCAATGTCGCGGTTCGAGAGGGTGAGGAGGGAGCCGCTGGTTCGACCAATGGGCGTCTGGAAGCCAAAGGAACCGTCGCCGACAGTGTTACGATCACCACGACGATTTCCTACAAGATTAGCCATCACCAAATGATGTAATTGTGCCAACTATTACAGAATATAATAAAAAGGATGAGGAAAACGGACCTCTGAGCTGATTGACGAAATCCCTCTGCTTATTGACCTCCTCCTTGCGCTTCTTCACGTGCTTCGCCACATCGAATCCTAGAGCCTCTTGCATCTAAAAATATATATTTAAAAGATTGTGCCTTCGAGGTCGAAGAGGTATCGAGTACTCGGCGATTGCGGATTTCCTCTCGATGCTTCTCTGCCTTCTTCATGCCCATGAGAATCTTATAGGGCGTCCTGATGCTCTTGTCGGGGGCCGCGCCGAGAGCAGTAAGCTTATCGCTCTTCCATTTATTCTTATTTTTACCTTCCAGCGTGGTTCCAGCTGGAGAAGAAGTGGAGAAGAAGTCAGTCGAGGAGGAGTCACTCTCGAGCTTTTCCACGAGCTTTCGTCGAGACGGGAAGAACAGAGAATCCAAGCCCTCCCCCAAATCACAATGATACAATAGTTTACTAATAAATTATTTGGAAGAGAAGGAAATGGGCAAGCTGAGGGGCGAACCGAGGTCGCGAATTTCAGCGCGGATCTTGACAATGTCGAGGCGCTCGTCTTGGTAGGGCTTCTTCTTCCTGCCGTGGAAGCCCTTGTTTACACCGCCTTCTGACCGTATCTTTGAGATATTTGAGGCCTAAAATAATATTTAGGAGACGAAGCAGGCGAATTGACAACAAGAAGCGCATGGCGTGAAGACGGCGGTCGGGGGACGAGAACGGAAATTCCATCAAGCGAACGGACCATGAAGCCCTTGCTCCGCCCGCTCATCTTCGAAATACCTCGAAAAAACGAGGGATATTAACAGGAAATCTGAATAATGACAGGAAGTGACGTGGAGCGATTGGAGGACAAAGAGGAATTGCGTTGAACATTTCGAAGGGGGTTTCCTGTTTTGTCGTCGATGATTGCCCTCGCTCCGAATGTTTGCTTTGCTCTTCTTCATCTAAGAAGTGACGTGACTGATGCGCCAGTGTTCTAATCGTCACAGCACGCAGCAATGGGAGGAGGATTGACCAAGCCCGAGGGCCCTCTTGTTCACATCACGCCGTCGACCAATCCTAATGAATCGGGCATCTACCGCAACATCCAGGCCAAGGACGGCATGAAGGTCCGCGCGGAGGACGACATTAAGACCCTCTATGAGGCTTTCAAGTGCGCCTCTCTGTGCTCCTCTGTTCGCGTGCAACCCGTGTACAAGTCAGCCTCCTCCTTTTGACTTTTTTTTGTCAGCCGCACCGTGAAGCGCTTCCCGCACAATAAATACCTGGGCTGGCGTGTAGGCGAAAGCCCCTTCAAGTGGATGTCGTACAGCATGGCCCAGACCCGTGCGCAGAACCTTGGCTCTGGCCTTCGCAACCTCGGCCTTGTCCCCGTACGACATCGAAACTTCCTCCCATGACCCCGACCTTCGTTCGCTTCTGCGCGCCTTAGATCCCATTGTTCGTTACAAAGTACATAATTCCAGCTGGAATGTTCATTTTTTTGCCAACGTCCTCCGATCGTCTCATTTGACGCTATTTTGAGGAACAGCACGATCTTGCCTCAAATCTGGTTTTCCTCTCTAGCACAAGGACTTTGTTGGCCTCTATTCGATCAACCGCCCCGAGTGGATGCTCACCAACCACGCCAGCGATATCCATTCGCTTACCTTGGTCCCCCTGTACGATACTCTCGGCCCCGAGGCTGTGCAGTTCATCGTCAACCAGGCCGAGCTTAAGGTCGTTGTCTGCTCCGGCGACAAGGTCAAGCCGGTGCGATCTCTTTTCACATCTTTTGTTGGGAATCTGTACTTATTTATCTCTTGTAGTTGCTTGATTCAGCCAAGAACATGAACACCCTCAAGATCATCATCTCGTTCGACGACGTCACCTCCGAGCTCAAGGACGCCGCCAAGGTTCGGTTTCCTTCCCATGTCGGCACAAACCATCTCTCAAGTCCGTGTCTCGTAGAAAATTGGCGTGACGGTCACCACGTTGGAGATTGTTGAGGAGGACGGCAAGGCTAAGCCCGCCAAGGAGGACCCGCCCAGCAAGGACGACATTCAGACCATTTGCTACACCTCGGGCACCACTGGTATCTGCATTCAAAGTTTATTTTTTTTCCATCAGCCACATTCCTCAGTTATGCTCGATTAGGTGATCCCAAGGGTGTGATGCTCACTCACGAGAACTTCCTCGCCAACCTTGCTGGCATCACCCACATCCTCGGCATGACCCCAGATGTCCGTCTCCAGAAATTTTACTGTGCCATCTCTTGGTCTGAGTTTTGTTTATTATAGGACATTCACATTTCCTACCTTCCTCTCGCCCACTCATTTGAGCGCCTTGCGATGAACAACGTCTTCTACAATGGTGCCTGTGCTGGCTTCTACCGCGGAGACGTCCGTCTGCTCTTCGACGACATCGCCATTCTCGCTCCCACCATTTTCATTTCCGTTCCTCGCTTGTGGAACCGTCTTTTCGATAAGGTTCGTTTTCCTCACTATATCCTTCTTATTGGAGCTGTCTTCATTGACTGAGACAGGTCATGGCGACCATCAACTCTGCTGGTGGTCTTAAGAAGACCTTGTTCGACACTGCCTTCGAGGCCAAGGCTGAGGGTCTCAAGGAGGGTCATCTCACCCATGCCGTTTGGGATTCGCTTGTCTTTGGCAAGATTAAGGAAAAGTACGCTTTTCTACCTTTTCCGACATGATGACTTTTTACTAATGTCTTTTCAGGCTCGGTGGCCGCGTGCGTTTGATGGCTTCTGGTGCCGCCCCTCTCTCGGAGGCCGTCCACACTTTCCTCCGTGTTTGTTTTGGTGTTCCCGTACGTATTTCCCGTTGGAAGCGGAAACCTTTCAGTCTTTCTTAAGCGTTTGTGTTAGGTTCTCGAGGGCTACGGTCAGACTGAGAGCTCCGCTGCCTTGACGGCTCAGGTTCACTGGGACGTTGGCACTGTTGGCCACGTCGGTTTCCCCATTACCAGCATCGAGCTCAAGCTCATCGATGTGCCTCAGATGGACTACTTGCACACCGACAAGCCCTATCCTCGCGGTGAGATCTGCTACCGCGGTCCTAGCTCTTGCAAGGGTATATAATGCTTTGTCGGTGTCGTTGGACTTGGCGAAATTTACTCTCGTTTTAGGATATTTTAAGAACAAGGAGAAGACTGACGAGCTCATCGACAAGGACGGCTGGCTCCACACTGGTGACGTCGGAATGGTCGACGATCTTGGTCGCTTCAAGATTATTGATCGGTATCACCTCAATCCCTTTCGTTTATCGCCACTTCTTGACGTCGCACTCCAGCTCCAAGAACATCTTCAAGATTTCTCTTGGTGAGTACATCGCCCCAGAGAAGCTCGAGAACATCTTCGTGCAGTCCAAGTGGGTCGCGCAGAACTGGGTCTACGGTGACTCGCTCAAGTCGCGCCTCGTGGCTATCGTCGTTCCAGACTTTGAGGTGCTTGCTCCCTGGGCTAAGGATCAGAAGCACAAGGACGCCACCAACAACGCCGAGCTCATCAAGGACCCCGCCATCAACAAGATGATCTTGGACGACATGAACGAGGTTGGAAAGGTGAACAAGATCCGCGGTTTTGAGACCCTCGCTGCCATCACGCTTGTCGCCACCCCTTTCAGCGTTGAGAACGACCTCCTCACTCCCACCTTCAAGCTCAAGCGCCCTCAGTCCAAGAAGGCTTACCAGGCTCAGATCGACGCCATGTACAAGGACATCGACTAAGACGCCTTCTCCTTTGCTCGTATTGAGTTCCTTTGTGACCCTAAGTGCCCATAAAGTGTTTCTTTTTGCAAATCCGCCCTCATCTCCGAGCACGATGGTCTTCGAGATGCCGAGACCTCGGTGATGGATGAACTTTCCTGCGTCACTCTGATCCTCAGTTCCTCACACTCTTCCTCATTCTGTTCTCTCAGTTTCGACAGCACGCCTCGAAACATAAACTCAGAAGCTGAGCCATTCAATCTCCTTAATCATTACCACACGTACTGGCAAAATGTGGGACGAGTTCATCTTGCAGCACAGTCACAAGCTTCAAGTTATCACCTCCATGATTGCCTTCGTCTGCATCTTCGCCCTCGCCTCTCTTTGCATCATCGTGTATTTTATGAATCGCAAGCTTAATGAGTTGAGGCTTCACGTGGAGCAACCCGAAGTCGTCCGAGCCCGTCCCCCACAGCCGCCCACCGGTGCCTCTGCCCTCAAGCCCAAGAAGATCCCGACCTCCTTTGATCCCTCCGCTTTCGAATATGAGCGTAAGTATTTGCAACTTGAAGATACGGTCCAGTACCTTGAAGAAAGAGTCGACGACAATCACGATGAAATGTACTAAAATTCATTTTGATTTGAGTGATGAATTCTCTATTTTTACGACTCGTAATATTATTACAGGATGCTGTCTTTCCGTTTTATGATTCACTGATCCGATTATTGGTGAATTAGGTTGGATTCCCTCCTGGAAACCGCTGAGGAGTTCCACCAAAAGCTCTCCGACATCAACCGGAAGGTCGCCGAAGACTTCGAGGCTCGCTTGAGCGCCCTGGAAGATATCGTCCCGAAGCAGATGCAAGACGTCCAGAACATCATCTTCACACCCTCAAAGCGCATTCCCAATGACAGCTAAAGCCGAGGATCCTATCAATAATTCTCGTTCTCTATTGAAAATAAACGAACCATAGCTAAAATTACGATTTTGCCATCATTTGTATCAAATTACGACGCTACTTTTTTTGCTTCTTCTCGGCACGTGCGTCCGATGGCTGTCCCTCGTCACTGCGCTTCCGCTTTTTGCTCGCAGCTGAGTCATTGATTGTGGCACTCTTCGGCATCGAGGAAATCGTTGGCTTCTTCGGAGTGATGCTCGGCATCACGACGGGTTCAAACTTCTTCGCAAGACTTCCGGATTTCCCATGATGGAACTTGCGAGGATAAGCAGGAGACTCTGGCGGAGTGACGAGGTTGATTACATTCGCCTTTTTGGGCCGCGAGGAATCGATAATGTTGAAATTCGATTTGTTATGATGTTGGGAGGAGGACTGCGAGGCAGGGTTAAAGGAGTTCTTCTCTTGAGGCTTCCCTTTCGCGGCAGGGGAGTCCTGAATATCAATGACATTCTTATTCTTTTTCTCTTTCTGCTTTGGGGAAGGCTTTTTGAAGAGATTCGTTTTCGAAACTTGGACTGAAGGCTTGGGAGGAGTGGGGTCGACTTTGGCCTTCTTGGGCTTATGCTTCGGGGAATGTAATTCCCTCTCGGATTCAGAAGAAGATGCCTCGAGGTTTCTCTTCTTCTCGCTGATTTGTTTCTTTTGAGGGACAACATTGACCTTATCTTTGTGAATTGGTTTGACTTTCAGAGGAGATTCGGAAGATTCTTCACCCTTTCCTTTCTGCTTCCCTTTGTGCATCTTCTTGGTAATCGGAGAGGATTCGGAAGAAGAGCTCACTTCATTCTTTTCATTCCCTTTTCCGATACCATTACGTTTCCTCTTGGGCATTGGTGAAGATTCAGAGGAGGAAGAGGAAGAGGAAGAGGAAGAAGGCGCTTCCTTCTTGTCAGTCGTCGGCCTCTTTTTCGCTTTTTCAGGAGTTGCGTCTATCTTGTGATTCTTATCCCTCCCCTTCTCCTTCTCTTTCACCTCCATCACCTTCTCGACTTTCTCTTTCTCTTTCTTATTCTCTTTCTCTTTCTCTTTTCCATTTTGGATCTTCTTCAGTGCCGCTTTCTCTTTCTTATTCTCTTTCTCTTTCTCTTTCTCTTTCTCTTTCTCTTTCTTTTTCTCTTTTCCATTTTGGATCTTCTTCAGTGCCGCCTTCTGAGCGTCCTTCTTTGTCTGCTTCTTGGACTCATCATTCTCCGCCTTTCCTTCATCTTTCTTCTCCTTTTTCGAAAATCCAGAGTCCTCTGAGCTGCTCTCGACTTCAGAAGATGCAATATCAATCGGGTTTTTTTTCACCTGGAAAAAGAAGAAGCCATGAGAAAACGCCCTCCTTGCTCCTTCTCCTTCTCCTTCCTCCTGAGGTCGAGGAAGAACACGTACATTTCCACTGCCGATGATCGAAGTGGCCTTGATGGTCTTAGGCGACATTGAGAGACGCTTTGCAAGTTTTCGAAGACGACGGCGCTGTGGAGTATTGCGGCGCTGATAAATAAGCTCTCGAAAAGTAGAGAGAAGTGAGTCCTCCGGGTCCGTGGGTGTCTTCTTTGCTTTCTCTCCAAGGCTCTTTCCACTCTCATCGTCGGACTCGTCACCACTGGAAGATGAGGAAGATTTGCCTCCATTCTTCGCTTTTTTGATAAGTTTCTGAGCGCTCTTGTTGGATAAGATTTCTCCTTCCGAAGAGGAGCGCCTAGGAGGAATAAGAATGGAAGAAGGAAAGAATGCGCTTCGAATCGAAGATGAGATCACCTCCTCTTTTTGATCTTGCCTTGGTCAGCAAGATCTAAGCTGTCCTCAGATTGACTGAAAGATACATGATCGTCGCTTACCACGAAACCGTCGTCCGACGAATATTCGACGCGGTCCTGCATGGCATAGTCCTGGTCCGACAGTTCGATCGATCGCCCGTCACGCGACTCCTCCTCTTCCATGTTCTCCAACTAAAACAACAGAAAATGAGATGAAGTATTATCAATTAGAACACAATTGAATCATGTTAAACAGGGTTGAAAGGACCTCATTATGGAGGTTGTCATAATAGTGGAAGCCCTCCTTGCGCATGCGTTCAATGCTCTCCTCATCCTCATCATCGCTCGCTTCTTCTGCCTAAAAAGATCCATATATATGTATATATACACACATAAAGATAAATATAAATAAATATAAATATATACATTTATTCAAATTGATCGAAAGGTGAAAGAGAAAAGGGCGCACATCGCGGTCAAGAAAGTACCACTCGGGGCCGTCCTCATCGTCATCGTCGTCGCCAATGGCGTCATCGAGCTCTTGCAGAGTGTACTGATGCTCTTGCTCTTTATTCTTCACCTAAAAAACAATAGATAATATAGAATTCCAGAAAATGCAAAACAACAGAATATCTGATCACGAAGAATTCGAAGAACCTTTTGTTTGTGCTCGGAGCCGTCCGGGCGCTTCTGGGAGACGTGGTGGAAGGTCTGTTTACATAGCGGACAGCGATTGGTTACCTTGGACCACTCGATGATACATAAAAAGCTAATGATATGGTGGTAAGAGAACAGAACAAGACCAGAACAGCAAGAAGAAGATGGTTATGAGTTGAGAGGGAGAAGAGAAGGATCGCAAAAAAAATACAAGAAAAGAAGGAAATTGCCTTTCAAAGATCAGAGAGTTCTTTCGAGTTCATTCCCTCTCTCGGTGGAGGCATGGGGAGAGAGTGGGAGCGGGGGGCAAGGGTGTCGACAATTGGGCGGGAGGACATGAATATTCGACGGTCGTAAAGGAGGAGGCGCGGGAATGAAACTCGATACGTCGAGTTTCAAAGACCACGCCTTAGTTTCCCCCTTTTCAAGGAAAATCGAATATTAATTATATTATATTTGCAGGGGATAAACACCTCGAGTACAATGCCACGAAGCAGAAAATCCTATCCTTGCAGAGCGAGCTCGACGATGAGAAGAGGTAGGTGCAAACCAGGCACTGGCCCTGAGTGCTCAGCTCGAGAAAAAAAAAACCGAAAAAACGTAATGGTATATAATTTAGCATGTATATCGAGATTAGAGAAGAGGAATAGGCTATAGGGACGAAGGCGAGGCGGGCGCGCGAAGATTTCATTTCCAACGTTCACAGGAGGGAACTGACCGCCCTCTCCCCAAAACCCAATTCTAACGATACAATCTCTCAAAAAGAATAATATATAATGTACCAAAAGGCGTGGGAACAGCAGGGGAGGGCGCCTTGGATCGCGATGCGCTCGAGGCAGATTCCACAGGGATCTTGAATAGGAGTGTGAAGCTCCGCCGTCGCGCCCTCCTTCCCTGGCCCTTTGTCCTTCTCCTTCTCATTGACCTTCTTAGATGTTAGCTTCATGTCCTCCACAGCCAATTGGAAAAAGAGTGATTGCAAAGTGGCAATATTCCCAACAACGCCAACGCTCCTGAGACGTCATTTCATCGACAATCCTTTGTTGAATCACTACGGAGAGGTGCCCGACGATTTTAAGGACACTTGCATAAAAGTACCCCGCACATGAGTACCCCCCCCCTTTGGAGCATACCAAGACTGCAATGAAATTACACTAAGATTTTGACCACTGCGAGCACCCCCTCAAATCAAAAAATGATGCATTTGATGGGGGCAAGAAAGCAATTCATAAAATT
>Ga0154020_10009166_pt1 | contig 11410 bp, 8 predicted proteins | sample Klosneuvirus_201_FD_109709 | JGI IMG/M metagenome (GOLD analysis project Ga0154020, IMG submission 109709) | Active sludge microbial communities from wastewater, Klosterneuburg, Austria - Klosneuvirus_20160825_MG | ecosystem: Engineered > WWTP > Aerobic digester > Activated sludge | place... | reverse complement strand
CCGCCAAGTTCGACTGCAAGCGCGTGCTGCATGCCGAAGACGTGCATAGCTCCACGCGCGACGTCGAACTCCAGCCGGCAGGCGATGCGGCCTTTGAACTTGAGCCCGGCCTGACCGTGATTCCCACGCCCGGGCACACGCGCGGCTCTTGCTGCCTGCATTTCAAGGGTGCCAAGGAGAGCTTTGTGTTCGGCGGCGATCACATCGCGTACTCGCCGACGCGCGGCCACCTTTATGGCTTCAAGGGCGCGTGCTGGTATTCATGGCCCGAGGTTGTGCGCTCGCTCGAGAAGCTGCGCGCTTACGAATTCAACTGGGTGCTGCCGGGCCACGGTCGGCGCTTTCATGGCTCAACGGCGCAGGCGCGCGCGGCCCTGGAGCAAGGCATTGCCTGGGCGCATTCGTGATATTGTGTCGCCATGCTGATGAAGATCTTCTCGCTCGACAATGCCCTGATCGCGGGTGCCCTGGTGATTGGCCCGGCGCTGATGTTCGGCTTCATCCTGCTGCTGTCGCGCATGACCCGCCGCCGACTGCTGGGGCGCAAGCCAGCACCGTGGACTACGGGTGATCCTGCGTTGGCGGCGGGCGAAAAGGTGGCAAAGCTGCTGGGCGTGCCGGTGGATCGCATCCGGCCGGCGGACCGGTTAGTGGCCGATCTGCGGCTGGACCACTATCAGGTTGTCGCGATCATCGACGAAGTGGACGACCAGCCCGCCGCCGCCAGGTTCCTCATGGCCATGCACGAGCGCACAGTCGCCGATCTGGGCATGCTGATGAGCGGGCTCGGCGACTGGTGATCAAAACTCCGCGATCAGGCGCAACATGTAAAGCATGTTGGGCACATCGCTGGCGATGCTGCGCGTCTGGTGGAAATCTTCTTCGTTGAAGATCACTTCAAAGCCGAGCGTAACGTTGCGCGCGAGTGTCAGGTTGACGCCGAGCATCAGCTCGTGGCGGTCAGCGGCAAAGCCGGCACCATCGGCAAGCGAAAAGCCGGCCACGGCGCCATTGGAAACGCGGCCGGGATGGGCGTAGGGGTTGTTTACGTCCAGCGGGTTGTCGCTGTTGTTTGTGGTGAGCTCGGAGATGCGCACCATGGGCGTGATGCGCAAAAAGAACGGAATGCGCGGCAGCACGAACGTGTAGCGCGCCTCGACGCCCCAGGCATTGCGAACGAGCCGACCGTCCTCGGCGTGGATGAAATGGCCTGCAACCACAAGATCGCCGTCACCAATGCGGATCGAGAAATCCGCGTTGGCGCCGACGCGCCACTTGGCACGGCGGATGCGCCCTCCGGGATTCGAAACCGTGCCGCCCTTGAACGGCACGCGCTGGAGCCCCTCAACCAGCAGCAACTCATTGCGCGACAGCCGATCAATGCTGCCCCACAGCAGTACGTTGACGTAGTTCGTGTTCTGGGCCGTCGCGCGCTCGGGCGAAAAAGGCGCGGGGCTGTTCAGGAAGCTGGTGGTGTTGAAATCGAAAATGAAACCTCCGCCGAATTCAACTTGGATGTAACGATTGACTTCGTTCGAATCGCCCAAGCCTCGCCAGTAGCGTGTGCGATCGTCGGCGAGCAACGGGTAGTTCTGCGAATCATCAACGTGGGCTTTGCCCAGCAGATTTCCGTCGCTGAGCGCGGCTATGGCGTAAAAGCTCCGGGCAAAGCGTGCGGTGTAGCGGGCCTGGATGACTTCATCGTGGGTGAAGGCGCGCTGCCCCAGGGCCATGGTTTCGCTCTCGCGGGCCTGGCGATAGAAACGCCCGTCGAGACCGAAGAGCACGTTGTCATTGAAGACGCTCTGCCCAAACACGTTGAACTGGGAAAGCGGCTGGTTGTAAACGATGAACGCGCGCTGGAACTCGAACAGCTCCTCATCCAGCAGCGAATAGTTGCCGTTGAAACGGAGTTCAACGCTGGCTTCCACGAGGTCGGAGTAGCCGGCGTAAACGCCCAGCCATGCACGGTCAATGCCAAAGCCAACGGGGGCGCGAAAGCCGCCATCGGGAATGCCGTTGAGGTCGTTCTTCTGGGCCTGGCGGTACTTCACACAAAGCCCGCCGCCGAACTCGACGAAAAGCTGCTTGCGCGAGCGCAGCGGCTGGATCTCTTCAAGGCGGCGTTCGATGGCTTCGCGCACGCGCTCGTCAAACTCGGCCGGATCCATGCCCGGTTCCGGCAAGGGCTCGTCGGGAGGGGGTTCTGGCTGTTCTTTGGGAGGATCTTTGGGTGGGTCTTTGGGAGGGTCGTCTGCGGGCGGTTGCGCCCACAGGGGTGTGGCCATCAGACAAAGCAGGATTGTGGCGAACAGACGCATAGTCGGATTGTGGAGGAGGGGGAGACAAAGGGCAAGCGGCGGGCGTGTAAGAATTCCGGCCCGCTGGGATCTCCACAGTTGTGTCATTGCGTCCGATAATCGCGCGGTAGTGCGCGATTGCTCCGCAGCGTGATTGACACTTTCATGACTGTGGGATAGGTTACTGGACTACCAGCAGTTTAAGTTGACGGGTTTTCGCTGTGCGTTGTGTGAGATGGAGAAAGTCCCTCCATGCCAGACACCGATGTACCCCAAAAGGACGGCGTCATGGTCGTAAAGTTTGCCGCCGCCACTGATGTAGGGATGCAACGCAAGAACAATGAAGACGCCAACGTCGTCATTGAAGAAGCTTCGTTTTGCGCGGTAGCTGACGGCATGGGCGGCCACCTTGGCGGCGAGATTGCTTCGCACATCGCCATCGAAACGCTGCAGGCCGCATTCAAGAGCCGTAACGGCACTTCCAACGAACGCAAGGACGCCGAACTCCTCAGCAAGTCAATCAAGAATGCCAACAAGGAAATCTACCGGCGCGGCAATGCAGATGCCACACTGCGCAACATGGGCACGACGATTGTGGCGTGCGTGCTCTCCGGTGAGTTTGTAGTGACGGCCAACGTGGGCGATTCGCGCATTTACCGCCTGCGCGACGGCGAGTTCATTCAGGTTACGGAAGACCACTCCTGGGTGGGCGAACTGCGAAAGAAGAACCTGATATCGGCCGAAGATGCAAGAACCCACCCGCTCAAGAACATCATCACGCGCGCACTGGGCATGGAGCCCGCCGTCGAAGTGGACGTGAAATGGGAAAAGGCCAAGCCGGGCGACGTTTACCTGCTGTGCTCCGACGGCCTGACCGACCTCGTGCCCGACGACGAAATCCGCGCGATTTTGGCCAAGCACGGCAAAGATCTCGCGGCCGCCTGCAAAGACCTGATTGCCGTGGCCAACTCCGCCGGCGGCACCGACAACATCACCGTCAGCCTGGCGATGGTTGAGTAATTCCAGCTACGAATGAGAAGTTGACTCTACTCCCCACCGCGATCCAGCGTTCGGTAGGCGATTGCCTCCGTTATGTGCTCCGGCCCGATTTCGGCGGCGCCGGCAAGATCGGCGATCGTGCGCGCGATCTTTCTTATTCGCGTGTACGCCCGCGCGCTCAGTTGCAGCGTTTCCATGGCGCCGTCAAGCAGGCTTTTCACATCAGGCGCGAGCTTGGCGTACTTGTTTACCTCTTTGTCGTTCATGCCCGCGTTGTTGTGCAGGCCCTCGCGCGCGCCTTTGAAGCGTTTGGTTTGAACATCGCGCGCGGCTTGCACCTGTTTGAACATGTCGCCGCTGCTGATGCCGGGCCGCTCCCCGGAAAGTTCTTTGAGGTCAACGGCCGGCACCTCGAGGTGAATGTCGATGCGGTCAAGCAACGGGCCCGAGATCTTGCTGCGGTAGGCCACAATCTGGCGCGGGGTGCAATCGCACTTTTTCGTGGGGTGGCCCAAGTAGCCGCACGGGCAGGGGTTCATGGCCGCAACCAGCATGAGCTTGGCCGGGAAAGTCAGCGAACCCGCGGCGCGGGAAATCGTGACCGTGCCGTCTTCCAGCGGCTGGCGCATGACTTCAAGCGTCTTGCGGTTGAACTCGGGAAACTCGTCGAGAAAGAGCACGCCATTGTGCGCGAGCGAAATCTCGCCCGGCCTTGGGTTGGCGCCTCCGCCCACGATTCCGGCATCGGAGATCGTGTGGTGCGGCGACCGAAACGGCCGCTGCGTGATCAGCGGCTTCTCTTTCGTGACCATGCCCGCCACGCTGTAAATCTTGGTCGTCTCCAGCGCCTCAGGCAGAGTCATGCGCGGCAATATCGTGGGCAGGCGCTTTGACAACATGCTTTTGCCCACGCCGGGGTTGCCGACCATGAGCACGTTGTGGCCGCCTGCCGCTGCAACCACCAGCGCGCGCTTGGCGCTTTCCTGGCCGCGCACGTCGGAAAAATCCATGCCCGGGTGTTCGGCTTCCTCAAAGAATTTGTCGAGGTCAACGACGTAGGGCTCAATGGGTGCTGTGCCGTTTACTAAACCCACGACTTCGCGCAGGTGCCCCACGGGAATGATCTCGATGCCGTTGGCCACGGCCGCCTCGGGCGCGTTTTCCTCGGGCAGGATCAGCGTGCGCACTTTCTTCTCGCGCAGTGCCAGCGCAATCGGCAGCGCCCCCGAGATGCGCCGCACGCGGCCATCGAGCGCCAACTCGCCCACCATGGCGTAGCGTGTGATTGCGTTAGGATCAATCTGGTGATTCGTCGCCATCACCCCCACCGCTATCGGCAGATCATAGGCAGGGCCCTCTTTCTTCATGTCGGCGGGTGCGAGATTGACCGTGATGCGCATGACCGGAAAGTCGTAGCCGGAGTTCTCCACGGCCGCACGCACGCGCTCTTTGCTCTCGTTGACGCTCTTGTCCGGCAGGCCGACAACTACGGTAAATGGCTTGCCGTCGTCGGGCACGCGCGCGCCATCAACTTCGACATCAACGCCCGCGGCCTCGATGCCGACCACACCTGCACTCAGGATGCGCACAATCATGTGCACCTTATAGCAAGCGCGACACGGCCTGCTCCAGAGCGGAGCCGTTGTGCGATTTACTGCGCCTGTTTGCGCAGGCGATCGATGCGGGCCTGAACTTCCTTCACGTCGTCTGGTTTGATCGCGCCGGCCGCGACTGCCTTCGCGAGTTTGCGCTGCGCGGCATCAATCCAGAACAGCGCGTCTTTGCGCTTGCCCTGCAGCAACATGCACTCCGCACTGCCGAACTGCGCGTCCATGTAATGTCGCAGCAGCGCCGGCTCGCGCCCGATCACACCCTGGAAGGACTGCGCGGCTTCGTTTGCAAGCCTGTCCGCCGTGCGCACATTGCCCGCGTCGCGCGCGGATTTGGCCAGCGCCAGTTGCGCATTGGCCTGCAACAGCCACCACTCGGGGTTCTCGGGCTCAAGCTCGATGGAGCGTTTGATGAATTCCAGCGCTTTGTCGAACGTTCCTTCGTGCAGTGACTGCTGTGCGCGTTTGAACCAGTCCGTTGCAAGCGTGTGCAGGCGCGAGAGTGTCTGGCGTGCGCGCTTGCCCAACGCCTGCAAGCCGGCGCGCTTGGCGTCGTCAGGAGCCAGCGCGACGAGTGCGTCTTCAATCAGTACCAGCGCTTTGTCCAGCGCCGTGCGCGCCTTCTGGTTGTAAAGCTCGGGTTCGGCAAAGGCGAGCGCGCGCTCATTGAAGTAGAGTTCGCCGCCGATGATCAGCGCCTCGGGGTCACTGTGCGCGCGCACGTAGTCCTGCGCCGCCTTGACGATGTAGGTCTCGAAACGCTCATAGTCCTTGGCCACCGTCGCGCGCCGCGCAAGTTCATGGTGCAGTTCGGCGCGCAGGCGCCAGAGCGCGGGCGAGGGCGCCATCCAGCCGACAGCGAGTCTTGCAAGTGCGTCCTCCAGTTTGCCCTGTTTGCGCAGGTCGTTGGCTTCGTTCTCAGCGATGCGGTTTTCGGTGGTGACAAGCAGCTCGCGCAACTCATCAAGATCCGCGCCCTCTTGTCCGCTTTGTTCCGCCTGCGCAATCGCGCGTTTCAGTTCATTGCGCCGGGCATAGGGGTCTTCGGTGAACCACGCAAGCTTCTTGCGCACGCCCAGCAATTCGGCGCTAAAATCAAGCGGCGCGCGCTCATAGGTGGCAATAGCTGCACTGTACCAGTAGCGCGCGCGTCCGCCGTCGAGGTAGGCCAGGCGCTGGCAGGCCAGACCCTTGATGCGCAGCAGGTGTGACGGCGGCGTGCCGGCCTGCCGCAACTCTCGGTCGCAGGTGCCCACGCAATCGATGAGCACTTCAATGGCGCGCGCGGCGAAACGGCCGGCGCGATCGCTGTCGCGAAGTTTCAGGTACTTCTGGTAGTCCTTGACGCAGCGCTGGCCAAGGTCGAACTGGCACTGGGCCATGGCCATGCGCACGCCGGAGAGCATGTCCGGCTTGTCGGCCAGCAGTTCTTCGAATTTGGAATAGATGACGATGGCTTCATCAAGCTCGCCTTCCTTCTCGTAATACAGCTTGAGCCAGTTGAGCGCCGGAATGCTTTCAGGGTCGAGCAGCAACGCGGTGCGCATGAGTTCAGCCGCGACCCGAGGGGCTTCTTCGTCGCTTAGAGGGTTCTTTTCTCCCGACGTCGAGTCTTCAATGCTGTTGTAAACGACTACTTTCCCCTTCTCGATGTCCAACGCGAGATTGATCAACTGAACGCTCATCAGTTTGCGGGCGGTCTTGCTCAGTCCCAGCATGTTCTCGATCAACTTGAGCAACTCAGCGCGATCGTTGGTGCGCACAGCCTTTTCAGCCAGTTCAAGGTAAATGCCCGTCAGGAAGCGCGTCAGCGGGCCATCCTGCGGCAGCAGGTTGAAGGCGGTGCGCATGATCAGCTCCGCCTGTGCGCGCCCGCTGTCGCCGCCAAAGAACCACAGGCCCCGGCCTACATCCAAGGCCAACACCGGTTCGCCGCCGTTTAGTATTTCACCCAGTTGCATGTTTTCGCTGTCCCAGCGTGCCGCCTCAACAAACAGGGCAACGCCTCGATCCAGCGCCGCGCGGTATTGTTCACGGTTCACGAAATCGCGCGTAAGCTGCGTCCAGGTGGGATTGCCCTCATCGGGCCGCTTGGTTTTGAACTCGCCCTGGAACCGCGAGTAGAGCGCGGCCAGTTCATTCACCGCCTGCTGCAGCAGGCCCGTGGCGCGCATCGAGCGCGCGGGTTTGAAGTCCGGATGTTTTTCAAGCTCTTCGTTGAGCATGCGCGTCGCTTCAATGCGCGAGGCCTGGTCGTCGCGCTCGGAAAGCAGGCGCGCAAGCAGATAGCGCACGCCTTCACGGTCGGGGTCGAGCGAAAGCGCGCGCTTGAGGAACGACTCCGCCGTCTTGTCGCCGGGGCTTCCGGGCAGGAATGCGTCCGCCGCCTGCAAAAGCAGCGTGGCCATCGCCTTGCTGTTGCGCACTTCCTTCTCGCGCAGCGCAATCGCTTCTTTGTAAGCGTCCTGCGTGAGCTTCAGCAACGGCTTGAGGCTTTCGGGCAGCGTGCTTTCGCCGCCTTTGCCGCTGAGCGCGAGGCGTGCGTCAAACTCCTTCTTCAGGATCAGCGCCAGCGCCTCCACGGAATTGGAGTCCCGGCCGCGCTCGCGCTCATAGCGCTTGATCTCTTCCTTGGCCTGCTCCAGCGCGGCTTCATTGATTTTTGCGCCCGCCGCGGGCGAGCCGGCCGCCGGGAACTCCTTGAGCGCGTCGCGCGCGATTTCAGACGCAAGGTTGATGCGGTAGCCGGCGTAGCGGTTGCTCTTTTCCAGCGCTTTGCGGAATTCCGCGAGCGCTTCTTCATGCCGGCCCAGTGCGGAGAGCGCCAGGCCGCGATAGTTGCCCAGAATCGCTTCAATGTCAGCTTTGCCGCGAGCAGGGCGCCACGGCTGATCGATGTGCCGGGCCGCGTCATCGAGAAGCTTGAGCGCCTCGGCGGGGGCGCCGCGATAGATCTCGATGCTGGCCAAAGCGCCGTAAACGCGCGCGGGATCGTAGCGATAAGTCTGCGCCTTGAAGCCAAGCGCGTGGCGGTACTCCATTTCGGCCAGTTGCAGCAGGTGCTCGCGGTTCTTGGCGGTGGTTTCCACCATGGCGCGCTCCTGGTACTCACGGCCCAGGTTGAAGTGCGCGGTGTGGTTCTGCTCGTCCTGCTTGAGCACGCTGATCCAGAGCGTTTCACTGTCGCGCCAGTTCTGCGTCGTGCGCGACGTCTGCCAGATGCCCGCGATGCTTGCCGCGCCAATCGCGACCACCAGCGCGGCACGCGCAAGAGATCCAGGCCCCGCATTACGCGCAACCTGCGAACGCTCCCAGGCCGCAGAAGCCACGGCCGCGACTGTAAAGCAAAAGCCGACGCTGGGCAGATAAAGGTACCGATCGGCGTAAACCGTGCCGATCTGCACGAAGAAGTTGCTCACGGGGCTGAGCGCGATCAGGAACCAGAGCGCGCCAAAGCCCAGCATGGCCAGAAGAAACGAGCTGCGGCGCGAGTAATCGCGCCAAGAGAACCACAGACCCGCCGCGCCTGCGCCCAGAGTCAACACCAATAATGCACAGCCCGCGGCCACATAGGGCGTGAGGCCGGTGCGCAACTCAAAATCAACGCAAGCCTGAAGCGGCCACGCCAGGACAAGCACCTGGATATCACGCGTGAGCGCCGCCGTTGCGGTGAGCCACGTCGCGACCAGGCTGTCGCCGTAAGGCTCGCGCATCAGGCCCTGGCCGATCTTCATGGCCAGCAAGGTAAACAGCGCAGCTACGAACCAGAACGGCGCAAGCAGCAGGCCGCGTTTGACAAGCGAAGTCAGGGCGAGCGCGCGCCCGCGATAGAGTTCAATCAGCAGCAGCAGTGCGGGCAACACCACGGCGTGCATCTTGGACAACAGCGCGCAGATGAAACACAGCAGCGCCAGCGACCAGGCCAGGCGTTTGCTTTCTCGCGCCCGCTGCACAAAGCTGGCACTGGCCATCAAGCCCGAACGAGGCACACGCGCGGCGAGATAGAAATTCAGCGAGAGCAGCACGAAGAAGGTCGCGAGCAAATCCTTGCGCGACGATAGCCAGCTCACTGCCTCCACGTGAACGGGATGGATGGCAAACAGCAGTCCGGCCAGCCCGCCGAGAAGAGGTTTGCCCGTCAGCCTCGCCGCCAGCAGCAGCACGAGCAGCGAGTTGAAAATGTGAAACAGCAGATTTGTGGCCTGGTAGCCGCGCGGGTTGTAGCCATCGAGCGCGTAGTTGATCGAGTAGCTGAGGTCGCGCAAGGGCAGGTATTCGTTGCCCAGTTCTTCGCGGATTTCCTGCGGAGCCATGGGATTGAAAATCGTGGACACATGCTCGATGTCGAGCGAACGGATCCAGCGGTTTTCCGTGATCAGCCAGTTGTCGTCCCAGTTGGTGAAACCGTTATCAAGCTGCGGCCAATAGGCCACGCAGCCAAGCAGCACCACGGCGGCGGCAAAGGCCGGCAACAGCCAACGCGGCGCCACCCAGGGCTTGGGCGCGGGAGCTTCAGTGGATTGTTTGGCTTCGCTCACGAGTCAACGGGCGGGGTTGCCGGGGCGTGCATCATAACGCGGGCGCATGAAAACTGTAGGGGCGCAGCATGGCGACCGCCGGGAGCGAACGTGGGCAAACGCAATGCGTTTGCCCACGAGGCTCCTACGTAACTCGGCGGTTGTTTTCAGGGCCTTACTTCTTCACGGACTCGACGATCTTGCCGAAGGCCTTGGGATCGCGCACTGCGATTTCAGCAAGGCTCTTGCGGTTGAGCTCGACCTTCGCCTGTGTCATCGCGTGGATGAACTGGCTGTAGGTCATGCCGTGCAGGCGAACCGCGGCCGAAATGCGCGTGATCCAGAGACTGCGGAAATCGCGTTTGCGGCGGCGCCTGTGGAACCAGGCATATTTCCAGGAACGGAACACGCGCTCGCGCGCCTGACGATAGTTCTTGATGCGGCCCCAGAATCCCTTGACGAGCTTGCGGTATTTGTTGCGCCGCCTGCGCGTCTTGGGGCCATTGGATGCATGAGACATGGCAACGTCCTTTCAATCGGGGCGTCACGCCGGGCAGGGAAACCTCCCTGTCTTCATTCCGGTGACGCCGCGAGACTTACTTCTTGGGCTCTGCGGTTTTGGGCTTCTGCGGCGGCGTGGGCGGGGGAGGCGCGATGCGGCTCACCAGCAGGCGGCCCACTTTGCCCGCATGCTCAGCAGACAGCAGTGAAGGCTTGCGCAGCGAACGACGACGTTTGGGGCTCTTGCCGGACTGCATGTGGCTGTGGCCCGCGTTGAAGTGCTTGAGCTTGCCCTTTTTGGTGATCTTGAAGCGCTTGTTCGCGCCCTTGTGCGTCTTCATCTTCGGCATGGCTTCTTCTCTTTCACTACTTTGGGGAATTTCGCCGGGTGGACACAACGTCCAACTTGATACCGGGAAACTCGCCTGACCTCGTACTGCGAAACACTGCTTACTTCGTGCCGCCCGTACCTTGCGGCGTTCCTGATGTGTTCGGCGTTGCTGGAGCCGGCGCACTGTGGCCGGGTCTCGGCGGCGGCGGCGGTGCGGGCCTCAAGGGCGCTACCGGCACGCTGGCCTTGGGCAGCGGCGCCACCTGCGGCTGCGCGGCTTTCTGCTCCAGCTGCTTGGCCTTGGCGCGGGCTTCATCTTTCGTCAGCGGCGCGAGCAAAATGCTCATGCGCTTGCCGTCCAGCGAAACGCCCTTTTCAACTTTGCTCGAAGGCGCCAGCTCATCGATAAACCGGTTGCACAACACTTCGCCGCGTTCGCGGTGCTGAACTTCGCGGCCCTTGAACCACACGGCCACCAGCACTTTGTCGCCGTGATCCAGAAAGCCCTTGGCCTGCCGCAGGCGCACTTCAATATCGTGTTCGCCCGTAGCCGGGTGCAGGCGAATCTCTTTCACCTTGGCCTGATGCGCCTTGTGGCCCTTGGCCTTCTTCTTCAACTGATACTTGTATTGCCCGTAATTCATGATGCGGCATACGGGCGGACGCGCCTGCGGGCTGACCTCAACGAGGTCAAGACCCGCTTCCTGCGCAATCTTCATGGCTTCTTCGGTCGCGATTATGCCGCGCTGCTCGCCCAAATGGTCGATCAGCAGCACGCGTGGAATGCGAATGCGTTCGTTGACGCGAAGGTCGTCAGAGTTTCCGCGCGGCTCGGGGCCGCCAGGGCGACGCTTGGGTCTCATGTGCTTCCGCTTGAAACGAAGGCCTTTTTGGCCAAGGGCGGAGAAGGATAGCAACGGCGGAGTAAGGCGCAACGGGGGATGACGACAAGAGTGATGGAGAGATCGCGCGTGAGCGCAGCCCTTTCGATCCCTCGGTCTCTCCAACGCTCGTTCTTACAGTGCAAACAAAAAAAGCCGCCCCGGACCGAAGTCCGAGGCGGCTCAGAAACGCAGGCGAACAGAGATAACTCTAGGCCCCCTTAAAACCTAAAGTCCCGATCCTGTACGTCTGCGCACCACTGCTTCCTCT
>Ga0154020_10009165_pt1 | contig 11411 bp, 18 predicted proteins | sample Klosneuvirus_201_FD_109709 | JGI IMG/M metagenome (GOLD analysis project Ga0154020, IMG submission 109709) | Active sludge microbial communities from wastewater, Klosterneuburg, Austria - Klosneuvirus_20160825_MG | ecosystem: Engineered > WWTP > Aerobic digester > Activated sludge | place... | reverse complement strand
TTGAGTGGAGCGCGTAATGGTATCCGCGATGATGCAGTATCTGACGCGATTCGGAAAGAGTTGGCTCTGGAAGGAGTGGTCATACCGTTGATAAGAGTTCAACGAGTCAATGAGATACCCAAGAACGCATCGGGAAAGGCGCCGTTGATAAAATCCAATATTCATCAAGATCATAAGATCCACTAATCGTCAAAATTTGGATATCAAAATGTACCCAATTCAAATTGCTGTTACCATGTTCGAGTTAAGCCTTACAGTTCTTATCACCTGGTATTTCTGGTTCGCACCCAAATTGCAGGCGCGAGTTTTTATGGGTATCGGGTGAGTGATGATTATAAACGCGTTGCTTAACCAGCTAGGGATGGTGAAACAATTTAAGGGTGATTTTCAATGAGAACCCTTCAGCCTCGTTTTACCAAGCCCGAATGGCTTTATGACCAGCTGGTAGCTGCCAGTTGGTCATTGTTAGTCGGAGCGCCTTTGTTTGTCATGCACATGATAACTCTGAATTATGAACATTATATGCATGGTATGGTCTTGAGTTTTTCAACTTCAATGACACTCTCGGACATATTTCGACTGCACCCATTGAGTCTGAGCTTATGGCTGGCAATGGTCTACATCTCAGTTCTGGCTATTCGTTATGCTTTTCGAAGGCAGGCGCAAATGCTGGCCATGAGTGATTTACTGTCCCATTCACAGACTCAAGCGCTTACCGACGGTTTGACCGGGGTATGGAATCGGCGCGGGCTTGACCAGATCCTTGAGAAGACGATAGAACATGCCAAACGAGTAGGAAAACCCTTCTCTATCATCATGGCTGATGTAGATGGATTAAAACAATACAATGATTTGCACGGACATCTTGCTTCAGATGAAGCTTTACAACTCATCGCTAAAACAATCGCACTCCAACTTCGTTCAGCAGATGCTGTTGCGCGCTTTGGGGGTGATGAGTTTGTTATTGTTTGCCCAAGCCTTGGGCAAAGCGGGATAGATATGCTCATCACTCGTTTTAATGCCGCGCTGATAACTGCACCTCTTACGGTCAGTTTTGGCTCGGCAATCTACCCATCCGACGGAAGTACAAGCCAACTATTGGTTGAAACTGCTGACAGGCAACTTTATCAGGCCAAGAAAAAACACTACCAACGTGAAGAAAAAAAAGATGACAATTAAGAATCAGTCATTCCCAATCTGGCGTTCCATCCAGATTTCCATGCTTGCGCTTTTAGTTTGGGTCTTTGGGTTAATGACTTTCATGCCCGCGTTTCTATCGCACAGCGCCAGATTATTAATACTTATCGTTTTGATTGCGTGTCTGATTATCGTTGCACGCTTAACATCTCAGGTTGGCTACGGCAGCTATTTAATTGCAATCGTCGCAAGCGCTATCGGAATTCCAGCCTATTACTTAATTTCTCCAATAACCGGTCATGGTGAATGGATATTTGCTTTGATTGTCATTACCATGAGTTCCCAATGGGGTACCCGCCCTGGGTTGACAGCAGCTTTATTAAGTGCAATCGAGTATGGCTTTATTAGCTATTACCAATCAGGATCCATTACTGATACTTTTATTCTGGCTGGACTGTTCGCTGTTTCTGCCATAATTATTGGCACATTGGTAAAGCATCGTGAGACAGCGCTTGTTGCCCGCGCTCAGCTGGCTGATGAATTGGAAAAGACATCTGAAACAACATTGATTGCCCTTACACGCGCATTGGATGCCCGCGACCAGGACACAGAAGGACACTCTGAGCGTACGGCTATCCTGGCTGTGGAAATTGGACGCGAAATGGGCTTGAAAGAGGCAGACCTGCGTTCAATGCACCTGTCAGCGCTCTTACATGATATTGGAAAAATTGGCATTTCAGATGCTATTTTGCATAAGCCCGGCAAACTTGACGAGCAGGAAATGATTCTCATACGCAAACATCCAAAAATAGGTTATGACATTTTGAAAAACATTCCATTTCTCAACCCTGCCTTGGATGCTATTTTGCACCATCATGAGAAATATGATGGAAATGGTTACCCTGACGGATTAAGCGGTGAGTCGATTTCGTTGCCAGCCCTAATTTTGAGCGTAGTTGATGTTTACGATGCTCTGACCAGTCATCGGCCTTATCGTCCCGCTTTTCCTCCAGAGAAGGCGCTTGAAATGATTCGCGAAGAGGCAGGCCAACAGTTCGATCCTCAAGTGGTGCAGGTGCTTGTGCGCATCCTCGCTGATAAAGAGAAAACTGGAAAGTGAGATGCTATGTCTGACAAATTCGATCATTATATTCCCGCCCTCAGTTTCAAGTGGTTGACGCCACTTTACGATCCGCTTCTCAAATGGGTCATGCGTGAAGAAACCTTCAAGCGCAAATTAATTCAGCAGGCAAACATCCAGCCGAAGATGAAAATTCTTGATCTCGGTTGCGGCACAGGCACGTTGACTCTTATGCTCAAGCGCGCGCATCCAGAAGCCGAAATTACAGGCATGGATGGCGACTCGCAAGTATTGGATATTGCGCGCCAGAAATCTCACGGCAAAGATATTCAATGGGATGAAGGACTCGCTTCTTTCCTCCCGTATCCTGATTCCGTTTTTGACAGGGTGGTCACCAGCCTTGTCATTCACCACCTCGTTACCGAGGACAAGCGTCGCGTGTTCAAGGAGATTCATCGCGTGCTCAAACCGCATGGCGAATTGCATGTTCTGGATTTCGGCGCGCCGCATTCATCCATTACTCGCTTTATGATCACTTACATGAGCCGACTCGAAGAAGCCGCCGACAATTTCGACGGGCAGATTCCGCTCTTCGTAACGGAAGCAGGTTTCGGCGAAGTCAGAGAAGCGCAGAACTTCGTCACCATATTTGGTCCGCTGTCTTTGTGGCGGGCTGTCAAAGGAGATTAACATGTCCAACCTACAATTTTTTGTGATTCTTTCTGAAATCGTTCTAACAATTCTCATCGCCTGGTATTTCTGGTTCGCGCCCAAAGCGCAGACACGCGTTGCCGTATCTGCGTCGGGCGCGCAGGAAGTGGCGGTCATCGTGAAAGGCGGCTACACACCCGATGTGATTGTCGTGCAAAAAGGATGACCAGTGCGTTTGATGTTCACGCGACTGGAAAGCTTGGCGTGTTCCGAAAAAGTTTTGTTCCCCGACTTTAATCAAAACGCGCTATTGCCCGAAGGAGAGCAGATCACATTGGAATTCACACCCGATAAAGCAGGTGAGTATAGTTTTCAATGCCAGATGGGTATGTTGCGCGGCATGTTTATTGTGGAATGAAACTCAACAGCTTTAAATTTTGGAATTGCCTCGCTCAAGAATGTTTGCAACGACATGAAACCCACAGGAGTTTGAATGCATAGGATTCTTTACCTTTTTCTATTTTTGATCTTCACAATATTAACTGCATGCATAGGCGCGCCGGAGACATCGCAGCCGGTGACTGAAAATGCTTCGACTGAAATTGTAGACAATGTAACAGAAATTCCAACTCAAGCAGCAGAGAGATCAAGCCAACAACCAACCGCCACGCCGCGCGCAACGTTGACAGCGGATGAATGGAAGACATTGCCGATTGTTCCAATCGTAAGCGATACTGCGCGTACCATCTATCAACGCGGGCTGGACATGGGAAATAACCCAAATGCATTTTCCAAAATTGGCGATTGCCAGACCAATACCGATTTCTATCTTGTGGACTTTGATCATCCCAAACAATACAGCCTCGGTGAGGACTACGCTTATTTGCAGAAAACAATTGATTATTATCAAGGGTCTTTCTCGCGCACCAGCCTCGCCATGCGTGATGGATACAATGTTGCTGCCATTCTCGCACCACTGCGTGCTGACCCGAAACAATGCGAAAAAGGCGAAACTCCCGTTGCCTGTGAATATCGCCTCTATAATCCGAGCGTGGCATTGATCAGCCTCGAAACAAATTTCAACGACCGCCCCGCTGATGATTACGGCAAGTACATGCGTCAGATCATTGAATACACCATCGACCAGGGTGTGGTACCAATCCTCGCCACCAAAGCAGACAACAAGGAAGGTGACAACAGCTTGAATGCGGAAATTGCGGAGATAGCTGCCGAATACGATATTCCATTGTGGAATTTTTGGGCGGCGGTTCAGCCCTTGCCCAATTACGGCTTCGATGCCGAATTGAATGACGGCTTCCATCTCTCCTTTGCGCGCAATTTCTTCGACCAGCCCAAAAACATGCTCAGTAGCTGGCCCTGGCGCAACCTGACAGCTTTGCAGGCATTGGATGCGGTACGCGAGGGGTTGAACGAGTAATTAACCCAAGTTGCGACCTTCAAGAAGTTGAAGGAAGCAGCTAAGTCAAAAATAGCGATTTGAGTTCGAAGCCTTGAGCCTTTACCGCATGAATATGCTTGTGCTCAAATGCTCGACTCGCTTTTGGAAAGGAGGCTGCCAATTATCAAAATGATCACATGGTAGATAGGTTCTTTCAGGCCGGGCTAACTGCCGGGTCTAGCTTATCCGTTCAAGATATTTAACAAATGGAGAAAACTGAGATGAAAAACAAAATGTTCCTATTAGCGGTGATTGCAATTACAGCCGCCCTTCTGCTGTCAGCCTGTTCTTCCACCAACCCACAGATGCAACAAGCAGGACAGACCATGGTCTCGAACGGCCAAACGATGCAAACCAACGGCCAGTCCATGATGGATGGCGGGCAAACGATGCAGACCGATGGGCAAACGATGATGGATGCAGGGCAGGCCATGCAAACCAATGGTCAAACGATGATGGACATGGGTACGATGATGCAGACCAACGGAAAGGCCATGATGGACAATGGTGACAAGATGATCGCTGCGGGCCAGTCCATGATGGATAAGGGACAAACCCTCAGCGATACAGACCTGGTCACGCAGGGTCAACAAATGATGGCAGATGGCGAGGCGATGAAGACTTACGGCCAGCAGATGATGGACTTGTCCGCGACCATGATGACTGACGGTCAGAGCATGATGGACATGGGCGCAGGGATGATGTCCAATGGACAATCCATGATGGATGCTGGAAACGGTATGATGTCCAGCGGACAATCCATGATGGATGCTGGAAGCGGTATGATGTCCGGCGGTCAGGGCATGATGGGAGGTTCGGGAACACCGAATCCATAAACCAATACTCTTGTGGGGATTACTTCCGCCCTGAACAAAGTCAGGGCGGAAGTAATCCCCCAAGCCGCTACGCTGAGAGATACTCTGAGACGACTCAAAGAGGCTGAATACAATATGGCAAATATTTCCTTCTATTCATGGAGAAGATAATGAGTAAAAAATCTGCAAATCCGCGCAAGAAACTTGATAAGAAAGAACAGAAAGAATGGCCCATTGTCGTCTACATGTGGACTTTTGGTCTCGCCCTGCTCGGATATCTCATCGTTGGAGAAGGAATTTTTGAGTTAAGACCACATCCTATTCACTGGCTGGCCGGGTTGTTTGGCGGTCTCGCAGGGATCCTGATTGGCTGGCTGTGGTACCGCTGGCGCGGGGATGTGTTCTAAAGGAGTGTATAAAATGAAACATGAAAGAATCAATATTCCAAACCTTTCCTACATCGCAGCTTTTGTCATTGGCGTCATTTTGTTCGCTTCGATTTGGAAAGCGTGGTTTGGTGCGGCCCCAGGCACGGTGATTCTCGCAGGGATGGCTGGTGTGGCAGTCGCAGTGACAATATTTTGGTTCCGAAATGAAATTCAAATTCGTAACAATAAGGAAAAATAATCGTGGATCAGACTCAAATAAATCCCCCGCCAGAATCAGAACTCAAAACCGCATGTGGTGGGAAGATAAAAGATATATCCAAATATCCGAGTGCAATTTATCGCGGCGAGCGCATTTACTTCTGCACCCGCGCCTGCTTGCGCGTCTTCGAGCAGGATCCTGATCCGTTTATGGCTGGCGAGGTGGAACATCCGATAGATGAAGAGTAATTTCCCTCTGAGTGCGCACTCAGCCCAAAATAAAACAAAATGTTTTCATTGGAAATAATTGGAGTTTCCATGTGTGAAGAAAAAGAATATTACGCACTCACCCAAAAAGCTTTCGACTTTCTGGCGCCTTTTTATAACATATTGACTTTTCCGCTCGTCCGCGTCAGGAATCAAGTCGTGGATTTTGCAAATGCAGGCAAAGGTTCCACAGTCCTGGATGTTGCGACTGGCACGGGGCAGCAGGCATTTGCATTTGCAAAACGCAGTCATGATGTGATCGGTGTTGACTTGACTGAATCAATGCTTGAAATTGCCAGAAAACATAACAAAGGTGGGGTCGTCAAATTTGAAACTGCCGACGCCACTCATCTTCGGTTTGAAGAAAATAGTTTTGATGTTTCCTGTGTTTCCTTTGCCTTGCATGATATGCCGCTGAATATAAGGGAAAAAGTTTTGCAGGAAATGGTAAGAGTCACCAAACCGAACGGAATCATCGTCATTGTTGATTATGATCTCCCCAGCAATAAAATCAGCAGTGCCTTGATCTATCACTTCATAACCCTTTATGAGGGTGAGTATTATAAAAAATTCATCGTGTCCGATCTGGACTCTCTGCTCAGAAAAACAGGAATCAATGTGACAGAAAGGGTCTCAGTACTGCTTGGGGCAGGCAGGATATTGAAAGGCATAAAGAACATGGAAGCAACGCAAGTTGCCATGTTGTCATAGCGGGCGAAGCGGAACATCCATTTGAAGAAGATGAATGATATTTCATTGAAAGTTCTGCGTTCTTCAAATCATCAGGCTCTGGATTTTCCAGAGCCTGATGATTTTCATATAAGCAAAAAAGCCTACTCTTGAACGCGATAAATGGCGCTTAAGGCTTCTCCATCAAAGTCATACAATGGGGAGAGTTTGAATTTCAGGAATAGTTCATGTGGATAAGATTTGCAAGCCATTTCGAGGCTATACATTTTATTGGGCATCTACTCCTGAAAAATACTTAAGATGTGAGGTTTCAGATCATAATGTTCACAATTTCCATTGACCCAATTATTTTCAGTATCGGCCACTTCGCCTTTCGCTGGTACGGTTTAATTCTGATGGTTGCAATGATCATCGGCATATGGCTGACGGCTCGCGAAGCCGAACGCAAAGGCTTTAAGAAAGACGATGTCTACGATGCTGCTGTCTGGATCGTCATTGGGGGACTCATCGGAGCGCGGTTTTTCCACGTGCTCGATCAATGGTCCATCGAATTCGCGGCAAATCCCATTCGCGCATTTTATATTTGGGAGGGCGGTCTCGCCATCTGGGGCGCGGTGACTGGCGGTCTGGCAACCACAGCTTTCATATCCTGGAAACGAGGCTGGCGTTTACCTGCTCTTCTAGACGCAGGCGCGCCGGGGCTGGTTTTAGCGCAGGCTATTGGCCGCGTTGCCTGTATCATCACCGGGGACGCAGTGGGTAAACCGACAAGTGGCCCATTTGGTTTCGCTTACACCAGTCCGAATGCAGTCGTGTCGCAGCTAGGGGTTTATTACACACCAATGCCTGTCTATGAAATTATTGCAAACCTGGTAATTTTCAGCGTGCTCTGGCAATTGCGAAAACGCAACTGGCCTGACGGAAGGCTGTTCCTGGTTTATCTGCTGCTCTATAGCCTTGAGCGTTTCTTCCTGGCATTTACCAGCGCTTATCGTATTGTTGCCTTTGGTCTTACTCAATCCCAAATCGTGGCTCTGATCGCACTGGCAATTAGCCTTGTTGCACTGACATTCATGCCGCGCAAGTTAAGCAAACAAACAATTTAAGGAGAAAGACAATGGACGAAAAATGTTACGTTGAACCAATTTACAAAACTACTTCACTGGATCAGTTTAAAAATTCCGATGTTGCGACCCTGGCTGTTTGGGGTATGGGTTGTGAGAATTGTGTTACACGCGTCCGCAACAGCCTGCTCGCGCTGGAAGGCGTACATGGCGCGGACGTGTTCTTGAACATGGCACTGGCTGAGATCCGTTATGACAGCAAAAAGGTTTCATCCGATGTGTTGGTGAATGCAGTCACCAGCGCTGGGAATGATGGCCGTCATAATTATCGTGCAGAACTAATATCGGCAGAGTAAGCACATCGAAGTTTTAAAAGGATCTAACAAAATGAAAAAATCTTCTCGTGCAACTCGCAAAGAAGCGCTTAGGCGAAATAACAATATTCGTTCTGCGATCTTTGCTTTGATCATCATCGGCGTGCTTGGATTGGCAGGTTATTATCTTAAATCAGCTTTCTTCCGCCCAGCGCCTGCACCGATGACAGGCAATGTGATTGACCTGGAAGCATCCATGAGCGGATTCGACAAGAAGGAAATTCGCATCAAAGTCGGACAGCCTGTAACCATCCGCCTGACCAGCATTGATAACTCACATCATACTGATGGCGGAGGAAAGCACCAATGGGCTGTAGATGAGCTTGGAGTGGATGTCATCGCACAACCCGAAAGTTCAAACATGGTTACTTTCACGCCAGATAAGGCAGGCTCCTACACTTTCTATTGTGACATTTGCTGCGGTGGAAAAGCCAATCCCACTATGAACGGCCAGATCATCGTCGAAGGATAAAATGGCAACAACTTCACAACTTCGCCGCATCATCATACTTTCTGGATTGGCAGTCGTGGCTTTGGGCGCGATTGCATTGACGGGTCTATGGCACCCAAACGCGCCGACCGAAGCAATGCAAATGTACCTTCCAAAAATCACTCTGCCCACTGTCATTGTTGCCGCAGCGATAGACGGAATCAATCCGTGCGCGTTTACCGTATTGCTGCTCTTCATTACCTCCATGCTGGCGACCTTGCAGGCAGGTGGACAAAGCATCAACACCATCCGAGCGCGGTTGCTTGGTCAGGGAGGCATTTATATTGCCGCCGTGTTCCTGACATATCTCGCCCTGGGTGTGGGTTTGCTCAAAACATTGGATTTTTTCACGCGTCAACATCTCCCCGCTCGAATTGGTGCCCTCGCGGCAATCTTATTTGGTCTGTGGATGCTCAAGGATTTCTTTCTGCCTGACCTGGGATGGCGTCTGCAAGCCCCGTCTCAAATCGGGACAATGGCGCGGGAGATGGCGAAAAAGGCCACCATCCCTGCCTTGATCGTTGGAGGCTTCCTAATTGGTCTATGTACTGTGCCATGCAGTGGCGCAGTCTATCTGGGTGTGCTCAGCCTGCTTGCTCTTCAACCCTCGGCATTGCTTGGATACAGCTATCTGATTCTTTATAACCTGATCTTTGTCCTGCCTTTGGTGGTGATCCTCATCGCCGCATCTGCCCGCCCAACTTTGAACCGTCTGGCGCATTGGAACTTGCACCACAAAGAATGGGTACGGCTGGCATTGGGGGGCGGCGTGGTTGTAATGGGATTGTTGATCCTGGCAACAGTTTGAAGTCCGTCTTTCTCATAGTTGTGCTGGTTGGTAAATTCAGTAGTCTCAAATACAATTTACATCTAATCTCCATTTGGGGCTGTCTTCAATAGGCAGCCCTATTTATTCCAGTGGAGTTCCCTTTCTTAATGCAAAGTAAGCGAAAATGCCTATATCAAAACGGGGGATTTGGCGCTATTGTTTTAACATCTACCCGCCTATACTGGAATCAACAGGAGTTACAAAATGAGCGCCTTAATCCCCTTTTTGATTCTCAATCAAACCTGCGAGCAGGCACAGGTGTGGATCAACGGAAAGTTAACAGATGCCGGCTTTCGTGTCGAGCAAACGTTTAATTTGCAAGTGGCCCGACTAGCCCACCCAGACTGTCCCTGCCCGCGCCATGGAACTGATGATTGTAATTGTCAAATGATCGTTGTCCTAATTTATGGAGAGCAAGGCGACCCAGCCACATTGGTCATTTATGGACAGGATGAACGGGCCTCGCTTTCCCTGGCAGTCCCCGTGAGTGGACATGGTAATCAACACTTGGAGGCGGTTATCCGACGCACCCTTATGCCTCACCACGTCAACTCATTATCACCAATCGAGGCGACTCATGAAGCCCAACCAGCAATCTGAAATCATCCGCCGATTGCATTGTGTTGCAGGACACCTGAACGCGGTCATCGAAATGGCGGAAGCAGGTCAGCCCTGCGAGCAGGTGCTTCATCAGCTTGGCGCGGTTGAAGCTGCCATCCGCGCGGCTGGATCAAAGTTGATAATTTGTCAGGCTCAATCCAGTCAATCCATCATTCTGGAAAGCCCATCTCCCAAACTAAGGCTCGCTGAATTGAAGCGGCTCCAATCTCTGTACACGATTTTTCTCCAATACCCAAAACACCATAGTGAGGTTTCTCATGAGTAACATTCTTTCTGAAATATCCTTGCCCATCTCGGGCATGACCTGTGCATCCTGCGTATCGCATGTGGAAGGCGCGCTCAAGGAATTATCAGGCACATCAAATGTCCTCGTTAATCTTGGGACCAATAAAGCCAATCTCTCTTACGACCCTAAACTTGTAAAACTGGATGATATGCGGCGCGCCGTTGAAGATGTCGGCTATCCCGTTCCTACCGCTGAAATAACTCTCGATGTACGCGGCATGACTTGCGCCTCATGTGCGGATCATGTGGAGAGTGCTTTACGCGAACTGGATGGAGTGACCGCTTCTGTCGTGAACCTTGGGTTGGGTACTGCTAAAGTGACCTTTGTCCCCGGGTTGGTTTTGGTCAGCGCCATGAAACGCGCCGTGCGTGAAGTTGGCTACGAAGCGCAGGAACGCAGTGAGGGCACAGATGCCCTCGACCGCGAACGCCAGGCGCGCGAAGATGAAATCAAAATTCAGGGGCGCAATCTGATCATCGCAGGAACAATTGGTTTGATCGTTATGATCGGCACTTTCTATGATATGGCCGGCCCATTCAAAGCCTTCATTCCAGTTTGGCTTTCTTATAAGTGGGTCATTGGTTTATTGACCACACCGATTGTTCTCGGACCAGGAAGACAATTCTTCTCCAACTCGTGGCGCGGACTCAAGCACGGCGTTACCGATATGAACCTGCTCTATGCAACCGGTATCGGCGCGGCCTACGGCATCGCAGTGATCAACACTGTATTTCCCAAAGCTGGCTTCGGCGGTGAAGGCGCAACTTTCTTTGAGAGCGCGGCACTCCTCACTGCTTTCATCATCCTTGGCCGATGGCTTGAGGCATTGACGCGGGGGCGAACGTCAGAGGCGATTCGCAAATTGATGAAGCTCCAGCCCAAAGTCGCGCGCGTGATTCGCAATGAACGGGAGGAGGAAATTCCCGCAGACGAAGTCGAGCTTGGGGATGCGATCCTTGTCCGTCCCGGTGAATCCATTGCGGTGGATGGTCAGGTGTTCGAAGGATATTCAGCAGTGGACGAGTCGATGCTGACCGGCGAGAGCCTGCCCGTCGAAAAG
>Ga0154020_10009164_pt1 | contig 11413 bp, 8 predicted proteins | sample Klosneuvirus_201_FD_109709 | JGI IMG/M metagenome (GOLD analysis project Ga0154020, IMG submission 109709) | Active sludge microbial communities from wastewater, Klosterneuburg, Austria - Klosneuvirus_20160825_MG | ecosystem: Engineered > WWTP > Aerobic digester > Activated sludge | place... | reverse complement strand
GCTGCCATCGCAGTTGGGGTAGCACGCGGGGGGAGGCGGGCCGAGCGAGCCGTCCGCGTTGATGTTGGCCGCGGCGATGTCTGTGCCACCGATGCCACCCCATCCGTAGGCCAGCATCGCGCCGCCCGATGTTGAAAGTGCGGAGGCCAATCGCGACTTGTCGGTGCCCGAGTCGCTGTTGACCAGGTTGTGCCAGACGACCGAACCGGCACCGTTCAGGCCCGCGGAATCGATGATGCGGGTCGTGGGGCTCCGCGTGTCCATGAACAACACCGTGCACCCGGACCCGTTCAGCTGGCATTGCTCAAGGGAAGGCTGCCCGCCCGCGTTGGGAGCCAGAACGGTGGCGCCCGCGTCGGTCCACAGGCGGGCCCCGGTGGAGTCGAACTTCTGGGCGATCACACCGTAGTTGCCTTGAGAGGGGCTTGAACTGTCGGTGGAGCAGAGGAAGTACTCACCGGTCGTGGTGTTGTATGCCAGGCCCGCGCCGATGCGCATCCGCCCCGCGGTCACACCCGTGTTCGCCACTGGAGCCGCGAACTTCAGCGAGCCGTCCGCGAGCACGTGCTGGATGTAGGCGTTCCGGGACCCGCTGATCTCGTACCACCCGATGACCACACCGCCCGCACCGTCGGCCCGCATGGTCGGGAAGTAGCCGTTCTGGATCGAGGCACCGGAGTTGCCCGCAAAGGCGATCGTCGGGGCGCCCGCGTTCCACTGCGCCACTCCGGTGGCGTCGTACTTCTGCAGGTAAAGGCCTTTGCTACTGGTGATCGCGCTGGTGCCAGAGCCGCGCACCCACATCGCGACAAAGCCCGCGCCCGCGGGCTTGATATCCGAAAGCGCCTCGTAGTGACCGGCCTCGCTGATGGTGATGCCTGGCGCGGCCCACTGCGGCGCCCCGTTGACGTCCAGTTTCTGCGCGATCCAGTTTTGCGGAGAGGCGAAGTTGCTGTAGCCGACGACGTAGCTTCCCTTGCTCAACTGGCAGATGTGCGGGTTGGCGTGCCCCACGGCATCCGACGTGACCGTCGTCTTCCACACGATGGTCCCAGCCGGATCGACCTTGCTCACCGAGATCTGGTCGGATCCGCCGGAGTTGTCGTTGTACGCCACCAGCGCGTGGCCGGCGCTGTCCACGATCATGTCGTAGTCCACCAGCGAAGAGAAGCTCCGGTCGCACAGCAGCACACCGTTATGCGGCCATTGGTCAACACCCTGGGCGTTGAGCCGCTGCAAGTAGACGTCGTACCCGCCGGTTCGGTTGTCAAACCACGCGACGTAGCAGCCCCCATCGGGAGTCGGTTGAATTTTGGGTTGGACCTGGTCGTTGGCGAGGTCTGCAACTTTGAGATTGTTTGCCGGGTCGGTGGACCACTGTCCCATCGCGCTCATCGCCAGGCCCGCCACCACCGCCACCATCGCTGCGCACCGGATGCTTCTCATGGTTGCTCCCTTGTATTTCGCTTCAGACTCCGCCCCCGCGGCTCCGGCCGACCAAGCACCTTAGCTTGGCCCGACTGGAAGACCGTCGCGTTTCACCTCCCGAAATAGCCGGTTTCGACGAGACATTTCGCTTGGATATTGCTCTAAGAACTAGTATGATTGATCTCAGAACATATGTCAACCCCCCTTTAATCCGATTTTGTGGTAATTTCGGTGTCGCGGTTAGGCCGAGCAACCCCAGAGATCGACCGTCTTTCCATGAGCGCGCTACCCATCAACTCTCGCGATCCTCGAAACGCCGGACCGGCCGCGGGTCTCACGAAGACCGAACGCGAAGTCGCGGCTCAGGTGGCGCGTCGGCTGTGCGTTGAGTTTCGGGGTCTGATCACGCTTCTGCCCAAAGAACTGCGGACGGCCAGCGCCATGGCCCGTGCACTGGATGTAGACCGCAATACTTGCCAGCGACTGGTGGCTTCGACCGCCGTTGAATCAACGGATGAGCGGCTCTTGGTTCGGCTTCCCGGCGTCCAGGGGCTCCGGCAGTTCGTCGAAGCCCTCAAACGTGACCACAAAGACGGACCATCCGTGGACCAACTCGATGCCGCTTCCGCGGCCATCGACGCCTTTGAGAGCCTGGTGGAGCGTCTGGGCGGAAGCCAGCGGCGACTCCGCCAGCGGCTTGAGGCGGAACCGGATCTGGACAGTGGGTCCATCCGCATTCCCAGCGATGAACTCGATGCGCGACGCACGTTGTTCAAGGCGTCGGCTGAAGTCGTCGGGCGATGGTCCGATTTGACGATGTCGATGTCCTTGATTCGACCGGTTCCTGGGAACCCGCTGTTGACCGAAACCGTGCGGGCGCAGGCCCGGCTGGGACACGTGTGGCGCGGGTCGGCGGTGCCCTTTGAGATCAACGCGGCGGCACCGGATCACCTGGCGCTCAACTCTGCTCGCGGTGTCCAAGGGCAGGACAGCGGAATCCATCAGACACTCGCCTCGCGCCCGGCGCGAGGCGACACGCCTGATCTGTTGCTGCCGCAGTTCTGCACGCGCCCGTTGCCCAAGGTAACTTCCCGCAGCTGGGGCAACCGCGCGGTGCATGTGATTGATGCCGCGGAACCCACCAACGGCAAACCGATCGATGTGGTCGTCGCCTACCGGCGGTCTACGCCGGACAAGCACCCGGCTACGCAGGATCCGCCGATCGGGGAGGTTTCGACGGTTGCAACCTACCCGTCGCGCCGGATGATTTGCGATGTGTATCTGCACAGGGACATTGCCCGCATGTGCATCCCGTCGTTGGAGACCCATCTGGGCAGCCCGACACTTCCTCAACCGCTACGCGCCCGTTGGTCCACCCGATTCCCGGGCGGCCCGAGGCTGGAACTTCTGGGCGCGGGCCTTCATCACGCGGCCACTCCCGCTTCTCCACGCCACCTCGAGCTGACTTCGCACATCTTCTCGGTGGTCGCCGGATAATTAAAAAAAAAAATCGGATACCGGTGCGATGTGGTCTTCCCGGTCTGGCAGGCGGCGTATTGCCTGCTGTTTGATTTTTCGGGGAACACGCTGGCAGAAGGCGAGAGCACGCCGGCAGATCGCGGGCCTGAGGGCGGGCGAACGGCCAAACGTGCCCGCTAGGAACATCCGGCCGCGAACGTGTTCAAGAAGCACTGGAAGTCATTGGCCGTCAGGACCGGCGCCGCTGTGCTTCCGTCACAGTTCGCGACGGGCGACTGAGCGGCGAACTGGTTGAGAAAGCACTGGAAGTCGTTGGCGGTGAGGATTGGCGCAACGGAGCTTGCATCGCAGTTGGCGTAGCACGGCGGCGTGAACGTGACCGTGAGTACGGGGCGAAAGGTCGGGTCAGGGGCCTCGCGGCTGTCGAACCGTTTGGCGGTCCCGATGTTCGCTTCATCGCCGATCACAAACCAACCAAAGTTCGTCGCAGGGTTGTCGAGCCAGGCCTGAGCATCGGCCACCATGGCGACGGTTGAGCCCCAGGTGCAGAAGCCGGCAATATCGTTGACGATTGCACTGGCGCTCGGGGAGGTCGCAAAGTCAGTGCCTGCCAGGCCGCCGTCCGCTGACCAGAGCTGAGTGGAGAAGAACGTATACAGCCAGGTCGCATCGTTCGCCGTGGCCGGGGCGCCCAGCCCCCCTGGATCGCCGGCGTTCGAGGTGCCCTCGCCCCAGTCTCGCAGGGCACGGTGGAGTTGAACGGGCGTGTTTGAAGAAATGGACCTGGAGAGGTGCAGCGTCAGCGACACCGACGTCACCGTCGAACCCGCGGGTATCCCCGACAGGTCGAATCGCAACAAGCCCCGCCGTAAGGTATCCACCAAGGTGAGACCCGCGTAGAACGCAGGACCCGCTCCGTTGCTGATCTGGCCCGCCGGGTCCTCAAAGAGGGTGTTATCGCGGCTTGCCTGAAGCGCAACCGTGTCGGCCTGAGCCGCGGCACCACACAACGCCAGAACCAGGCAACACAACGCTCTCTTGTCGGTCATCGCACACTCCCGGGAAAGCCCCAACCAAAGCCCGTAACCCCTACACCCGATTGTCTCTGGCGCGATCGAATCTTGCGGGCAAACTGGCCCGGATTCACTAGAATGTCCCCCGATGTTCTGGCGATTTTTCAACGATGACGAATCCCGCGGGGCTTTGTTCCGGAGGATGCACGAGCGGTGGCTGACTCGTGCGTTGAAGTCCCCCTCCAAGTACCCACGCATCCCCATTCGGCGCGTGGATGAGGGAGGGTTCGACCAAGTCCGTTCTCAACCGCAGGCCCGGGCTCGGGCCGATCAATGGTGGGGGCGTGCATTGGAACGTGTAGACTCCGACCGGCTCGATCACCTCGACCCCTGACCCCCCACCTCCCCCACCCCACCCCCCACCCCTGCTCAGCCTCAGAACTTCACCATGGCATTCACACTTGTCACCAAGCCCAACCGTCCCTGGCTATTGAAGATGACGGCCTTTCTCATCGTCCTGCTGGGCTTTGGGGTCTACGGGCTCTACGACGCCACCGTGGCCTATCCGCAGCGCGGCATCCGGCACGCTTCCTTCGCCCAGTTTCAGTATCTGGAAGAGGCCCGGAAGGAGGGGATTTCGGACACCCGGACATCGATCGAAGATCCCTCGGGCGAACTCAAGAAGCTCGAAGCCGAAGGGCGGGAGAAGCTATCGGGGTCCAAGGCGGCGAAGTATGTGTGGCTCTCGGCCTTGGATGTCGTTGGCCGGCTCAAGCCCGAATACACCCAGATGCCCGGGACGCTGGAGAAGCTCAACCCGACGGACAAGCTGACGGAGTTGCGCAAGCTGTGGACCAGTTCATCGGGCGCCAAGAACGCCCCCAAGGCGCTCTCGTCATACGACATCAAGGTGCAGTGGCTGTTCGTCGCGATCGGCATGGGCGGGGGCATTTTGCTCTTCCTCCACATCGTGCGCATCCTCGCCCGCAAGTACCGCTACGACCCCGAGGCCCACCATTTGCAGCTACCAGATGGCAGCACCCTGGCACCTTCGGACATCAAAGAGTTCGACAAGCGCAAATGGGACAAGTTTCTTATCTATCTTCACATCAACCCCGGCCACCCCAAGCACGGCGGCAAGGAGCTGCTGCTGGATCTGTACCAGCACGCCCCGCTGGAGTCCTGGGTCCTTGAGATGGAAAAGATCGCATTCCCGGACCAGGTGCCGCCGGAAGCGACCGGACCCAGCGAATCTGCTCCTCCTCCGGCCGCCTCCTGACCCAAAATCGCCGCTGCGGATTTACGAATAAGGTTCTGTGGCCACGCGGAGATCGGAGTCTCTGCGCTTGCACACTGGTCGTCCGCGCCTTCCCCATGACACTCCTGGCCGGCATCATCCTGTTTGTCATCTCCCTGATCGGGATCGGTCTGACGCTGATCACGCTGCCGGGGACTTGGTTCATTGTCGGATCGGCGCTGCTCATCAACTGGCTTTGGATGCCGTTTTTCAACACCTGGATGCTGGCGGCGTGCGCCGGGATGGCCCTGCTCGCGGAGATTGCCGACTTTGCCCTCTCAGCGGCGGGTGCCTCCAAAAGCGGCGGCGGACGGAGCGGGGCGATCGGATCGATTTTCGGTGGTCTCATCGGCGCGATCGCGGGGTCGTTTGTCGTCCCGATCTTGGGGACCATCGCGGGCGGCGTCATTGGGGCGGGGGTCGGGGCGATCGCCTTGGAAAGAGGCGTTGCGCAAAGATCCTGGGAACAGGCGGTGAAGATTGGACGAGGGGCGGCAATCGGGCGGGCCGCGGCCATGTTTCTGAAGGTCGCGATCGCGGCTGCGATAGGTATTTGCCTCACGGCGGATGCCCTGATTCGGTAGCGCGTGGCTCCGGGCTTCTGCCCGGTGGGTCTTGACGACCAAACAAAGTCACATCGCCCCGAAGGACGATGCCGCGGCCGAGTCGCTAGACTGTGCCCTGACTGAGAGACCGACCCTCGGGCGGCACGGATGTGCCCGGATCGCGCATGACACCAGCTAAGCCTAAGCGCTCGAAACCCGCACCAGCTCCGAAGGACCACGATTCGGACGGCGTCCTTAAGACGTTCGTCATCGATACCAACGTCCTGCTCCACAACCCGAACGCCCTGTTCGTGTTCAAAGAGCATCACGTGGTCATTCCCTTCGCGGTGATCGAAGAACTCGACGCCATGAAGCGGAAGGAGGATGACCTGGGCCGGAACGCCCGGGAGTGCATCCGACATCTGGACAAGCTGCGGCTGAAGGGGCGGTTGACCGATGGGGTGCCTTGGGGCGACTTCTCCCCCACGGTCGGGGCCGCGGCCTCGACTTCATCCAACGGGCACTCGGGCACGATCCGGATCGACATCATCGACCACAAGCGGCCGGGGGTGCTGGAAGAGGAGTCTCCGGACAACCGGATCATCGCCAGCGCCTGGGCCTTGCAGCAGCAGGGGCTGCTGACGATCTTTGTCAGCAAGGATATTTCGGCACGGATCAAGTCTGACGCGTTGGGAATCACGACCGAGGACTTTGAGAACCAGAAGGTTGATGCCGACCGGCTCTACACCGGCGCGGTGTATGTCGAGAGCGACAGCGAGTTGATCGATGAGCTGTATAAAGATCGGATGCTTCCGCTGGAGCGGCTGGGTGAGGCGCTAGATGCCGAGTCGGCCGATGGACACAAGTTTCGGCGGACGGTGACACCCAACCAGTTTGTCGTGTTCCAGGATGCCGGAGATGAGAACCACACCGGGCTGGGGCGGCGGCTGGCGGATACGGAGCATCTGATCCCGATTACGGGGCCGCGGAAGCCGGTGTTTGGGATCATGGCCAGGAATGTTCAGCAGACGATGGCGATGGACCTATTGCTGGATGATGAGATTCGGTTTGTGACTCTGCTGGGGTCGGCGGGTACGGGTAAAACGCTGCTGGCGCTCGCGGCGGGGATGTCCAAGGTTTTTTCTGAGGAGCGATACGACAAGCTGCTGGTGGCGCGGCCGATCATGCCGCTGGGCCGCGACATCGGATACCTGCCCGGTGACAAGGATGAGAAGCTCACCGCGTGGATGCAGCCGATCTTTGACAACCTGTCGTACCTGCTTTCGACTCGCGGGGCACAGACGCAGTCGGCCGAGGGGCACTCCACCGAGCAGCGGATGCAGAAGTTGATCGCGGATGGAAAGTTGGTGTTGGAGCCACTCACCTACATCCGCGGCCGCTCGATCCCGCATCAGTTCATGATCGTGGATGAGGCCCAGAACCTGACGCCGCATGAGGTGAAGACGATTGCGTCGCGGGTGGGTGAAGGGACCAAGCTGATCCTGACCGGCGACATCCTGCAGATTGACAATCCGTACCTGGATCAGTCATCAAACGGGTTGGCGTATGCGGTGGAGAAGATGAAGGGGGTTGGGATTGTCGGGCACGTGACGCTGACCAAGAGTGAGCGGTCGGAGTTGGCGAGCATCGCGGCGGCGCGGTTGTAATTTTGGTGCCACTGCTCGACGCTGCTTTGAGCGGCGCAGCAGTGCGGGGGCGTGGGAAACGCATTACGTCAAACGAGTTCGGTGGCGTCAGCACTGCTGCGCCGCAAAGCCGGCGAGCAGTGGCACCAAAGCCTCACCGCGTCAACGAACCCCTGGCGATGAACACCGCGTTGCCCTTGGGGTCTACGCGGTACCAGTTGTCTTTGAGGCCGTCGATGTGGTGCTGCCAGGAGACGTCGGCGAAGTGCTTCTCCAGGGCACCGAGCCACCACTGGGCATCTTCGCGAACGATGTGGGTCACGTCGCGTTCGTAGGCCTCGATCATGAAGCGTCCGTCGCGGCCCAGGGGGACGACCATCATGAAGGAGTCGGACATGCGGGCGATGCCGCGGATGGTGTCGTCGATGGCTTCGTAGGGGACGTGCTCCATCACATCCTTGGCGATGACGTGGTCGAAGCGCTGCGTGAGGGACCAACTGTCGAGATCCTCGACGAGGTGGCAGAAGGGCGCGACGTCGTGGTCGGCCTGCTCGATGGCGTAGGGAGAGACATCGATGCCGTGGGCATCGCGGCGGAGCATGCGGAAGGCCTTGACTGAGAATCCCTTGGCGCAGCCGAAGTCGAGCACGCGCTGGCGGGGGCGGATGCCCATGGCATCGACCATGACCATGGCCATGGGGATGGTGAGTTCGGGGAGCCAGCGGTAGTTGGAGTAGCAGCTTTTGCCGGTTTCGACGCCGCGCTCGTAGTAGGACTCGTCGTATTGCTGGGCGACATTAGACGAAGTTTTCATGGTGGACCTCCGTACCTGCGAACTCGGCGAAGTGGTTTTCCTGTCCCTTGGCGAAGCGGTCGAGCATGTCCACGTTGCGGGTGAAGACACACCCGGAGCAGTGCTCTGTGGCATCAAACTGCTGGGCGATCTTGCCATCCATGTAGTCAAGGATTTCCTCGGGCGTGCAGAGGGCGTAGCGCGGGCGGAAGCGCTGGGCCTGGTCGTTGAGGACCACCGAGTCGCACGGGAACACCAGGCCCGGGCGGCCGGTGACCGGGTCCATGGCTTCGGAGAGGTAGGGGCGGAAGAAGCTCTGGTGGCACTTGCTCTGGCAGGGGGCGCCGTGGATCTTGAACTGGTGGAAGAAGCGGCCGGAGCCTTCGAGAGTTCTGAAAAGGTCGGTGAGACCTTCGTGCTCTTTAATCAGCGCGGCCTGGGGCAACATGCAGTCTGGCAGAACGCGGACGTACGACACTTCGGCACGCTCGGCGAACTGGGCGACTTTCCGCAGGAACTCGGGGTCTTTGTTCTCAGCGCTGTAGCACACCGACATGCCGACTGTGGTCTGCTTGCCGAAGCGTTCGCGCGGGATTTCGATCTTCTTTTCCCAGTCCTTGAAGACGTTCATCGAAACGCGGACCCAGGTCAGGTTTTTGAGAATCCGGTCCGACACTCGCTTGAACTGGGTGCCGTTGGAGATCAGGGCCATCTCGATGCCCTGATCCAGGATCCACTCGCCGAGTTCGTTGAACTGCTTGTAAAGCGTCGGCTCGCCGCCGCCTGTCAGGATCACGGCTTTGAGGCCGCGGGACTTGAGCTTGGTGACGTAGTCCTGGATGCGGGGGAGCTCGATCGTGCTGTGCAGGGTTCGCTCGCTCACGGAGCAGTACGAGCACTTGAGGTTGCAGCGGCCTTCGGGAGCGATGTGCGTCGAGATCACCGACTGGCCCGTGCCGGCCTTGTACGACTCCATCTTGTCCCTGTGTTTCCAGAACTTGATGCCGGTCGAGGTGAACTTGTGCTCCATCTGCGAGGGCTGGCGGCCCTGGAACTGCTCGGGAAGCTCGCAGACTGCGTGCTGCTCGGCGTTCATGGGGATTGGCTTGCCCTTGACGGAGAGCGTGACGCCCTCGGTGTGCGCGGCGGCTTTGCGGTCTAGGCAGGTCATGCGACCTCCAGCGGCTGGGCCGCGGCTTCAATCTGATTCAGTTTCACCCAATCGGCGAGCGGGTTGGTCTTGATGCGCTGCTGCATGAGCGCGGGGAGCATTTCGAATGGGTAGTCCTGGGCGGGAGCGAAGGCATCCTCGTACCCGATGGAGGGGCAGAGATCGGTGCGGCGGTTCGAGACGCCGTTCCAGGGACGCCAGACTTCCTCGAACCACTCTTCCCGGGGCGGCGAGTCGAGCTTGACGTCGCGGCTGAAGGACAGCGCGGTCATGTGCTTCCAGAAGATGGTCCGCTCGGCCGCGGCGAAGCCGAAGTTGTGAATCTTGAGACGGTCATCGCGGTGGCGCTTCACATCGTTGCCGGCGCTGGTGAGCGCGTGTCCGGTGAGGCCGATCTGTTTGCGGCCCTTAAGAGCCCGCATGACCGCGTAGGGGTTGGTGCGTGTGGAGCAGTACTTGTAGGAACGCCAGAAGAGGTGGCAGGCTGAGGCCATGATTTCGTCGGCATCGGAGTTCTGAGCGACCTCGAAGAGTGTGCGGATGGTGTCCTGGTGCCAGACCTCATCGGACTCAACCATGAGCACGTGTGTCGGGTCGTAGCGCGGGATGACCTCGTGATTCACCATCGCCTGGAGCTGGCCCTTGAGCAGAGTCGCGTAGGGATTGGGGAGAACGCGGACCTTGTTGTCCGGATCGTTCTGGGCCTTCCACGCGTTGATGACGTCGGTGAGGCCGTCGATATCGTGGGGGAGATAGACGTCGTGTCCGAAGTAGTTGATGATCCTGCGGCCGCCGAACATCTCATGGCCGACAAAGCAGAGGATCTGCTCGCAGTGCGGGTAGATGGAGGCGAGCGACTCACCGATGAAGTCTGAGCCGTAGAGCAGTCTGTAGATCGCTACCGTGCGCACGGGGTCTCCTTCCGTGGAGAATCTGGGATTACGACGCGGCGCGGACGCGCTTGGTCGGCTTGGCTTCGGTTGCTGAGATCAGTGCGGTCGAGATGTGCCCGGCGGTCTGGCGGCCCGGAGAGCCAACGCCCACCGGGATCAGCTCCACACCCGCGGGCACTTCCTTGATCATCCGCCACGGATCGATGACGGTGTCACCCTTGCGGAACTTGAAGCCCTTGTACTCCGGCCAGCGGGTGCTGATGAAGTACACGGCGGGCTCGACGGGCATTTCGGTGTAGGGCTTGATGACCGGGTCGTGCAGGATGGGCTCGACGCCGCGCTGCTGGAGGATGTTGGAGAGGAGGATCGCGGGGCTGCCCTGGGTCTGGTTGGTGCCCTGCTTGAAGGCCATGCCCAGGAGGACGATCGGGCGGCCCTTGGCCTCATTCTGGATAAGGTCCGCGAGGTACGCGGTCTGGGCATCGCGCCCGTGGTTGATCGAATCGAAGATGTTGAACGAGAGGCCGAGCTTCTGGGCGACGAAGCTCATCGCCATCTGGTCGCGCCCGTGGCAGGGGCCGCCGTCGGCCATGCCGCCATCCATGTACTTGGTTGACACAAGCCTGTCCTTGGCGAGCTTGAGCGTCGCGTTGACGACATCGCAGCTTGCGCCGGGGAGGCGGTGGCAGAGTTCCATCACGGAGTTGGCGAAGAGGACCTTGAGGCCCAGGTAGGTGTTGTAGCAGAGCTTGACGCACTCGGCCTCGGTCCAGGTCATCGGGCAGATGGGCTGGCTGTGGAGGGAGCCGTAGAGCTCGCGGGCGATTTGCTCGCCGCGGCCGTGGTCGGCGACCTTGCCCTCATCGTTCTGCGGGACACCCAGCAGGACGAACTCGGGGTTCAGGAAGTCCTTGACGACCGTGGACTGGCCAATGAAGAAGGGGTTGTAGACCATGGTCCAGCCGCTGCCGATCGGGAGGCCGACGGCCTTGACGGTCGCGGGGCCCAGGTCTTCCACCATCGTGGTCGGGGTTGTCGTCGAGATCACCAGGACCGTGCGGAAGCGGCCATCGCCGGCGTGCTTGCCGATCGCGCGGCCAACCTCAACCAGGCAGTCCCGGATGATCGAGTTGTCGAAGTTCCGCCCG
>Ga0154020_10009163_pt1 | contig 11414 bp, 11 predicted proteins | sample Klosneuvirus_201_FD_109709 | JGI IMG/M metagenome (GOLD analysis project Ga0154020, IMG submission 109709) | Active sludge microbial communities from wastewater, Klosterneuburg, Austria - Klosneuvirus_20160825_MG | ecosystem: Engineered > WWTP > Aerobic digester > Activated sludge | place... | reverse complement strand
GCTCCATTCGGCATGATCCGCGCGATACGGTTGGCCGTTGTTCCATTGTATGTGGTGAACAAGCCCCCGATCAAGATCTTGCCATCGCGCTGATGTGCAACCACGAAAGGTGCACCATTCACGCCAGTGCCCGGAATGAATGCGGTATCAACCGTACCATCCGCGTTCACCCGTGCAATTCCAGCGCGTGTTGTTCCATTCACTGACGTGAAGGAACCAACCACCACTAAACGCCCCTGATCATCGAGCGAGGCCGAATAAATGTCTCCGTTGGCCCCTGTGCCGATCGCGTAGGTCGCGTCCAACGAACCATCGTTGTTCAGCCGCACCAAGCGCCCTGCACCACTCCCATTGTATTGGGTGAACGTGCCCACCACAATGATCTGGCCATTTGACTGTACCAGGATCGAGTTCACATTGCCACCCGAAAAGCCAGCTCCCATAACGAAAGTTGGATCCAATGCGCCTGTACTGGTGAGCCGGATCATCTTGTTCCGGAAAACACCATTGAACGAACTGAACGAACCGCCGATGAGGACTTTACCGACCGGATCCACAGCAACACAACTCGCCTGTGCATTCGCCCCGGAACCGATCAAGAAGGTGGCATCCAATCCGCCATTGCGGCCGATGCGTACAATCCTGTTCTGCGCAACACCGTTGTATGTGGTGAAGGCCCCGACCAATACCTGCTTACCGTCCGGCTGCATCGCCATACCGAAGACGCGGTTGTTGGCACCGGTCCCTATGGTGAAGGAAGGGTCGGAACTTCCGGATTGTGCCGAAGTACCCGCCACAGTGAACAATGACAATGAGGACAGGCACACCAGCTTCCTGATGGTCCTTATGTTCAATTCAGTGATCAAGGAGCGGTGCAAGGTTCCAGTGTCCATTTGGAGTTGGTCAATAAGTGAGTCGTGAGGGTTAGGGCGCAGCGCTCTGAGTTAGCACTATACCCATGTGTACGGGTCGACGAAAGCAAAGTTTCGTTCGACAGAATGGGCATTGCGCGCGAACCACAGCACTCCAATAACCCTTGTCGTTCCTTTGTGGCAGCAATGGCCGAGAACCCTCTCATCGATCGCTTTTCCCGCGTACATAAAAGCCTCCGCATAAGCGTGGTGGACAAGTGCGACCTGCGCTGTACCTATTGCATGCCCGAGGATCAGCTCTTTCTGCCCAAGAAGGACTTGATGACGCGCGAGGAGATCGGACAGATCGCTCGGCTTTTCGTTCAACGCTATGGGATCACCAAGATCCGGATAACAGGAGGTGAACCGTTGGTTCGGCCAGATACTGTTGACATCGTTCGGGACCTGATCGCCTTGGATGTGAAAGTGGGGATGACCACCAACGCGCTCTCCATGCACAAGCACATTGACGCATTGATCGATGCTGGATTGAAGAGCGTGAACGTGAGCTTGGACACCTTCGATGCTGAACGCTTCAAGAACATCACTCGGCGCGATGGATTTCGGATCGTACATGGGAACATCCTGCTTGCACTGGAACGAGGCTTGCGGGTGAAGGTGAACATGGTGGTGATGCGTGGCGTGAACGACGATGAATTGTTGCGGTTCGTGGACCTGACCCGCGAACACGACCTGCATGTTCGGTTCATCGAGTTCATGCCGTTCGCGGGGAATAAATGGGGCCGCGAACGCGTGTACACCTATTCTGAAATGCTGGGTCACATCGGTAGTGTGCATTCCTTCGAGAAACTGGATGACGATCCGCACAGCACCGCGAAAGCCTTTCGTGTTGCAAACTGGCCCGGAACTTTCGCCGTGATCAGCACCGTTACCGAACCCTTCTGCGGCGATTGCGACCGCTTGCGCCTGACTGCGGAAGGCAAAATGCGCAACTGCCTTTTCTCACGCGATGAGACCGACCTGCTTACGGCACTGCGCAATGGTGAAGACCTTGCGCCTTTGATCGAAGCGAACGTCATGGGGAAGCATGCGATGCTCGGAGGACTACCTCAGTTCAAGCCGGAAGCGCAGGAGGAAGTGTTGCACGACTTGAGTGTGCGACCGATGGTGAGCATTGGGGGGTAACCCGTTCGTTGGCCTCGCCGATCACGTCTCCAACTCGTAATAGATCTTGTAGAATTTACGGCCGCTGTCGTCCACGCCGTGCTCGATCTTGTTGCGATCGCCGTGGATGTAGATGTGGAAGTTCTTGTCCAGTTTGAGCACGCTTTTGAAGATGCGCGCTTGCTTCTTTACAGCGTGTGCGGAGATCTCGAAATTATCGTCAAGCTCCATGCCGCGGCTCTCTTGGAACTGTTCTCCGAATTTCTGGAACGAACCCATCACGCTCTCTTCCTGGAAGACCTCTTGCGCGAACGCATTCTTGTCGAATTCAGAATTGTCCTTGAAGTATTGCACCGAACGGTTGAGCAGATCGATCTGGTCGGCCTTGGGGATCTCGAAATCCTGTGGCAGCTTTTCCGTGATGAATGACTTGGTCATCTCCAGCACGTTGCTCGTACTGTTCACGTTGTCGCGCTTCAGCCGGTGACCGATAAACTCTTGTTGCCATGACGGGTTGTGCGAGCGATCGTCGATCATGAACAAGGTGTAGCCCTTCTTCGTGAAAACCACCATGCACGCCATGTTCGGCTTGGTGCTGCCCAACCCGCGTTTCAATTGCATGCCCAGCTCCTTGCCTTTCACTTTGCTCTCAATGAAGACTTCCTTCTCATCGAACTTGTAGATCCCCACCGCTTCGTACATCGAAGTGCCCAGCACTACATGGCTGAATTTTACAACGAAAAGATCACCGACTTTGATCGCATGGTTCTCCGATGAATTGATCAAGTGTTTCGCAATGTCCGTTGAGGCATTTACCAGATCATCTCCTTTCTCGATCCCTTTGCAGATGGTATGGAGCACGTTCTCCTTGCCTTCGATCTCCGGTGCGAACTCCAAGGTCTGCGACATGGAAGCGAATGGCCGCAGGAAGAGCTTACGCAGGAACTCCTGCTCCTCTGGGCCTTGCAGCACGGCACTGTGGTCACTGAACACACTTTCCGCACTGTTCGCACCAATGCGGTGGAGCACGAATTCATCCACCATCGACTCTTTTCCGTCTATCATATCTGACCCTACTTCTTGTGGAAATTTTTACGAGGCGCCAAAAATACCTTTAGCCTACTGCCCATGCCGGAACGCCATTTCCTGCACTTTCACGACATGCAGTACGAACGGAAAGAGTGCATCCATCGTCTCTTGTGCCCCACGCGTGGATCCCGGCAAGGTGATCACCAAGGTGCGGCCGATCATGCCTGCGATACCTCGGCTCATCATGGCCTGAGGCATGCGCGCTTGCCCGTATGCACGAGCGGCTTCCATGATCCCGGGAACTTCGCGATCCAGCAACGGGGCGATGGCTTCGGGCGTTCGGTCACGAGGTGATAGACCTGTACCGCCCGTTGTGAGGATGAGGTCGTAGCCTTCTAAAGCCCACGCTTTCACTTGTGTGGCGATCTGCTCCGGCTCATCCGGAACGACGGTCGTGCCGGAACATGCAACCCCCAACTTCCGCAACCTCTCAATCACTTCAACTCCTCCCCTATCTTCTTTCTTCCCCGCAGCAACTCCATCACTGATCACCAGAACGGCCGCTTTCACGGGTGTTCCGAAACGGTCCTTCCAATCGCTCTTGCCACCCTTCTTCTCCACCAACCGAATGCTTCCGATGGTGATGCCCTTGTCGATCGGCTTGAGCATGTCGTAGATCGTGAGCGCTGCAACACTTGCACCGTGCATCGCTTCCACCTCTACCCCGGTGCGATAGATCGTTCGCACACGCATGCGCACCTCGATCTCCATGTCGTGCACCTCGAACGTACATTCCGCATGCTCGATGGGCAATGGATGACAATCCGGGATCAACTCGTACGTCTTCTTCACACCGAACAACGCAGCGACGCGCGCACTTTCCAAGACATTCCCCTTGGGGACACGGCCTTCCTTCACCGCAAGGATCGTCGCAGGATCACTCACGGTTACGATGGCCGATGCGATGGCCTCACGCAAAGTGGTGGGTTTATGGGTGATGTCGATCATGGGTTTGCAGAAGACCGCTTAGGCGCGAAGGCGCAGAGAAGATGAGAAGGAACTGGCCGTATCATGTGTTGCGTTTCCATTGATGGGTGTTGTCCACGAAGATCTCTTTTCCGAAGATGGGCAGTTCCGATTTGATCCGATCCACGACGTATGCAACTGCTTCACGTGCCTGTTGGCGATGCTTGGAACTGGCAAAGACCATGAAGCACAATTGACCGACAGGGATCGTTCCGAGGCTGTGGTGTACGTGCAAGCAGGTCATTTCCGGCCAACGCACGAAGGCTTCTTCGCGGATCGCGGTCATTGTCTCCAATGCCATTTCGCGGTAGGCGGTGTATTCGATCGCGATAACGACGTTATTGGGCGGACGATCGTCCGCCCCTACAACGTCTGCGCGTATTTGCCCGAGGAAGATCTCGTGCGCACCGATGTCCTGGCGCGTTGCGTGTTTCGCGATGCTGGTGCCGACGAACGATGGATCGATCGGCCCATCCACGAAAATGTCCTTCACTTTATGTTGCCTCACTTCACTCATCCGCCTGCGAATGGGGGTAATACAGCGATCTCTTCCGTCCCGTTCAACGCAAGATCAGTATGGACCACCGCACGGTCCACGGCAATGGCATAGCTCATGCGATCAAGTTCCGGTATGCGCGAGATCAAAGCGGTGCGCAATTCCGAAAGCGATGTTGCACTGATCTGGACCCGATCCGTATTGGCCTTTTCGGCGATCATTCCAAAGAGCAATACTTCCATCGTTCAAAGATCGGCAGGAGCGTTGATGTTCCGGAACAGGTCCGCTGGCCAGCCTTCTTCGCCCGGGCAGATCTGTGCGTACGTGGCATTCACTTTCTCCAACGCGTCGGTTACTTTCCATTTGCCCTGTGCAATACATGCTTCGAACGTTGCCCTGCACCGCCTGTGGTATCCTGCGACGAGTGGTTCCATTTTTCCATCGCACACGGGAACGAATGCATCGCGCTCCATTGTGAGTCCAACTTTGATGCGTTCAAATAAGCTCCCGTTCACATGCGGCATGTCCACGGCCAATACGATCACACGATCATGCAACGCATAATGCAACGCGGTGGAAATACCCCCCAGTGGACCAATGCCCGGCACATCGTCCGGGAAAACGAACGGTCCAACGTGGCCATATTTTTCCGGATCGCCCACCACGAGCAGGTCGTTCACATGGGGTTGCAAAATGTCCAATGCCCGGTCCAATAACGTCCGACCATCGATCTCGATCATGGCCTTGTCACGACCCATGCGCGAGCTTCTTCCGCCGGCAAGGATCACACCCGTCCAGCCGTTGCCGGTCTGCCATGGGTTGTTGGGTTGCGCGAAAGGATCCATCATGACAGGGGGTAGAATTGAACGGGATCATTCTGTGCCCAGTGGCTGCGATCCGCCGGAAGGTACACCAGTGCATTGGCCTCGATCAGTGAGCGAAGCATGTGCGAACCTTCATCACGCAGCAATTCGATGGCTCCATTGGCGATTCGCGCCGCGCGGAATTCCGCTCGATCGCCTTTCTTCTCAACGGCTTCGGTAAGCGGTGATCGCTCGCAATAGGACCATGGTATACCCGACATGGCGCGGAGAAATGGCAACACATAGACGTAGCACAAAACGAACACCGCACGTGGATTGCCAGGTAATCCAATGACCGGAGTTATACCAAGTTGCGCGAAGAGCATGGGCTTTCCGGGTTTCTGCTGAACACCGTGGAAACGAATTTCCGCTTGGAGATCGTTCAATACGCGCGCGACAAGATCGTGATCACCCACCGAAACACCACCTGTGGTCAATACCAGATCGTACTGATCGGCACCGCTACTGAACTGCTGTGAAAGTGCGGCGATGGTGTCCTTGGCATGCACCACCTCGATGTTCGCATAGGCCGAAAGTATCGACACCAACAGCACATCGTTGCTGCTGAAGATCTTTCCCGGTAAGGGTTGCTCAACCCCTGTGAATTCATCGCCGGTAACGATCACGAGAACATTCGGTCTTTTAGCAACTTCAACCATGCCAACGCCAACAGAAGCTAACAACCCGATCGCTGCTGCGTTCAGTGTGATGCCTGCTGGCAAGAGCACATCCCCGTTGCGTACTTGTTCCGCTTGGCGGCGGATATTGCCCCCGTTGTGCAACCGCTCATCAGTGTGTGAAATGCGATCGCCGATGCGTTCAACGAACTCTTGCATCACCACGGCTTCGGCACCTTCCGGAACGATGGCACCAGTAAATATTCGCACCGATTCATCTTCTGTCAACGCACGATCGAACACGGATCCCGCGGCCACTTCGCCGATAACTTCCCACTCATTGTGAGTTGTCAATGCCAAGGCATAACCATCCACCGCGCTCATATCGAACAACGGATGATCATGCGGTGCTTTCACTTCACGTGAAGTACATCGACCGGTCGCTTCCGACACCGCAATCATTTCAGCCGGTAGCCTTATGACAGCTTGCCGCATCTGCACTGTAGCTTGTTCCACCGTGATCATGTAAAGAACAATTTGAACGAAGCCAACAGCAAAACACCACCAAGCACTTGGCGCAACCGCGTTTCGCTGTAACGTTGTGCGCCTACATAAGCACCAATGGCACCACCGACCAATACCGCACCGATCCACAAAAGGTGTTGCGTGGTGATCACGGATCGAACTTCTTCCAGTCCGAACAGACCGGCCAAACTGTTCACCAAAATGAACGCCGCGCTTACAGCCGCGCTTTCCTTCGCCGTGGACCAAGCGAACACCAAAAGCAATGGGCTCAACAAGATACCACCGCCAATGCCGATCATGCCACTGACCAAACCGAGGAACGCACCAATGACCAAGGCCAAGAGCAATGGCGGCATGCGCGTTCCCTCTTTGCCGTTCCCGAAAATGCCGAACAACCGTGCAACAGCGATCAACAGGCAAACGGCGAGCACGCGTTTGTAGACCAGCGGGTCCAACTGAACATGGGCACCCAACCATGCGAACGGCACGGAAGCCAATGCAAAAGGCCAGAACAGCCGCCAATTGAAATGTCCAGCTCGCGCGAATTGTGCAAAGGCCATGGCGCTCACTACCAAGTTCAATATCAACGCCGTGGGCCGCATAACGTCACTGGAGAAGCCCAGCACTGCCATGAGCGCGAGGTAACCACTCGCACCGCCATGCCCGACGCTGGCATAGAGAAATGCGACGAGCAGCAAGAGTAAGGGGAGCCAAGGTTCCATTAAACGTGACGTTGGGGTCTCGTCGGCGAGTCCATGATCTCACCACCGGTCGGACCCATGATGCGCATCCAACGGCCGTTTGCGATATCCAAAAGATCCATCATACCAGCGTGACCGTGGCCACCGCGCAACAGGTCTTCGATACGCAACGCCATGAGCGAGGCCGTTATAGTGGTGACCGCTGCGGGAACGATGCGCATGTCGCAACCGGTCTGTTCCTCGGCCGGGGATCCTTGGAAGAATGCGGGGTTCGATCCACTTCCCTTCACTGTTGCATCAACCGTAGTGACTTGAATTTGCATGCCGTGGACAGCACCACTGACCAGTGGGATCCCAAGTTCGGAACAGGTGCTTGCGATCAGCTTCCGAGCATCGAGATCGTCGGTGCAGTCCGCAACTAGAGCATGGTCCTTCAATAACTCAAAACAGTTGTTCGCATCGATGAATTGCGGGACCACCTCCATCTGCGATCCCAACGGAGCAACAGCTCCCATACGGTACCGCGCACAGAGCACTTTCGTCTTGCCCACGTCGCGCTGACCGTACAAAGGTTGGCGCGAAAGGTTGCGCCGTTCCACATTGTCGCCATCGATCAATGTGATGGTATGCACAGGCAACGCAACGAGCAAGGGTAAAAGCGCACAGCCTGTGCCACCGACACCTATGACCGCGATCCGTGCATCGTGCATTCCGCTCTGGTCCCCCTCCGTGTTTTCCACGTGACCAAGGTAACAGGTGATGGACGATCTTTTTGTAGCGCCCCGATGGGGCTTCCAGTATGACGTCCCTCCCGAACTACTTGCACTCCACCGGTCCCAAAAGAAAAGCCTCCGTTCCAAATTGGAACGGAGGCTTTCGAAGCTTGAGGTGTTCGTTATTGCACCACTACGCGATGCACGCTGGAACCATTCTGGTGACGAACGTTCAGTGTGTAATCGCCGGAAGCGAGCTTGCCGAGGTCCATTGTAACGATACCGTTCTTACGGGCTGCATTATCCGCATTCACTGCCAACACAACACGGCCGGTGACGTCGAGCACATCCAAGGAAACACGACCTTCCACTTCACCCATACCAACCGAAATAAGGCCGGTGGTCGGATTCGGGAATACAGTGATCGCAGTACTGTTCGAAACCTCTTGAAGAGCTGAAGGACCAACCAACACATCCACTTGTGTGCGAGGTCCAGTGCATGAGATACCTGGGGTTTGCACTTCCACATCGTAGAAGAAGTAGTAGTACACCAATGCGTTGGTGCCCGTTGCACTGCTGCTGGTCATGCTACCCAAGGTTCCCAGTGGGTACGGGTAGGACGTTCCGCTCCCTGTGCCATCGCGCCACAACTGTGGGTTTCCCCCTACCGCACGCAGGCCATAAGGACCACCCGCCGGAACGAAGAAATTGAGATCGACCCGACTTTCTCCATTTGGGACATTGAAAACTCCGGTCGCAATAGTTGCGCCATTGCTTTGGTCGACCACTGCAAATGTGCGGTCGCCATCTCCGTTCGCATAGACCTTGGTACTGCGGATCACAAGATCCTCGTTGGCCGTGAAGATCTGGTAGTTGTCCGCGTTGGTGTGGAACTGGCCATTTGTGCTCCGGTTTGCACGAGCACCGAATTCAATAGCTCCGGCGAAATCGTTGGTTGATGAAACCCAATACGTCGTGTTGGCAAAAAGCACCGGTGTGGTGAACGTGCTTCCCGTTCCGACCGGTGTTCCACCGACAGCCTGATCGAACCATTCAATGTTCACCCCAGTTGCATCCAAGTTGGCCGTGCTGTTCAAAGGGACCGTAACATCTTCCGCAACTGGCGCATCGGGCGTAGCGAACACGACCACTTCGGTCGCAGCACTGCTAAGCGCACCACAGAAAGCGCTTTCTGTGGTAACACTATAAGAACCCGCGGTACCGACCGTGATACTTTGCGTGGTCTCTCCTGTACTCCATGAATAACCGGAATTGGATGCCTCGGTGGTAAGAACCACGGTTCCGCCTGCACAAATATCCGTTTCGCCCAAAGCGGTCACCATCGGTGTTTCATCCGGGCGCTGTGCAACGAAGAGACTTGTGTTCCCTGCGCAATCCGTTCCATCATCAATGGTGACACTGTAGTTGCCCGGTTCATCAATGGAAATGGTTTGTGTGGTTGCACCGTTGCTCCAGAGGTAGTTGAATCCTTCATTCGCGGAAAGTTCCAATGCATCACCGTTTCCGCAAAGCAGTGGCTCGGAGGCCGGGGTGATCACTGCAACTGGACTGATGCATTCCCCTTCGATCACCGTGATCGTCGCATCCGCATCCAGCTCGTTGAAGGTTTCCACAAGACCGCTTGGCCATGTGATCGTTACGGTCGGCACCTGAGTTGCCGCACCTAAACCGAAGCTACAGGCGAACGTGGTCACCATTCCATAGCTCTCACCGGCTTTCACTTCGCGCACCTGGCTGCCCCATGGACCGGTGATCGTGACCCTTGCACCCACGGCATCTCGGTTACTTACCGTACCGATCAGCCGAACAGTGAACCAATGGTTGTCATTTCCGTCGTTCAACCAAAGTCGATCCGGGAAGCTAGAGGATGGAGTAATGTATCCCGAACCGTAGTTCGCGAACACATCTTGGAAACCGTCATTGTTCAGATCACCTGTGGCGAAGCTGTGCATTTCACGCGTTGATGGGAATTTTCCATCGACCTTCAAGAAGGTACCATCACCATTTCCCATAAAAAGGAAATTATCGCCCCCGGCGACCATGACATCCAAATTTCCATCATTATCGAAATCCACGAACTTGCTCTGCAGGTAGTTGCTGTTGAATTCCATTCCGCAACCCGCGGTAACTTCCGTGAAATAACCGTTGCCATCGTTCTCGAACAATTGGATCGTGGCATCGTGGTTCGTGGCCACCATGTCCAGATCACCATCATTGTCATAATCGCCGAAATCCGTGGTCCATGTCTGGTTGCGGATCTGCACTCCGTATTCGGCTGCTTGGTCCGAGTAATTGTTGTTGCCGTCATTCACGAACAACCGGTCCCAACGGCGGGGATCATCCGGGCTATTCACTCCCTGGCGGCAGTGCGCGATATACAGGTCGATATCGCCATCCCCATCAAAATCCGTGAAGCATGAACCGTAGTTGCCGCTCATATCACTGACCGGGTTGGTCGCCCAATTGATGTAGCTGTTGTTGCTAATGGGCACGCCGCTTGTATTGGTGAGCCACAAGTTTGACGGGCCGGTGTCACCACATGCGAAGACATCCAGATCACCGTCATTGTTGACATCCGCGATGCTCATCCCTTGGGTAAAGATGTTCGGTCCGTTCAGGTTGGACAACGCACTCACCCCGGGGGAAGTGATGCGCACATAATGCGTTCCATCGCCGTTGCCCCCGCTCAAAACATCCTTGTGTCCATTGTTATCGATATCCGCGATCGCCCATCCCCATTGGCCCGCATTGCTGACCGCACCATAATCAACGAACGTAAAACTGCCGTCCGGATTCTGGTAATCCACTTGGCAAATATTCGCGTTGTTCAACTTGGCTATGTCGTCCAAGCCGTCCCCGTTCATATCCACCACCCCCATGCAGCCACCACTGTTCGAGGGTGTCATGAGCGATGAAGCATCCGTAAAGCTCAATTGGGCACTCGCCATAGTTGCAATGCAAACCACGGAGAGGCCGAGTGTAACGTGTTTGATCATGAAGGTGTTTTGGGGCTGGGTCGGTGTGGAAAAGATCCGGATATCTTGCACAAGGTAGTGGGACGCTGATCACTTGTCCAACAAATCGATCGGGAAGGCTGGGGTTCCTGAAGGCTTGGCGCGCGTGCCAAGTTCTGGTAGTACAACGCTTTGGCGTCTGATGCTCTCGCGATGGACCGCGTCCATGAACTCCAACACAAAAGATGGGCTGAGCCCTAGGTGTTCGGCCAATCGGTATTGCTTCTGCATGATCCGCTCCCACCTTTCGGGTTGAAGGATGGCCACCATATTCTCCCGTTTGTGGTCGCCTATCCGCTCGGCGATATCCATTCGTGTTCCCAGCTTTTGGGCGATCTCATCATCCAATTGGTCGATCAGGTCCCGCAGTTCG
>Ga0154020_10009162_pt1 | contig 11414 bp, 13 predicted proteins | sample Klosneuvirus_201_FD_109709 | JGI IMG/M metagenome (GOLD analysis project Ga0154020, IMG submission 109709) | Active sludge microbial communities from wastewater, Klosterneuburg, Austria - Klosneuvirus_20160825_MG | ecosystem: Engineered > WWTP > Aerobic digester > Activated sludge | place... | reverse complement strand
CGCGCTGAGACACGATAAAACACCGTTAGGTCCGACAATGATTGCAGAGGCAGAAGATGGAGAAACCTCAAACGCGGCCGCATACTCGCCGAGCTCGATCGACTGCAGCCAATCAATCACATCGTCCGTCGTCCAGTCTTTCTTTTCTACAAAAATTACATCGCTGAGCGATGGATGCAAAGCCTTATAAGTCAGGATTCAAAAAGAGGAGCGATGGAGATTTATCTTCGACGAGCTCGTCGATTCTTGATGAGGCACGGCCACCGGAGACCGACAGCACGTCGAAAAAGATGATAAAAATCGTCCAAAAGTATAGGAAAAGAAAAATCGGGAACCAAAGCGCAAAACATAAAGGGGCAGAAGCGCGTCCTACATGCCCACCTCGACATCGTCTTCGCCGACACGGCGTTCATAGCCGCGGACAGGCCAGTCATCCCAATAGATATATCATAATTATCAAAATGGCGTCCAGTGCGGGAGTAGGAGAGCCCTCCTATAGGATGCGCGACGGACCTTTCTCTTTGAATTGAGTCTTGCTCTTGGTCGCCTTCTTCGACTTCCCCGATAACAATGACGCCATCAGCAATCAACACGCGAATGGCCTCGACACGATGCACAGAATACAGAGAAGGAATGACCTACATGTCGCCGTCCCCTTCGGAAGGCCCTTCAAGAACGTCTAGTCCTACTCGGCCCTCCTTTCAAGAATGGCGATTAGAAAGGGTCTGATTAGGCGGCTACAACGACTATGATTATATGCAGCATCTGCGCAAGCTTGCCGCAATGGCGCCGAGAAATATTCCCTCGAGGAGCAGCACAATGGCCAATAGGATACAAAACACTAATGGCAACTTGTATTCTTTCGAGTGCCGTGGCTCACAAGCGGCGAGTAAACAACAGAAATTTGTGACGGCTTGGTGGGGGAGATCCCTAATCAATGTGGCAAGCTATCCGAGGCGCAGCGCTTCAGTTTGAATTACTGCGAGGGGCGGAAGGCAACGTGGTCCGCCGAGTGCACCTGGTGAGAGGGCGAGTGCGAGTCGCCAGCATGGTGGGGCTGGTGGACAACGTCAATGGGAGTGTGATGATGGGCGACGCCCATGGCATCGTCGAAGATGGCAAAGATGTCGCCGCCAATGAAGTCGTTATCTAACAAAATGAGAATTACAAACAGGAACGTCCACAAAAGACAAAGAAGAGAAGAAGGCATACCAATGATGTTGACGAGGTAGTAGCGGTTCTTGATGTCCATGACAGTCTTGTGCTCGACACTATCAGCAGGGTAAATGTTGGCCCAGTTGGTCTCCCACAGGGCGAAGGCCTCCTCGCTCCAGACATTGTAGAAGACGTCGGGATCGACGACGGTTGGCTGCTTGATCTGGCTGCTCGGCCAGACACCCCAGGTGACGGCAGAGACGCCCTTGAGGTTGCCCTCGCTCTCCCCCTTGGAGTTGACCGCCTGGTAGTTGAGCGACGGGTACTTAGAGAAGAGGTTGCGAAGCTTCTCGAGGTGCTCGGGCGAGCAGAAGAGCTCGACGTAGGCCTTCTGGTAGACGTAGCCACCGGGGCCACCCCAGCCGTGAACCTTATCGGCGCTCGGCATAGCATTCACGCGAGGCTGGCTGTTGATGGTGAGGTAACCATACTTGTTCATGCGGACGAGCGGCGAATGGATGATGCCAGACTCAGATGAGAGAGCGCTATCGTTCCAGGGGAGGCGCTCAATCTTGCCCTCGAGGTACTTGACAAAGGTGTCGTTAACGTCCTGGGCAACCTTGGGCTCGCCGTAGGCCTTCTTCCGCGAGTCGGTGCTGGAGGCGTAGAGGTGCTTCAGGTGGTAGTCACCGAGCGAAGAGAAGGATGGAGACTCGGCATCACCCCAGCGACCATTGGGGAACTCATCCCACTCCTCAGTGCGGGCCATGTAGACCTTAGGGCGGTTGGCCCAGAAGATAGGGCGCACGTCCTCCTTGCGAGCAAGCTTGGGCGACGAGTTGCCAGAGGTCTTCTTCTTGGCCTCACGGGGCTGAAAGAGAGAAATCAGCAAAGATATTTACCAAAATAATATTCTTAGGGGGAGGTACGTTAACCCATGGGAGAGAGCGACGGAGCTGCTCCTTGGTGACAAGCTTAAGCTCAAGGAGGATGTCCTTGCAGGACTTCTCGAGGTTGAGCGTGTAGAAGTGGAGACCACGGACACCACCCTCGATGAGCTGACGGCACATCTCCACCGACTGCTTCACACCGTAGTCTTGCACAGCCTGATCGTTGTCCTTGATGGGCTCGAGGTCCTCGAGGATCTTGGGAGGGACGAAGGTGCCACCGAGCTTGCACATACGGAGCAAGCCGGCGTGAGTGCGGATGGGCATGATACCGGGGAGGATGGGCACGTTGATGCCTGAAAAGATCACAGATGATAAATGGAGATTTATAACCGATGTATTGGAATGAGTTGAGTACCAATGGCACGGCAGTCCTTGACGAACTTGAAGTACTTCTCGACGTCGTAGAAGAGCTGGGTAATGACGACATCGGCACCAGCGTCGACCTTGACCTTAAGGTGCTTTAAATCGTTCTCGTAGGTGTCGCAGTCGACATGCTTCTCGGGGTAACCAGCGACAGCAATGCTGAAGTAGTCGCCATAGTTCTCGCGAATGTACTTGACGAGGTCGGCGGCGTGAGCAAAGCCGCCCTCGATGGCCTTCCACTCCTCACCACGGGGAGGATCTGCAAGCAAGACGGCATGAATAAACCGGAATGAAATATATGCATAAAAAGGTTTCAGATTCGATCTCTAACAAGAGGAGAGGAGAGAACACTATTGGGCAAGATAAGGAGCAACGAGGAATTGCTCAAGGCCGAGCCCTCCCCATCGTCAAGCCAGGTCAAATGGACAGGCGCCTCGGGAGGCGCACGTAACAACAAAAAAGCTCGAATAATTATTCAATAAATATCTAGTCATTCGAACTGGCAATGTGACGAGAAAGAGGGGCATGGCGGAGCTTCTTCAAGTAAAGGAGGCCGAGGCGTACCGCCTCGGAGGGCGAGAATGTTCTTCAAGCCAGATGCCTTGCACTCGGCCAGCGCCTTCTTGAACTTCTCGATCGGCATGTTGGTGCAGGTGAGATGCATTTGGACCTCGAGGTTAACATACTTGTGAGCATTGAGGCAAATCTCAGTGGTCAAATCGCTAGTGCTGCCACCAGCTCCCCAAGTAACGTCGATGAACAACGGCTTGTACTGCGCCATGCGGTCAATGCGCGCATACAAGTTCTGCACACCTACACGAACACAATTATATCGCAGTCGCGGGGCCAGAGCGGTGAGGAGGCGTGCCCTGGTCGGTCCTGGGTGGGAAGTACTCGAAGGAATAGAAGACCTCGTCCTTAGCGAGCTTCTCCTTGATCAGATCGCTGATCCTCTGACCCTCACGGTATTGAGACATGGTCACCTGATTAAAATCAAAAGAAACAAGCGAGCACCAGCCGTGCAGCCGCTCGCGACAAGGTGAGGCTCAAGAAGAGGGAGCGTCGACGAAACGCCGAGCCGAAAACACGCGATTTATCAGGGGGGCCTTCCGGCGCGACGGTTGTTGGGAGCTCTCCGCATTCATTAGATGCCAATCAAGCAAAGAGATTATGACAATGAATTCAACAATCCGACGAGCAAAGGATCCATGGGTGGAGGCAACTGGATCGCTTGGCCGTCCTCGCCTATGTCTACATCTGGCGGCCCTTTGTTGGGCGCCTTCTTGTTGGAGTTGAACATGATAAGCTTAGAGTCGTCTCTCGTCGGTGACTTGGGGCGAAGGTTTTCAATTGAAGGAGTGGTTCCCAGCAAGTGGCCATTCGTGCCCTTGAAGTAGGACGAGTAGGCTTCCGCATTCCAATTGGAGCTCGAGAGCTTGTTGCCTAGCGTGATCCACCCGGGACGAATATTGTGGTCCTGGATAGAAATAGTCATAAGCACGAGACCCAAACACAAGATCACGATGAAATAGCACTCGATACCTCACCAAAGAGCTCGAGGCGCCGTCGACCGAGACAGAAGTGCTCGATGATATGGTACATCTCCTCGGGCTTCTTGAGGCCGCCGTTCTCGTTCTCCTCACTGATCACAATGTCCGTATCGACATTTGCATGAATCAAATGCGGATCGGTATTGCGGCGAACACTGTTCAAACAGAGTCAATGATAGAAGAGATTTCAAGACACGGAGCAGACGAGGAGGCAACGGACCTGCCCTTGATGCCCATGAGACAATGTTCTTTCGATCGTAGGAAAGTCGATGACATATCGCGCGCCGAGTCCATGTTCGCGCGTTTCTATCCAAATATTATCCGTAAATGTAAAAGCGATTTCAACGCAACGCAATGGTGAAAAGCGAACGTTATCCTTGTTCGTCTTGAGCCACACAATATCCTCGCTGCGACGGAATCCCCAATGGCGCAACAAGTGGCGGCCAAGGTCGAGGCCGTCAGCAGAGCCCACCCAAAGGAACACAAACGACGGAGCCGAAGTGATTGAACCTGAATTAAAATTTTAAAAACAAGAAAGAAGAAATGGGGTCCAAGAAAGGCATGACAAGAGAGAGGCAACTGACCGATGTCAAGGGAAGCGAGGTCGTCAAAGGTCCAAAAGGGGGCCTCGGCGCTATTCTCTATGGGGATTCTGCCTTGTCGATTGTAATACCTACAAAATGATAATCGTAAATCAATATAAACGAAGAGAAATTACAAAAGGCAATAGAGACGCACTCCTCCCACGGTGGGTCAATCAAAACCACATCAAAGGCAGAATTCAATGACCGCAGGTCGAAGGTGCGCAGATCGCAGTTAAGGTAGAAAGGAGGCGTCGCTCGAGTCGCCACGAGCTCCTGCTTCTTCACCATCAGATCCCTTAGCACAGGGTAATCCGCAAACCTAGAAAAGAAACCGTTGACCAGAAGGAAACAACGCTAAGGTGAAAAAGTCGAGTACCGCTCAATAATGTCAATGGGTTCGCGGATGAAGTTCTGAGGGCGCAGACCAGTATCCACGAAATGCTGATTGTAATCATTTTTCAATTCTCGATCCGCTTCAAAATCTTTATAATAAAGGCCGCCCTACAAAGGAGAGTCAGAAGAGGAGAAACGCATTCCGGCACGCGAGCAAAGCACCTCCATCTTACCGTGCTTGAGCGTGGGATCCTCCATGGGAGGAGGATGAGCGAACATCATTCCTGGCAACATGGACGCACCACGACCAAAGGGGAAAGCGCCTCTGCCACGACCACGGACGCCAGCACCGCGTCCACGATCTGGGAAGAAGCCGCCGCGGCCTCGAGGCGGCATCGCAGCACCGGGAAAGGCACCGAACGGGACAAATGGAGCTCGATAAACGGGATGACGAGCAAAGGGGAGATGCGAAGGATGAGGTTGAGCATGCTGAGCATGTGGGTCCACCTGTTTCTCGCCACGCATTCTAAACGCAAATGTCATTGGCTTTCTACCAGTAGTTGAGAGTCCGATGAGCGCACGTATCGAGCCTCGGTGGCGGGTAGGGCTGATATGGCCCTCTAACGGGAGTATTAAATCGTGATTCAGCGCTACTAGCATGAGCCTAGAGAAAGAATTGTCAACATAAGCGCACAATGACGCCTAGGAACTATGAGGGCATACGCCGGTGGAGCCCTCGTCATCGATTCGAGGTCGCCGACTTCGATCCAACTCCTCCTCGCGACGTCCAGAGCTAAAACGAGAATATAAAAACGCATATAATTCAAGAAATACTTGCATATCGTGGTGCTCAGGGAGAAAGGTTCGACGAGCGAGGGCGAGGGAGGGCTTGAGAGAGGCGAGATACCTCGAAGAGGTCGACGAGCGCGACGAGGCACTAGACCGAGAAGACGGCGGAGGCAGTGGAGATCTTCTTGATGATGAGCTTTGGGAGCTATAGCGGTCGTCCTCGCGCGAGCGAACGGCTGAAGACGAACGGCGAGTGGAGCGCTCGTCGGAAGTGCCCTCGGGCCGCCGCCGAGACTCGTCGCGATCTCTTTCCATATCAATATGACCCAATAATACAATGACAAACGTGAAAGTGAAGAAACGATTTAAAAATTCGATTCAAACGGATTCATCATAATTGTAGAAAACTAAGAAGGTGAATTCGTCGCATAAATAGGAGTCTCAACACTGGTCGAAAAACAGAAAGGGGCTTATTGTAGTAAAGCAGAATTTCGATCTAATTTGATCTATGGAACCCAAACTCAACATCAGAGTCAGGAGAGGGGGCCCAGGCTCGAATCAGCCATCGCTGGATGTCCTCGCGAACTTCAGGGGGTAGCAACTGGAAGAGGGAGGACGGAGCGAAGGCAGTGGCTTCTTCCTCAATGAAGTCCATCGTAGCGATCAACTTGTCTTCTTCGATGCTCATAAGCATCAAGCGTGATGAAGGCCACTCTCGAGCGCAGCGGAATAAGAGATTGCGACGCATCATGGCTGTAACCACGCACTGGAACGCCTCAGCGTTGGACTCTCGCTCGAACAAGTTGAGGTCGAGTAAGCGCTCATTCGACTGCAGAGATCGACGAAGACAATTCCACGCCACTTCAGGCTTGATGGAACTATCTATTGAGATATATGTGAAACAAAAACGATCGGAAATCGAGAGGGAGTTTACCCGAGACGTCAATGCTAACGAGGGATTGATTGACGGCCAGCAATCCAGACAACGCAATGAATGCGTTTACTCCGAGGCGATTATCTAACCAAAGAAACCCTCACAAAACTTCCACAAATGAGTACAGTATAGAATACCTGCAATGTGGAGCGTGGTGAGGTTGGTATTCTGCTTCAATGCGGAGAAGAGGGCGACGCCGGCGTGATCGTCGATCTTGTTGCCTGTGGTCAGTGGCCATTGAATTGACAGAGTAAACATGGCCGCGGAGGAAGATGAATCAATACTATTAAGGTTCAACACCCTCAACTCAGGGAGGGTAGCAAGGTAAGTCGAGATCGAAGCAGCTCCTTTCTTTCCAATATTGTTATCTATGGCAATATAATACATCATGCAAATAGCAAAGGTAGCTGCAAAGTTTCAGGCGTACTTTCCAAGGAGAGAAACCGCAACGATGAGAATGATCGCAATTCCCCGATCAACTTGGTGCAGCTCGGAGATGTGATATTGCATTCTAGTGTCGGAATATCAATTGATACAAGTCCAATTCAATATTGACGCAAGACTTTTTACCTTTCAACTTAATCTTGCCCAACGGAGAACCCACTGCACGGATGCAGTTGACCAGGACATCAAATGCCTGAGAGTCCAAATTCACATCTAGGACGAATATCTCAAAAAGCACATAACAACATCTGAAAACAAAGGAAGAGCAGGAGGCGATACCATTCAGGCTTATGGTCACCTCCTCGGTGGAAAGAGTCGGCTGAATCAGCCCGAGGAAGTCGTCCGACTGGGGAAAGCATCTGGCTGCAAAAATCATCAATAGTGAGATTAAGGAAAGGGAAGAAGGCGTCCACTTAAAGGAGGGGAACCAAATTTCATTTTCGTGATCTTGGGGCAAAGTGGGCTTTCGACAACTGCCGCAGCGAACGCGGCCCACTCTGATGCGTCGAAATCCGTGTCTAAACAGATGAGGTGAACCAAGGCAGCATTACTCCAGCCCGTGACAGCGGTATCATTACCATTGAAGAGCAGACTCAGGGCATCACATCCTGGGCGATGAACCTCCAGTTGATGGCGGATGGTGTCGATCAAACGGCCCTCGTTCGCCTTCGACCCTATTACCCACGTTTATTACCCAGCACTCATTTATGGGCCAACTGACATTGAAGGAACTTCTCAGTACCTTCGACCTCATAACGCACTTTCCTTTTCTTCAAGTTCATAAGATTGAGCGGAGTGTGGAGGATCGGGGTCGGGGCGGAGGCGTGGGTGGGTAAGTCCTTTGCAAGGGAGGTGGTAATTTCACTCGCAGCAGAGGGAGGGACTGAGCAACCGCCGCTTGCCATCACTTTGTCGATTGAGCTGACGAGTTGCGATTTAAGAGCATCAATGACAAGGAGGTGAAGGAGCTGTTAGGAGCAGTGAGTTGCAGAGCTATATTCGTGCGGCTGGTCAAATGGCAAAGGTGGTCCGCGAACGGAGTAACCGACAGTTGGCTCCGGCGCTCACCTTGGACTCTTCTGCGCCATCCAATCGCTGATTTATTGCCTCTTCAGGACGACACCACAAAAACGCTTCTAGAGTCGTAGCCGACATCGCAGATCGGCATTTGTGAGTCGTCGTCTTAGCATTGCTGTGCGAGGTGAATTGCCACGCGAAGCGCTGCCGTTGACACTAATTCCCGATCTCCATCTTCACTGGCCCCCCTGAGCGTTGCCCGCGCCTGAGCCCCTGATTATGCGTTTGTAAATTAAACATACAATGTCTAATGCATCAGAGACGGCCGAGAGCCCCTCCAAGACGCGTGCCAAAGATGTGCGTGACACCGTTTCTTATTTTGTCAGTGATTGTGCTTCGCCTCACTCCCACTTTACCTCTTTCCTTCCAGCCTCGCGCGCTCCTTGATCTCTTCCTCAATAATTTCTTATTATTATTGCTAATATTTTTATTAGCGCACCAAAAAGTCGCCTAGGCCCGAGAAAAGCGAGCCGCCGCCGTCGGCCGCGGCTCTGGTGGGCTCGTCATTGTCGAGGAGCTCCCCGATCATCAAATCGCACGCCATCTCTAAGAGAGGCGACGAGGATGATGAACATATTGAAATTAAGAAATCCAGCAGCGTAAAAAATTCGCGCAAGGTCGCTGCGGCCGACGACAGCGGCGAGGACAGCGGCGAGCTGAGTACCCCCAACCTCGTCATCACTCAATCGCCCTCGAACGGCGACAAGCAGCGCAGCTCTGGCAGCAAATCAAAGACCAAGTCGAGCAGAAAAACATCGACAGCTACCACTCTTGCCGAGAACTCGACTAATCCGCTGAATTCGTCGACGGACACGGTTGATAGTGACGGCCTCGATGGCGATTCCCGAAAGTCCAAGAAGAAAAATCGCGACGTATCACTTTTCCTCCCCTCATTCCCTGATGAGGTCTTGGTGATTTGGTGATGTCAATTTTGATAGGATAAACCCGCGTCAAAATCGAGGCGGACGACAAAGACGCGTGGAGAGATGCCGGCGGATACTTTCAGTGACGAGCTGAGACTGAATGTCTCCACGGATCAGCTCTCGCGAGGTCCTAGCGATTCAGATGGTTTTAGCTCAGCGTCGCCACGGTATCCTCTATCATTACACCCATCTTCGTGCATCTACATGGCTTCCCTCTTGGCTCTCATCGTTCTTCCCTTAGAGCGAAGTCGCATCATTCTCGAGCGCCTAGCTCGGCCTCGACCAGCTCTGGTGTCTCCATCCCAAGTCCCACTCCTCTCGAGACGGCCATTAACAACTTAGCAAAGCGATTTTTAAGTTTGGAAACGATCGCTGAGGATTTCCCTAAGGAGGACGCGAGTGAACTGCGCGCCACCATGAAGATGTGTACCTCCGCGCTCTGGCAAATCGCCAACTTGCAGGTACTCACGCATTTGAAAACGTTTCTTCTGCATTTTTTATATGGAATATTTTCTAATATTTTAGGAGAAATTGGTGGAAGGAGTCTCCGAGCTCGAGAGACAGATCGGCGGAGTCGAAAAAGAGATGAAGGCCTTGAAGGCGCCCATTGCGAGCGGCATCGATTCGCCCGAGAGGTTCTCGCTCTTTCGCCGAAGAAAATATTATTATGTTATATTATAATACATTATTTTATTGTATTTTGTTGCAGTTCGGTGCGAATGAACTCAGAGTCGCAATTTCAATTTTATTCCAAGGAGCGCCTGCTTTTCGCTCAATCGACCGTTTCGGCTTACTCCAAGTTCTCGACCATATACCAGGTGCCCTGTCGTGGAGTTATCATCGAGTGGCCTCCCTTTGCTTTGCTTTGCTTTGTTTTGTTTTGTCTTATGGCAATCATCGTAGAATATGCAAGAAACCGCTCATAACCTCCATAATCTTCAAAAAGATGCGCTGGCTTCTGCGACACCTGCTTCGAAAGGTCGAGCGTTATGGGAGGGCTTTTTCGGCACTAGGTATGATAGCGTCAACACCCCTTGAACCCCCGCGATGCCCCCCGTGATGCTCACGTGTTTCATCTAGCGCCAACCTGCGAATGGTCTCCTGGAAGGGCTTCATGGCAACAGCGTTTAAAGATATTGCGATTGACAGCGTTGCGGAGCAAGCCATGAAGAAGCTGCTTGACCCGTTCCGCACGGGCGTCGTCGTTCCTTCGACCTTCTCAAGAGCGTTCAAGACCTTTGGCCCCCTCGCCGAGATGCCTCGTCATGTATTGCTTTATCATTTCCTACCGAAAGGCATATACCTCATGCTCCATTGTAGATGAGTCGACTGCAATCATTGCAAGGCTGTCAGAGCTATCTTGACCTCGTCATTGTCAACAAGCTCCTTAGCAACGCCTCGTCTGGCACTTATGTCTTCCGCTTCGCCGCGGGTCGACTTGATCGGTAAGTTCTCTTTGGTGAAGTTTTATTGATCCCTTGTCTCATCTAACCTCACTTTTTTTACAGGCCCGTCATTACGTATGTACGGAGTGGCGGCGATATTTTCACCGTGGCGATTGACCGCCGCGAAAATGGTTCATTTGAGCTTAAAGAAGCGCCAGACCTGGAGAAGAAGCTCAAGAAGCAGAGCTCCTTTGACGATTTACCTTCATTGCTACGAAAACTCGAAGATAAAGCAGGATTGGTGCCCTTCTCTGACGAGCTGCGGGGACAACCGTACGCTCTCCTACTGGGTTGTGCTTCCATCAAGATTGATGCTCACCTTCCCCACGTAGATACTTCCAACAAGTTTCAACTCGATCAGAAGCAGGGCAACTCTTATCGAAATGTGTCCCTGGAACGTTCATGATGTACTATAGTCCCGATCAGAGCAGCTCGTTGATCGACTGCTCTTTTGTTCACGTCAAAACCGAATCCGAAAAAGACAAGGTAATCCCATGGTTGTACTCCACGTGCATGCGCTGCTCTCTGATATATTTCTGCCCCTAGGACGCTGACAATAATTTGCCGGTGGCCATCAGCTCCTTCTCATTGTCTCGCCAGCATGGCAAGCTCGTGGGCATGGATGAGGCTGGCACTGCCTTTACCTACTCCTCCCTCGAAGATGTTGTCACGCGCAATCTGAATCTTAAGTACAACTACTCAGCAGACCTCATTCCCAACGCGCCCTTGAAGCCCTTCGTCCTGGGTCTCAGCAAGGATGACATCTGCGGACCAGAGAAGCTTGACGAGGGCGTGCGGGTCATCGACGAGACGGGCAACCTCTGTGCCGAAACCATCTCTATGTACCCCAAGAATTCACTCGGTACT
>Ga0154020_10009161_pt1 | contig 11416 bp, 6 predicted proteins | sample Klosneuvirus_201_FD_109709 | JGI IMG/M metagenome (GOLD analysis project Ga0154020, IMG submission 109709) | Active sludge microbial communities from wastewater, Klosterneuburg, Austria - Klosneuvirus_20160825_MG | ecosystem: Engineered > WWTP > Aerobic digester > Activated sludge | place... | reverse complement strand
TGTATCCAGTGCGGCAACTGCGCGTTCGTGTGTCCACACAGTGTGATCCGCTCCAAGTTTTACCATAAAAACCAACTTGAGGGCGCGCCGGAGGGATTTCAGTCGGCGCCGATCAACGCCCGCGGTTTCCCGGAGACGCGCTACACGCTGCAAGTGTACGGCGAGGACTGCACCGGCTGCCACCTCTGCGAGGAGGTGTGCCCGGCCATCAGCCTGACCGACCGGACGACCAGGGCGATCCACCTCGTACCCAAAGAAGACGTCCTCGAACAGCAGAAAACAAACATTCCGTTCTTCGAGGATTTGCCCGTCAACGAGCGCGACAAGGTGGATTTCGGCTCGGTGCGTGGGGCGCAGTTCCTGGAGCCGCTGTTCGAGTTTTCCGGCGCTTGTGCCGGCTGTGGCGAAACGCCGTATCTGAAACTGGTTTCCCAACTGTTCGGCGACCGCCTGATCGTGGCCAATGCCACGGGCTGCTCCTCGATCTACGGCGGCAACTTGCCCACTACGCCTTGGACAACCAACCGCGAGGGCCGCGGCCCGGCCTGGTCGAACTCCCTGTTTGAGGACAACGCCGAGTTCGGGCTCGGCATGCGCATCAGCGTGGACAAACAAACAGCGCTGGCGCAAGACCTGCTCCGCAAACTGGAACACGAACTCGGTGCAGAGTTTATCCGGGAAATCATCGATGCACCGCAGCACCTGGAATCCGAAATCCATGCCCAGCGCGAACGGGTCGCCCGGCTCAAGGCCCGGTTGTTAAACCTGAAAACTCCCGATGCGGACGACCTGCTCGCGGTGTGTGGCAATCTCGTGCGCCGCAGCGTGTGGCTGGTAGGCGGCGACGGCTGGGCGTACGACATCGGTTCGGGCGGCCTCGACCACGTGCTGGCCACCGGCCGAAACGTGAACGTGCTGGTGCTCGACACCGAAGTGTACTCCAACACTGGCGGTCAAATGTCGAAGGCCACACCCACGGCCGCCACCGCCAAATTTGCCTCTGCCGGCAAACGCGTGGGCAAAAAAGACCTCGCCTTGCAGGCCATTTCTTACGGCAACGTGTACGTGGCGCAAGTGGCCATGGGAGCCAACAAGCAACAAACCCTGCTCGCCCTGCGCGAGGCCGAAGCCTACGACGGGCCGTCCATTGTGCTGGCGTACAGCCACTGCATCGCGCATGGGATTGATATGCGCAAGGGATTGAATCAGCAAGACCTGGCGGTATCCAGCGGTTACTGGCCGTTGCTGCGCTACAACCCCGAACTGCGCCGGGCCGGTCGAAACCCGTTTGTGCTGGATTCGCCGAGGCCCACCATTTCACTCAAGGAATACGCCTACAACGAACTGCGGTACAGCCTGCTGGCCCGCACCAACCCCGAAGAAGCCGAACGACTTATCCGACTGGCACAGGAAATCGCCGACCTCCGTTGGAAAACCTACGAGGATATGGCGACCTGGGAAGCGAAAGCGTTTCAACCATCTTAGGTTAACTAGGTTACTGGTTTGAAGGTTAGAAGGTTTCTGGTTTGAAGGTCCAAATGTTATAAATAACCAGAAACCTTCTAACCAGAAACCTTCTAACCTCCAAACCAGTAACTTTCAAACCATATACAATGGATTTACAAACCCGCTACATGGGGCTCAACCTCCTCTCGCCGATCGTGGTGTCGGCCTGCCCGTTGTCGGAGGATCTGGGCAATATTGTTCAAATGGAAGATGCCGGCGCGGGGGCGGTGGTGTTGTTTTCCGTGTTTGAAGAACAGATCCGCCGCGAGCAGGAACGCCTGGCCGCCGTTCAGATGGCCACCACCAATGTGTTTGCCGAAGGACTGGACTATTTCCCCACCGCTGCCGAGTACGGCGTAGGCGTGGAACAGTACCTCGAGTTGATTCGAAAGGCGAAAGAGCGGGTGGATGTGCCGATCATCGGCAGTCTGAACGGCATCACCCCGGAGGGCTGGATCGAGTACGCCGGGCAGATCGAGCAGGCCGGCGCCGATGCGCTGGAGATCAACATATTCCATATTGCAGCCGATATTTATCAGGACGGCCGGGTTGTGGAAAACCGGTATCTGGAAATTTTGGAAACGGTATGCCGGACGGTACAGATTCCGGTGGCCGTCAAACTGAATCCGTACTTCAGCTCGATGGGGCACATAGCCCGGCAACTGGCATTGGGTGGGGCCGACGGGCTGGTATTATTTAACCGATTTTACCAACCGGACTTCGACATCAACAACCTGCGCGTACTACACAACCTGCGGTACAGCGAGTCCAATGAAATCCGGCTGCCTTTGCTTTGGATTTCCGTGTTGTACGGAAAAACAAGTGCCTCCCTCGCCGCCACTACCGGCGTGCAAAGCGCCCGGGAGGTGGTGAAATACCTGCTCGCAGGCGCCGATGTGGCCATGACGGCCTCTGCGTTGTACAAATACGGGATCGGGTATTTGAAAACCATGCACGAAGAACTGGAAGCCTGGATGCGGGACATGCAGTTCAAGTCGGTGGACGCGTTCAAGGGTGTGCTCAGTCAGCAGAATGTGGCCGATCCCGAGGCGTTCGAACGGGCCAATTACATCCGAATTTTGGAAGGTACCAAGCGGTAGGGGATTGGAAGGTTTCGGGTTGGAAGGTTTCGGGCTGGAATTAGCCGAAATGTTCCGATACTTGTGTTCTTATGCCTTTGGATACATTACCAAACTCCCCCATCCTGCTTTTCGACGGTGTCTGCAACCTCTGCAACGCCTCCGTGCAGTGGATTTTGAAACACGACAAGGACGGACTTTTTCGTTTTACAGCCCTTCAATCAGAGACGGGTCAGGCCTTGCTGGCGCGGTTTGATCTGAATTCGGAGCACTTCGACACCGTCGTGCTCGTGTACGGCGACCGGGCTTTCACCCGTTCGGATGCGGCGCTCGAAATTCTGCGCCGCCTTGGTGCACCGTGGTCCTGGCTGGCCGTGTTTGGTTGGGTTCCCCGCAAACTGCGCGATGCCGTGTACAATTGGATAGCCCGCAACCGCTACCGCTGGTTTGGCCGACAGGAACAATGTTGGTTGCCGAGGAAGGAGTGGGCATCGCGTTTTTTGTAATTGCCCAAACACACACCAAGGTGTGCCGCACTTCATGTACTTTTACGCAAATTTTTTGACTATGACATTCCGACAAAAACTCTCATGGTACCTGGCGGGCATCGGACTGCTCGTTTTGTGGCTGTTGCCTGCCTGCCAATCCGACCCGGCCGGCGCCTGTGGCAAGGTCGAGTTTAGCAAAGAAAACACCGTGACCGTGCGCATGGAGGCAGCAGCCACCTCCCTCAACCCCATCCTGCCCAGCCCCGGCTACAACCGCTATGCAGCGGCCAACATTTTTCAGGCTCTTGCGATCGTCGAACCGAAAACGCTGGAGTTGGTGCCCGTTTTGCTCAAGAAAATGCCCACGGTGTACCCCGTGACAAGCGGCCCCCACCAGGGAACCCTTGCCTACGATTTCGAAATTTACGACGAGGCGGCCTGGGACAACGGCTCCCCTGTCACGGCGCAGGACGTGATTTTTTCGCTGAAGATCATTTGCCACCCCCAACTGCCCCTTGGCGAATGGTTAGGCTATCTGGAATACCTCAAAACGGTGGAAATAGACCCGAATAATCCCAAAAAATTCACAGCGTATTTTACCAAATATTACATCCTGGCATTGGAAACCCTGTGCCAGTTTCCGATTTACCCGGCGTATAATTACGACCCGGAGGGCGTGCTTGTGAACGTGGCGCTGAACGACATGCTCAACCAGCAGACCGCGCAACAGTTAGTAGCCGCCAACCCGGCCATGAGCGCTTGGGCCGAAGCCTTTCAGTCGCCGCGTTTTGCCAACGACAAGACCGCCATTTCAGGCAGTGGTGGCTACCGGCTCGAAAATTTCGACGTGGACCAGGGCGTGGTCTTCGTAAAAAAACAAAACTGGTGGGGCGACAAACTCGTCGCCGATAACCCTTACCTGGCTGCTTACCCTGACAAGATTATTTACCGGTTCGTGAAAGACGAAGGCCCGACAGAAAGCCTCATCCGCAGCGGCGGTGTGGACATCGTGCCCGCCCTTTCGCCCGCGAAGTTTTTGGAACTGAAACGCGATACCTGCCTCGGCGAACGCTACGATTTCGAATTGGTCGGCGCCAACTCGTACGGCCGCATGATGTGCAACCTCGCCAACCCGCGTCTGACCGACAAACGGGTGCGACAGGCTTTGGCGTACGCCATTGACTACGACTACCTGCTCAACACGGTGTGGGAGGGCTTGGCCGAGCGCTGCGTGAGTCCGGTCAACCCGGCCAAATCGTTTTATGCCCGCGACCTGAAGCCATACGACTACGACATCCAAAAAACAAAGGCCCTGTTGGCTGCTGCCGGTTGGTCGGACTCTAACGGCAACGGGATTGTGGACAAAGTGGTGGACGGTACCCGAATCGAAATGGAACTCACCCTCATGGCTGCCGTGGGGGCGCCGGTGTCCATAGCTGCCGCCAAAAGCATCTCCACAACTGCCCGCGCCGCCGGAGTTGCCATCACCATTCAGGAGGACGACATTCGCGTGATATCCCAGAAAACAAGGGCGGGCGATTACGAACTCGCTGTTACCGGCGCTACCTTGTTTCCCGGGCTGTGGGAACCGTACCAGTCGTTCCACACCAAAAGCATCGGGGCCGGCAACCGCTACGCCTACTCCAACCCAGCATTAGACCGCCTCATCGAAGCCATCCGTACGGAACCGGACGATACACGCCGCAACGTGGCATACATCCAGGCCCAGCATATTCTTTACGAGGACCTTCCGGAAATATTTCTCTACTCCCCGAAGCAGCGCCTGGTCGTGAACAAACGCTTCCAGTACGTCATCTCCCCCAACCGACCCGGCTACTACGAACAATTTTTCCGGCTCCTCCAATAATTGGCTGTTGGTTTTTCCGAGTGCAATCAAGGCCGGCAGCAATTCATCATTCATCATTCATCATTCATCATTCATCATTCATCATTCATCATTCTATAAGAAATGGCATTTGAAGTAATAGGAAAACTCCACCGTGTTTTCCCTACCGAACAGAAATCGGCCAGTTTTCAGGCCCGTGAATTCGTCCTGGAAGTGCCCGACGGCAACTATCCCCAGTTGATCAAGTTCCAGGCCGTGCAGGAACGCTGCGCTATTTTGGACAACTACAACGAAGGCGACCAGATCAAGGTCTCGTTTGACCTGCGGGGCCGCGAATGGAACGGCAAGTTCCTGACCAACCTGAACGCCTGGCGTATTGACCGGGCTACCGAAGGCAGCGCCACTACCGCTCCCGCCGGCGCCGATCAGCGTTTCCCCTCCGATCCGTTCCCGGACTATAACAACACACCGCCACCGCCGCCAACCAATACGGACGATTTGCCGTTTTAAGGGTTTATCTCCCCCGGCGTAGAGTAGAAGTGTCACAGAGGCTCATGGAGAGGAAAGAGGCTCACAGAGAATAACTCTGTGAGCCTCCAAAAACTCCATGAGCCTCTGTGACACTTCTACTCTACGCCGGTTAGTGCCAAAACAAAAACTCACTATGCGAACGATCGCCTTGCTTTGCTGGATACTTCTGGCTGGAAATGCTGCGACAGCGCAGACTCTGTCGAGCATCCGTTCCCGCTGGAGCGACTCCTTCGTGGAGTGGGAATTGTATGCACAAACAACCGACACGCTGCCGGCGGACGAAGACGACTTCGAAGACGACGCCGAAGCGCCTGATGAAGAACTTTACGGAGAACTCAAACTCCGCTGGCTCAACCTGCGCGACGACTGGTCGGAGTGGGACTTCAACCTCGACGAAGAACGAGGCACCATCCGCATGAAATGGAAAGACGATCCGTCCCAGTGGGAACTCCGCACGTACAGCGGCACCGTCGTGACCATGCGGGCCGCCTGGAACGGCGACCCCACCGAATGGCGCGTGACCGACAACAACTTTTCCCTCACCCTGCGCAGCCGCTGGACCAGCCAACTCGACGAATGGCTCGTGCAAGACAACAACCGGGGCACCTTCTACTTTTACACCCTGGCAGAAGGCGATCCCCGTGACTGGGCTATTGACGACCGTCTGGACAAAACCGTGTCGCAGCCTATGAAAATGGCGCTGATCTTTTTAGCCCTGTTTCATTCCACGCCGCGTATGTGAACGGGAGTACCTGTTCAGCGCAGCAACGTGACATCACCCTTGTACGTCTCCTCTTCGCCGTTGGCAAACCGCACCGTGATGTAGTACACATAAACATCGCTGGGCGCGTCTTCCCCATCCAACTTCCCGTTCCAGACTTTTTGCGCGGGCGTGGCTTCGAACACCTGTGTCCCCCACCGGTTGAACACCTGGAATTCAATCACTTCGAGTTCGCTGCCGAAGGTTATGGCTCCGCTGAAAGTATCGTTGTTGCCGTCGCCGTCGGGTGTGAACGCGTTCGGGAATGCGATGCAGCGCTGCACTACCTGCTCGAACGGGCCGGCGCTGTCCGAGCATCCGTTCGCCAGCGTGGCGACAACTGTGTACGACACCGTCACCGGTTCGGCAGCACCTGGCGGTGCCACCACGATGGAGTCCTGCGTAGCGCCGGGGATGAGTTCGCCATTTTGATACCAGACCAGCGTGGCCGTCGTCGGCGCTACATCCACTTCGATAGCAATGCGTTTGCCTTCGCAAATAATGTCCTGCATCGAATCGGTGGTGATGGCGCTCAGGGAAACGCCGGGCAAAACGTTGACCCGCACCATGTCCATAGCGGGCGGGCAATTTGGCTGATAGGTGAATACCGCCGTGTAGGTGGTAGTATCGGCAGGTGTCACGGTCAGATTGGGACCGGTGCCTGGGCCGGGCAGCCAGGTAATCGTGCCGGTCACACCCGGTGAGGTACTGACGGTGGCGTTCAGCGTGACCGGCACGCCGAAGCACGCCGTCTGGTCGGCGCCCGCGTTGACGGTGGCGCTGTTCACCGTGATGGTGACCTGGCCTTGATTTTGACACTGCCCCTGCGCTACCACGGCATACGTTGTGGTGGTGTCGGGGGTTGCAACCGGGTTGCTGATGCCGGGGTTGGAAAGGGAAGCCGGGTCGCCGGGTGGCACCACTGTCCAGGTGTATATGTCGTTCTGGTTGGTCGGTATGTTGTTCAGCCCCACATTGCCCCCGATGCAGATGGTAGTGTTATCCAGACTCAGGGCCGGCAGGGGCAGCACAGTGACGACGGCGGTGGCGGGGCTTGGACAGTCGGCCTCCGGCGTGGTCACGGAGTAGGTGGTCGTGATTGTCGGGTTGGCGGTAGGCGTTTTACTTTTGGGATCCGACAACGTGCTGGAGGGATCATCCCATTCAATCGCTTGATCGGGGCTCACTACGAGCAGGATTTGGGCCGTTTGGCCCGGACAGATTGGCGGTGGATTGGTTACCATCAGGGTAGGTGGTATTCCCACCGGTACCAATATGTCGGAAACGTTTTTGCAAACCTTGTTCTGGCTTTCGGTGGTGAGCATGTAGGTGTGCGTGCTGGAGGCCACAATGACCAGGTTCGGCTCCGTGAGGGGAAGGAACTGTTCCCCAAACGTGTCCCATTGGTGCGTCAGACCGGGAAATACTCCCGGATCGTAGAATGTCTTCTGCCGCAGAACGATCGTATCGCCGGGACAGTAGATCGGTTTATCCGGGTCGCGGATAAGGGTCAGGTCGGGCAGGGAATCCACCAGAATATGGACGGAGTCCTGCACCTGGCAATTGTTGATTTCATACGTCACGAGGATCGTGATGGATTCGTCCGGGGAGGTTTGCACCGTCGAACCGGTTGTCGGCATAACGTAAAACGGCGGTTGCCACAGGATCGGTGCACCCGACGGGGTGGTGGCAGCCGTGAGCGAAAGCGTGTCCCCTATGCAGATGGCGACGGTATCGGCGCCAAGGATTTCGACATTGGCGGGCGTGACGTTCACGGTGGCCGAGGCTGTTTGGGTGCAATAGCCGTTGGCACTCGTGGCGGTCAGGGTGTACGTGGTGGTTTGGTCAGGCGAGGCTATTGGACCGGAGATGGTATCGTTGTTCAGCCCCATATTAGGTGTCCATTGGTAACTGGTACTGGTTTGCAGCATGTTGGCCAGTTGCACCGGATAGTTTTGACACGTCGTGGTCGTCATAAACGCCAGTGTGGGGAAAAACAAGGTGTCCACGTTGACGGTGATCTGTGCGGTTTCGGGTGCGCAGCCCGGTACAGCGAGGGTAGCAGTGTAGGTGGCGGTGGCGAGCGGATAGGCCAAAGGCGTGGCGCTTGTGGCGTCGCTCAGGCGGGATTTGGGCGACCAGGTAATGTTGGCATCGCCCGCGTTGGTCAGCGCGGCAAGTTGGACAGTATCGCCAAGACAAATATTGGGCGAACCCAGGGATTGCACCGCCAGTGTGGGGATGGAGACGAGTTTCACAAAAACGGTTGCCGTGTCGGAACAGGTGCCAATAGACCCAATCACCTGCAGGGGGATATTCTGCGTGGGCGTAATGGTTGGATTGGCTATCCCGGGGTTGCTGATGGCTAAAGGCGGCGACCAAAAGTAGCTCCCTGCACCGGTAGCCAGCAATTGGGCAGTGCCCCCGGGGCACACGTACACTGTGTCGGCCCCTCCGTTGACAAGCACCTCGGCATTGTCGAGCAGTTCGAGTCTCAGCGTTTGGAACACGACCGGTCCGCAACCGAAATCGTTGGACAAGGTGATGGTGATGGTTTCCGTACCCTCCGTCAGCCCGTCGGCTAAGGGGATAATGGGAAAAGTCAGCGCCGTGTCGCCTGGCTGGAAGGTGATGACCATCGGAATGTTCAACGTGTAGTCCACGCCCTGCTGGGCTGATCCGCCGATGGTGATGGTGTAATTCACGGGTTTTGTTTTGGGTTTGCTCAGGCGGATGACGAGCAGGTCCTCGGTACCGCTGCAATCCTCGATGAAATAGTCCAGGCCGCTGGCAAAATTCACCGAAAGTTCCGGTGCTCCGCCGCGCACTTCAGAGATGAACACCCCGGAGTCAAACACACGGTCGAAGCGGTCGGCCACGGCGAGTTTGAGCCGGTAAGTATTGCAGGGAATCACGTCCACGCGGGCTGTGAGGCTTTTTTTCACGCCAAGAAAATCGGACGTGAGGCCGTCGTACTGGAGCGTGGAGCCGAGGGAAACCTCGTTGTTGCGGAAGTATTCCCAGTTGTTGATGTTGTTCACACTGTTGATCTGCACGGGCGTATTGGTGCCGGGCAGTACAGCGATATTCTGCGCGCCGGCGAGGTTGGGGTCGCCCACGATGCCGGGGCCGGAGGCGAGGAATGCAAAAATGTCGTTGAACTGGTTGTTTGCGTACTCCGGGTATTCTTCCGAGCCGAATACGTACTCGAACGCCAGTTCGTCGGCGGCCACAAATACGTCCATCTCGATCACACAGGCATCGAGCGAGGGGCTGCCGTTGCCCTGAATGGTGGACAGGTAGTTCAGGTTGGCATCACCGGGGGCATTGTTGTCGAGGGATAAGCCCTGATTGTTGTTGGGGCCGGGCACGAGGTTGGCGCCGCCGGAGGTGAGTACGAGGCCGCGGCGCAGGCCGAGGTCGTTGTTGTCGGAAGCAAACTCGAACGTGCCGTACGCGCCGGCCGGGCATTTGTTGAGGTCTGAAATCGTGACCGTCGTGCCGGGTGCGGCAATGGCGTTCACGATGTCCACCGTGGTCACGGCTGTTTCTACGTCAATGCCGGAAGGCGGGTCGCAAGGCTGGGCGCTGCACAACCAACTTCCCTCGAAACCCTCGAACTGCACGGTGGCGTCCGACTGGAACTGCACGGTGAGGCAGCCGCTGGACGCCTGCACATTGAAACACACAGCACCGCCGCCGTCGGCGCCGAAGATATCGCTGAAACTGTTGATTTGCGCAGCAATCGGAGCACCGGTGGTTGGGCCGTCGTAAAACGTGAGCACGTCGAAGCCGGGGGAGAAGGCGCCGCCCGCGTCGAGGCTGAAGTAAGCCAGCGTAAAATTGATGCACGACGTGGGCACACTCGGGCAAATCGTGAATACGTGGTTTTCATTCGGGCCGTAGTCTCCGTTGGGGCCGCCGCTGTCGTACAGCGTGCCGGCGCACAACGTGGAGCCGCCCTGGTCAATGGTGACGATAGGCGGGATTTCGTTCACGCACAGGTTGAAAATACCTGCATTGGCCGCTGCTCCTGCCGACGATACGCGAATAAAGTAAACCGCACCCGGCGTCAGGCCCTGCACGTCGAGGAACAGTTCGGTACTGCCGGTGGCGCCGGCCACACAGTCCAGTTCGGCCAGCCCGTCGGTCAGGCAATCGCCCCGATAAACTGCGAACTGGGGGTTTGTGATCAGATCGGCGCCTGTTCCTGTCAGTTGGATACGAAAATCAAGCGGCGCGTTTGGGCACACGAAGGTGAACCAGACATCGTTCCCAGGGCCGCCGACACTAAAGCAGGAGGGCTGGTTGTTCGCGCCGATGTTGGAGGGCGTGGCATTCAGGTTGGTATATTCGGTGCTGGTGCACACAGGCGCTGTGCCGAGCGGGACGGGCGCGTCGCAGTTGTCGTTGGCGGGGGCTTGTGCGAATAGTGGCGCGGCAAGGCACCAGGCCGCCAGAAAAAGTGTCAGTTGTTTCATGTGCTTGAAGTGCATGGGCTTGGCGTTGGGGAAATCTTCAACGGTTTTTCAACACAGAGACACAGAGACGCTGAGTTTTTTCGCTGGATTAAAACTCCGTATCTCTGTGTCTCTGTGTTAAAAAACCGTCCAAGACGAAATCAAGGCGCTAAAAAACGGCGATAATTTTGAAAAACGGAATCCGGCTCGCCGCTTTTGTTTGCCGTGCCAAAAGTAGGCAGAAGCGCGCAAAAACACCAGCCCGGATAAACATGCCACGACCGTACACCGCTTCCCGTTCGCTGTAGTTGTCATCCTCACCAACGACGCCAATTCGTAAATCGTAAATCGTAAATCGCTCCCCATCTTTGCCGAATGGACAACCACTGGAGCGAGATAGTGCGCACGGTCGTCGTCGGTACGGAACGACAACCGGTTTCGGAGGCGCTTTTGACGGCGTTGGGTATTGCGCCCCACGAGGACCCCGCCCGCACGGCCTTGTCTGCATTGCCGGCAGCACACCTGCTTCACCGGGCGGCGGCGCCGTTGGAGGCTGCCTTGCAGCCGATGGTTTCCGCTTGTCCGCCGGATCCGCGCCCGGTCTGCCCACCCGCCGTCGTACAGCCGCTTTTGGCTATGGTGCTCCACGATGCCTATCCGGCTGTACTGCCGGAATTATTTGCCTTGCTGAACGCCCGCCGTTGGCGTTTGCCACCGGAAGTGCTGCCCCGCCTGCTCGATTTTTT
>Ga0154020_10009160_pt1 | contig 11416 bp, 15 predicted proteins | sample Klosneuvirus_201_FD_109709 | JGI IMG/M metagenome (GOLD analysis project Ga0154020, IMG submission 109709) | Active sludge microbial communities from wastewater, Klosterneuburg, Austria - Klosneuvirus_20160825_MG | ecosystem: Engineered > WWTP > Aerobic digester > Activated sludge | place... | reverse complement strand
CCTGCTGGCGGACGCCGTTATCGTGGGCATGGAGTGGACGATCCGCTCAGTGAAAAGGGGTGGTCGCAAATGTGGCATGCCGTCGGAAACTATAATGATTGGAGCCACATCATCACTTCCCCGCTGCAACGCTGCCAGGCGTTTGCATTCGCGCTCGGAGAACGCCACGGTATTAATGTCACGGTCGAAGCGCGCTTCAAGGAGGTAGGATTCGGCGAATGGGAAGGACTCAGCCACGATGAAATCAAAATTGGCCGCGTTACTGAATACCAAGCTTTTCTGCGCGATCCGGTCAACTGCCGTCCGCTCGGTGCGGAACCGCTCGATGATTTTATCCAGCGCGTCAGCTCCGCCTATGAAGAAGCAATTGAGCGCTACCACAGCAACCATTTTCTGATCGTCGCGCATGCCGGCGTGATGCGCGCGATCATCGCCAAAACCGTGCATGCTTCACCGGCTGGACTGTATCGAATCAAAATCAGCAACGGCGGGATAACGCGTATCCGTGAAACGGCGGAAGGTGGCGTGCTGGAATTGCTGAATGGGAAGTTGTCCGGTTGAATTGCAATGGCTTGATATTTTTTATTCTGCGCTTTCTTTGTATGTAATAAAGCTCTTTACAAGTTCAGCAAAAGACTTGGGCTGATATTTTTTGAAATTTTCTTCATCTACATAGACAAAATCATATTTAACAGCAGATTGTAAGTGATTCATGTCATCGCGCCACTGTTTTAACCGCTCCATTTTCAATGGCACGTCCAAATCGGCCTGCCCCTTGGTTTCCACGATCACAATTTCACTGCCGCTCTTTTTAACGATAAAGTCCGGGTAATAGTTAGATATATCGCCGCTGGCATTGACGTAATCAAGCTTGAAATGCACTGCCAGATAGTTCTTGGCGTAAGAAACGACGTCGATGCAATGCTCGAGAAAGCTGGCGAACTGCAATTCAAAGTGACTGTCCCCGACAACGCGGTTGAACACGCTCTTTTTCGCCATCAGATAACCCTGATCTTTAACAATGAAAGGCCGCGTTTGCCGCAGTTTGATGGTGTCGCGGATTTCCGCATCGCCTTTGTCGCGAACAGTCAAATCGTTGATCGCTTTTTTGAATGTTTCGATCACGGTCTTGGTGGCGGGCAGTTCCGATAAATTGCGCAAGGTATTCGGCGATTCCAGATCAACTTGTTGATCAAACAAGCTATCCCGGACAAACGCTTTAATCTTTCCGTATAGCACATCGTAGCCGCTGACCAATCGTAATTCTTTCATCACGGTTTGCGCAAAATAACCGATCACGCTGCGGTAATCCGCAACGCCTGCGCCATCAAGCATCGTGGTATGCGTGATTTCACCGGTCGTGATGTCCTTGAACACAATTTCACGCTGTTCCGCCTCACTGAATTGGCGATACGTCACTTTTTGGAATGGCATCGACGCAGCATTCAGATCGGTTAAATTCTTGTATTCGCGGTAAACGCGGGGCGTCAGCACAGGAATTTCGATATCCAGCGCGGCGATGTCTTTTTGTTCATTGCCGTGATCCACTTCGATCACCAGCGGCGTTTTGGGCTTTGTGCCATCACCCATTGCTTTGCGTTCCAGTTCGACGCCCTCGGCCTGGATCGATTCGACGAAATCCATGAACGCATCGGTGCCGATGACACTGACATATTCCTCCACATCGCCCGGGTACATCTTGCGTAAACCTCTTCCCAGCGTTTGTTCTGGCAAAATATTGCTTTTCGCCGAATACGCGCGCAAGCCCACGATAGTGGTGACGTTGCGCACATCCCAGCCTTCCTTCAGCATCAGCACCGACACGATCGCCTTGTACGGGCTGGCGGCACATCGTCGATTTGGTTCGATTGCTTGCGCAGCGCTTCCAGCTCTTCCTTGGCCTTGCCGCTCGCGGCTTCGGAAATCTCGCCGTTGTTTTTGGTGTGAATCACCAGCACCGCGTCTTTCAATTCCGGATAATGCCCTTCCAAGTACTCCGCGACATCGTCGCAATTGCGGGTGTCGTCGGTCATTACGAACAAAATGGCTTTCTTGCCCAATTTTTGGTGCTCGGCATACGCTTTACGCCATTCGATTACGCCCAGGTCGATATAATCCGCGTACTTTTCGGTGTATTTGGCGCTTTGCCGCTCCACTAGCTTGGTTCGGCTAGCGGCGTCGGGTAGCACCGGGTGCTTGACGACGTTCTGCCAGATCGCTTCCACCAGCGGATAATCCGCCACGGTTTGCACGAAAATAGCGCCGTTATTGTGTTTCGGCGTCGCCGTGACATCCAACTGCAAACTCAACGCGCCACCTTTTTGCAGCAAGCGGTTGTGAATATCCTGAATTGACTGAAACCACGCCAGTCCGGCGTCGTGAATATGGTGCGCTTCGTCGTTCAGCACCATCAGTTCGTCGATGTCGCGCACGATCATACCCAAGTCAACCTTGGAATCGGTCGTTGCACCGCTGGGCCGTTTGCCGAGGAAATAATCCATCGTGTTGTCGTCATCCGGCGACGGCGGAATATCCTCTCCGGCGTAAACACGGTGAATATTGGTCAGAAAAATATTGCCGGTGGAGTGCGTAACGCGCACCTGATCCTGCACATGCAGCGTTAGCTGAAAATCGTCGCGCCAGTTGCGGCCATCGAAGCCGTTATCGGGAATCACTGGGTCCTGGAAGAAAATCCGCAAACCCTGGAAATCCTTGTAAATACGGTCGAGCACGATGATGTTCGGCGCGATCACCAGAAAATTGCGCGCTAAAGTGGAATCCGCTTCGTATGTTTTGTGAAAGAAACTCCACGCCAGCGCCAAGCTCATTACTTTGGTTTTGCCGCTGCCGGTCGCCATTTTGATTACGTAACGCCGCCAGGTCTCGTCGAATAACTGCGCCGACACCATGCCGCTGCTGTCGAAGCGCATCAAATCGAATTTGTCTTTCGCATGAACGACATCGTAAAGATAAACGATGGTTTCCAGCGCCTCCCGTTGTGCGAAGAAATAACGGAACTCTTCCGTCGCGCCGTCAAACCGGGGCAGTAAGTGCGGCTCTTTGAACCACCAGTTCAGCAAGCTTTTGCTGGTCGCGCTGGCGCCTGCGTAGCCGCTATCGCGGAATTCCTTTACCTTCTTGCGCAACACCGCCACCAGCGGCGGCATCAGCTTATCCATGCCGCTTTCGCGCAGCGCTTCGTCAGCGGGGAACCAGCGGATATCGGGATTTAAAATAGCATAAGGAGAACTTGGAAAATCTGGATGAAGTGCCATTACGGGTTCTCCGCTATCAAATCTCGATACCTGTTGTTTGGGATATATATAGAAATTGGCGGTTTTCTATACAGGTTATTGGGGATATGTATAGAAATTGACGATTTTCTATACATGTTCTTTGGATGAGTATAGATTTTGTCATTTTTGATGCACGTTGCTTAGCAGATTATAGAGTGCCGTGTTGATGTAATAATTGTCGCGGCCTATTTTGTGCTTTTCCAGCAGCCCGATGGCGATCAATTGATCCAAATAACGAATCGCCGTAATACGGCTAACATTTAATTCAGTCATGACAAAATCGATTTTAGTGTATGGGTGGCGGAAAATGTTATTGAGCAAATCCTGACTGTAAATCTTGGGCAATTCGCTGCGCATTTTTTGTTTGAAGGTTTGCATGACTGTCTTAATGCCTTCGATCAGTGCCACAGTTTGCTTGGCAGTTTGTTCAACGCCTTCCAGCATGAACATCAGCCAAGGCTCCCAATCACCTGTATTACGCGTGGCTTGCAGCAAGCGGTAATAATCGCTTTTGTTCTGATTGATATACCGGCTCAGATACAGCACCGGGATTTTGAGTAGTCCTTGTTTGACTAAATACAAATTGAAGATACACCTGTTTTCTGATGTTGCGCATGAGCCGGGGAGGAGGTCATTGAACTACCGGCAAAAATAAGCGCAGCGGCTGCCACAGTTGCAGCTTTTGTAAAGCAACTTTCAAACAATTTTCTTTTTTTCTCATCTTTTTCAGTTATCAGATTACTAGCAGCTATCACTTCAAGGCGATCTACGCTAATAAAATCTGCTAATTGCAAGCAAAGTGCATCCGGTAAACCTCTTTGATGACTTTTAACCATGCTTAGATAGTTTGGTTTTATATCTAAAATTTTAGCTAATTCGATCTGACTTCCTGCGAGTTTCTCGCCCATCTCAATATAAGTTTTCATTTCCATAGTAGTTTTGTCCCATTGACAATCACAATTTTGTGATTTAATGTAGATCACAATAATGTGATGTACCAAATTTGTGATTTATCTTACGTACCAGTTCACCATAAGTCAAGAAGGGGCATTATGAATTCATATCATTTGGCAATACTTCGAGCCACCGATAACGGCAAATGCCCGGAATTAGGTGACTGCTGGCGCAACTACCACCCTGAAGCAATCCTTTCTGATAGTGATTATCCGGTATTGACTGACGAGAACCGTCTGCCCATGTGTGTTGGTGAGTTTGTTAGATTGGATGCTTGGTTATCTACTTTTTCTCGTTCCCGTTCTCGGGTAACCCCCTCCCGGCCGGTAGGCGCATCCGCGAGGGTGCGCCAGGCCGGGGGCAGGGGGGTCAAAAGACTTTACGTCCCAGTTACACGTAAAGTTATTCTCACTACTGAGAAAAAATCGCTAAAACTGCACTAAGGAATCGTTCATAAAAATGATGAATCTGATTCCGGTTTTTGTGGATTATCTAACCATCCGCCAAGTGCATGACGGCGGCAAGCTGCCAATTATTAACGGCGGCCGGGTATTGCGGATTGATTCCGATGGTGAGATTGAATACACCGTGGATACGCGGCAAGGGTTGGAAGGAAGTTTCGATAGCCGGGTAGAAGTCCGTTGCGATGGTCATCAAGTGGAATTCTCCGGCAACATTTCACGCTATGGCAGATCGGATAATTTGTTCGGTTTTACCTTTGCTGACAGCATCGAGCGCATTAATGAGCTTCTAAAAACTTTGGGGTTGCCGCCTTTCACCTCCGGCAAGCTCTACAAATTTGCTGATTCCGGATGGACGTGGACAGGTGCCCGAGTCAGACGGATAGACATAACCTGCAATTATGTCACCGGCTCCATGATTGACTCAGAAGCATTACTTCGCAATATGGCAGGGCACCACATCGGCAGACAAAAAGGCTCGTTATCCGTTAATGGCGCAACGGTCGAATACGGTAGGGGTTCAAAGTATGTTTACGGCAAACTCTACTGCAAAACCACCGAACTCAAAAAACATCGTTCCAAAAAATCCGGTCAGCACGTATCCGATGAAGTCATTGAATTCTGCCAACACTTAGGCGTAATACGCGAAGAGTTTACCCTTAAATCGCGCTTTCTACTACAAAACGGCCTTGCCTATTTAGGCGCAATCACAGATTCACTATTAATAGAGGTTTATATGAACAGAACCCAATTACAACGACTGGAAAACGTCAAATATGAAAGCTTTAGTGATCTTCCGCCACGTTTAAGAGCGACTTACGTGAGCTGGAAATATGGCTATCCGATTGATTTGCCGGTTTCGACTTTCTACCGGCACCGCAAGGCATTACTTGCATATGGCATAGATATTTCCATACCCAACAACGTGCAAACCATGCCCATAAAGGTAAAAACCATCGAACTGGCCGCACTTACTGCGCCAGATTGGTACATCAAGAAATACGCATAGATTCATTTTTCACGCTCTGAATTCAAGATCCGCCGGTTCAGACAAAGCGTTAACAGGTGGTGTTAAGAGGTTGTTATGTTAGAAAAAGTAAAAGTTACCGGTATCACATTTTTCAAGGATACCATCGACGGCAAACCTATCGATTCAGGCGCTGCATTTGTTGAAGAGCATTTGAACTTCCAGACCGGGAGATCGAAGGGCACCGCAACGCAAAAATACCCGCTAGGCGATGCAGGCAAAGCACAAGCTTTGATGCATCTTGAATTCCCGCTGATTTGTGAAGTTGAATTTGTTCGTGTAACTAATGGCAATGTGTCCAAGAACATCATCAACTCTATTAAACCGCTTTCTCAAGCTAAACCTGCCGCGTGATTTCAGCCTATACGCGCTCAATCCGGCGCGTATGGGGTGCAATCCCGCACCGATTAATCAAAGGAGTTTCAACTATGTTTCAGAAAGCAAAAGATGTCGTGATGACTATCGGTTCCAGCGTAGCAAAAAAATCCAAAGAATTGTATGACGGCTTTATTAATAAAGTCCGTGATACAGCTTTGAAAGCTAAAAGTACCGTTTCTTCGGTTGCCGTTGCTGTTAAACAACGTGCGATTGAAGGCGAATGGTTACCCAAATCCATGTTTGCAAGCGGTACTGCTGTTATTACCCTTACTTCTACCTCCTCGATGGCCGCGATTGATGTTTCATCGGCTCTGACAACCTTCAGTGATGTCAATACCGCTATACCGCTGGTAGGTGCTGCATTCCTGGCTGCCTTGGGTATCCTGGCCGCTTGGAAACTCATCCGCGGCGCGTTCGCGTAACGGATCGGGGTGCTCCTATGGCTACAGCTTTTATTTCCTGCGCATCTCCTGCTATCCCGTCACTTGTCAGTAGTGGTGTGGGATATGAAATAGTTTGCAGTGATTCGAGCGCCCCATCTCTCGTACCGGCTGCTATCGGGCTTTCCGATCTGGCTTGGTCTGACGTTTCTCTGTTAATCAGCGCTCTTCTGCTTTCCGCTTGTTTGGCCACTGGCTGGAACATGATCGGCAAGCTCTTTTATCGGGGTTAATCGTGCGATGGTTATCGATTCACTGCAATCCTTTGTTCTGGCTTCAAGCCTGCTTATTATTTTTCTGCTTTTCAAATAATGCGAATGCCTGGGTTCCTGCAACTTTAAGATGGGTAGTTACGGGAACCTGGGGCGATTCCGCTACTGCTTTATGTGCCAGTAAAGGCTATGCCTACGCTAATATTTTAGCGGCTCAGGGTGTAAATACTGGACCGATGACTCAGGGCGAATATTATTTCTATACTTATGTCGGTTTGCCTTATGGTTGGTGCGCTACTTATGAAGGTGGCACCAATGGTCCGCAAGTTTTCCAGTATCAAACCTGTCCTTACCCTGGTGAATACCGGATTGTTTCCAATCGCATGGAATGTGCTGGTGATCCGCCTCCGCCTTGTCCTGTATCGGGAACCACCAAAAAAGACGCTATCGCGCTTTCCAGCATTTCAGGTCAGCAGGGGATAGGCGCTTCGATGTGTGCCGGTTCGGGTGGCTCGGATTGCGCTATCAAGTGCAATTCAGGCATTGCCAGCTATAACGAAGTAAGCGGTCAATCCAGTGTCTATTGTGAAAATTATGAATTCACCGGCGCTGACTGTACCAATACTTCACTTGTCGCTACGCCTGTTTCTACAGTTCCCAGCACCATAAAAGCTACACCGGTAAATGATCCGCCTAAAAGTCGTGAGGATTGTCCTGGCGGCTCCGGATTTGCTCAGGTTAATAACGTGGGAATGTGTTTACCTTCTGGCACTCAGTTTTCCGGTCCAACTAGCACTACTACTAGCACGGGCGGAAGTGTTAGCACTACTTCAACAACAACGGTAAACCCTGGCGGCACTAATACGACAACCACAACCACGACTTATAAGGATGGTAGCGGTAACGTCACTTACTCCGGCACGACAACCGGTACCGATGGCATTAATCAGGCCGGCAATAATGGTCAGGGCGGTGAAAAGCTAAACCTTGGCGATGCGCCGGTATTTGATCAGTCATTACCGACAGAAACCAATTTCAATATCAAGGCACAGGGCAATCCGGTGTTTTCCACTGAGATTTTCGCTACCTCCGCCAGTTGTCCGCCTCCGATCAATTTCAGTGTGATGGGTAGAGAGTTCGCTATCGATTTCTCGCCCATTTGCGCCCTGGCGGACATTATCCGGGGAATCATTCTCATGCTGGCGGCCATTATCGCTATGCGCTCTCTTGTAAATAACTGAGGATTAAAAAATGCTCGCTCCTTTCATTGCTCCAATTCTCACGGCGTTCCGCTGGCTCGCTATCACGGCGCTGCCTTTCATGTTGTCCTCGTTCGTCGTCGGCCTGCTTATTAAGTTGGGCGTAGCGGTTACCTCTTGGGCGGTCATTTCATGGGCTGCTGAATACCTGCGGGATTTTGCCAATGCGCAGCTTGCAACCATTGGCTCCGGCGAACTCGGACAATCGGTCATATCCATGCTCTCGCTCTTTGGTGTTTTTGAAGGCATTTCACTGATCGTTTCCTGTTATCTTGCCAAGGCCACCTGGTTGAGTGTCAAGCCTTCATTAACCTGGCTCAATCCTCCGGCTGCTTAATCATGTCGATTACTTTAATCACTGGATCTCTCGGGACCGGCAAAACTGCGCTGGCGGTCAAGCTGCTGACCGAGCACTCATACTATTCCGATAATGCCGTAGTTGTTGGCGTTCGTGAATGGCAGGGCGGCGGGGCGTATTACCCGCTGAAAAGCATGCAAGATGCCACGGCTAATCAGAAATTAATCGGTGAAATAGGGGGCTTGCCCGGCACTGTCTATCTGGTCGACGAAGCCAAGAAAATCTGGCCGTCCAGAATTGCCGGAAAGCCTACGCCTGAATTTATCGATTCGCACCTGGCCGAATCGCGCTCGATAGCACAAGACTGGATACTGACCGCACAAGCACCCACGCAAATCGATGTTGCCTTGCGTCGTCTCGTTGGCCGTCATATCCACTTGGAAAAAACCGCGCTCGGCATAAAGTATTCGGAAGCAGGGCAGATCAGGGAAGATCTCAAATTTAACCGGGACGAATCCAGAAAATACAGTTTCCCAGTCGAAAGCCTCAAATTCTATAAATCAGATGACGGCGTTTCTGATCTGCAGAAAAAAGGGCTCCGGCTGCCTAAACGCCTTATTTTTCTGATGGCGCTTATCTTTGTACTTGCTGGCGTGATTTATTACTACGGCTCCAAATCCACCATGATCGGGTTTGGCAGTAAAGAAGAAACACCGCAAACCAGCGAGGAAAAATTAACATCGGCTTCGTTTATCCCGTCCGGCTCCGCTCAGCCGCAACCGGCGCCGAAAAATGACAAACCGCTAAAACTCAACGAAGCGCCCGATATCTATTACTTCCTGCCTAAAGACCCGGCATTCCCGGAAATCGCAAAAGCACCGCGCGTGCCGCTGTCCTGTCTATCCAGTAAATCGCAAGGTTGCATCTGCTACGACCAGTATATGAACCGGATCAAGGATTTTCCGGTAAAGCGCTGTGAAGACATTATCAAAGGCGATGATCAAGTCGCCTTCACCCGTAATCCGCACTATCTAAACTAAAGGAGCTATGATGAAATTTTTAGAATTTGTATTTGTTGAGATTATTTTCTTCAAACTGTTGGTGCCGGTTTATGTGTTTTTTATTTGCTTGCTGCGGGGGTTAAGGATTATCTCCCGTCAACGTTTTGAGCGTCTGCTTTTTGGAGCACCGGAAAAAATGTCAGACCGTCCTTATCCGTTCGATTAAAACAGACTAATGGGGGAATCATGACGATGACGGAACACAATCAGCTCATGCAAATCGCGCAAACTGCGATTCTCAACTATTCCGGGGATATCGACATACTGAATTCAGCGCTGGGAATGCTGTTCACCGGCCACTATTACGGCTGGCGCTTCCTGTACATCGTGCATTCAAAGCGTACTGTCCGGAAGTATGAAAAAGTGCTGAATATCAAGGTGACTGAATACTTTGAATCGACCGGTTCACTTTCGCATCGATCAGCCGGACTGATTGAGGCAAACAAGCATTCAAACTTCTGGAAGTGTGTCAGCGGCGATATTCAGATACCCAACAGAAAACTAATCACGGATGACCCGCAAGCGGCGTAAAAGCTGACTTTCCCCTTTGCCGAACAAAATCCCGCTACTATAAACCGCTGAAAGTCCAAGGGTCGCGCCGCCGACCGGCGCGAAGGGTATGACCGCAAAGCGGGCATGCTGCCCGATCCCTAATATGACTATCTTGATTTTGGTTTCCCAACCTCGAATGGAGTTCTTATGTTTGATGGCTCATCAAAGCAGATAATCTAAGCATTGGCTCATTAATCTCTCAATTGATGAATTAACATTTTGTGCTATCAAAGTATTGGCATTTAATATTTGATCATTTCGTGATCATGATCTCATCTCGCAGTTGTTGAAGAATAGCAGTTTGCCACTTGCGCCATTCCTTAATGTCTGGAAATGTATTTATATTTTTATCAAAATGTTGTTCTTCCCAGGTTCTGAATTCTTCTACAATATTCGATGTTTTCTTGTCGTAGTATAAATGTACAGAATCTAAAGATGAACGTAACTTGTCTCGTGCATTGATGCGCTGAGAATTAAGATCATTCATATATGTCTGATATTTCTCGCTTCGCCTTTCATCTTCACTGCGTATGCGTTTTAACTCATTAAACATTCTGAACGAATTATCAATATAAGTAGAAAATTCGCTGGCTAATTTATCCGCTGTAATTACTTGCTTTTCAAGAAAAAATCTATTTGTAGTTAATTCAGCATTGTAAGTGGCGAGAGATATACCACCTATAAGACCCAAAATTGTGGTAACTGCTGGCGGCACCCAGCTATAAATTATTGTGGATATTACCGATTTAGCCTCTGAGTTAGTTTTTTCTTCAGACATGCTTGTCACTCCCTCTTTAAATTGAATTTAATTAGTTTTAGCAACTTATTCATTGTTTTCCTTGGTACATTAAAGCATTTATATTATCACTGGGTAAGTGGCTATTAAAACATATGTCAGAATTTGAAAAACTCCTCAAAAAACTCGATGATCTAACCACCAGCGCCAATGCATCCTGTAAAGAATTTACCAATCTATTAATAGCTCTGGGATTCCAAATCGAAAACTGTGGCAGTGCTGGCCATAAAATCGCACGGCATCCGGCCGTATCATTAATTGAGTATCCTAACTATAATTGTGGTCATAATAATGGCGAGGCCATTAAACGCCCGTATATCAAAAAGCTATACAAATTTGTCAAACAACACGAAAACGCAATCAAGGAGCACTTGAAATGAAATTTGATCCTGAAGCCTATTCGATAACGATTCGTAAAGAAGAAATCGACGATGAAATTCTATACGTGGGTAGGGTAGCTGAGTTCCCCAATATCAGCGTATATGAAGAAGACTTTGTAACTGCTCGAATCCTGGTTATCGACGCAATTCAAACATTGAAAAAAATCGCTGACGAAACGCACAAAGACTTTCCGCCGCCATATCTCGCAACATCGAGCGAATTTATGGAACGAGCATCTTCATTTCGATAAAACTACAGCAATGAAAAAATTATTCAGTCGCGCCGCTATTGGCACAATTTT
>Ga0154020_10009158_pt1 | contig 11416 bp, 2 predicted proteins | sample Klosneuvirus_201_FD_109709 | JGI IMG/M metagenome (GOLD analysis project Ga0154020, IMG submission 109709) | Active sludge microbial communities from wastewater, Klosterneuburg, Austria - Klosneuvirus_20160825_MG | ecosystem: Engineered > WWTP > Aerobic digester > Activated sludge | place... | reverse complement strand
GGTGTGCCCACACACCCATCCCGGTGTGCCCGCACACCCATCCCGGTATGCCCACACACCCACCCCGGTGTGACCGCACACCCATCCCGGTGTGACCGCATACCCATCCCGGTGTGCCCGCACACCCACCCCGGTGTGCCCGCACACCCATCCCGGTGTGCCCACACACCCATCCCGGTGTGCCCACATACCCATCCCGGTATGCCCGCACACCTATCCCGGTGAGACCCCACACCCATCCCGGTGAGACCCCACACCCATCCCGGTGTGCCCACATACCCACCCCGGATTTGCCAAATCCGACCTCGGATTTCTGAAATCCGACCTCGGAAACGCCAAATCCGACCCCCAAACCCCGAAAAACGGCCCAAAACCGCCGAAAAGCCTCCCTCACACCGCAGGCCCGTCTGCCTCCGCCGCGCCGCCCTCCGCCTGGTTCACCCCGTGTGTCTGCTTCTTCCCCATACCCGGCAGATGCCCGGCGGAGGAAGGCGAGTGTTTCGCAGGCATGACCTGATGGGAAAATTCAGCACCGATGCTACCAAACCACTCACGATCACCGGGACTAAACATTTATTTATTTTGTCCAGTCGGTAGATTTACCTCGGAAAGACTCTTGCCGCCCCCCACCTGCCTCAGGTTATACCAGCGCGGAAATTCAAATAAATCACGCGTTCACGTTAATGAACACCTTCCGCCGCTTCTCCCGTCGTGCCTGGCTCCTCCACGGCTACCTCCTCGCCAGCATGATCCTCTGGCCCGTGCCCACCGTGCGCTCCTACTGGACCTGGGATGCCGGCACGGGGGCCAAAGTGGAGATCACCGATCCGCCCGTGGGCGATTCATGGTGGGATGAGGACAGTGATGGCGATGGCATGACGAATGCGCAGGAGGTGGTCTTCGGTTCGGATCCCTACAGTTCGGACAGCGATTACGACGGCCTCTCTGATGCGGACGAGCGTGACCTCACTGCTGGAATGCACGGGGGCATGTCTCCCAGCGATCCTTGGAGCTGGGACAGCAACAACGACGGCTACTCCGATCATGACACCTACTGGGCGTGGGTTTCCGGCACCGCTTTGGAGGTTCATTACTCCAGCCTCACGCCTCCGAGCCCGCTGCACACCTCTTATTACTACGATGCGGATGGGGATGGCCACCCCAACCACCAGGACGCCTATCCGCTGGATGGCACGCAATGGGATTCCCCCCCTCCTGAGCCGGTTGACACGGATGGCGATGGTCACGCGGACGATCAGGACTCCCACCCGGATGACAACACCCAGTGGGACAACTGGCCGGTGGACAACGATTCCGACGACGACGGCCACGATGACGACCAGGACTCCCACCCGGATGACAGCACCCAGTGGGACAACTGGCCTCCGGATAATGATGCCGATGACGACGGCTACGATGACGATCAGGACTCCCACCCCTATGACCCCAGTCAGTGGGATAACTGGCCGGTGGACACGGATGGTGATGGCTGGCCGGATGACAATGACAGCCATCCGGATGACGTCGGCCGCTGGTCTGACGGCGACGGCAACGGCTACAATGACGACGACACCAACAACCAAGACATGGATGCCGCCCCCGATGGCACAGACAGCCATCCACAGGACAGCAGCCTTTGGGACGACCGTGATGGCAACGGCACCAACGATTTTGAGGAGGAACCCGTGGATGATGACGCCGATGATGACGGCGTCACCGACTCCGACGAAAGCACCAGCGGCACCGATCCGCTAAACCCCGACAGCGATGGCGACGGCCTCCTGGACGGCGAGGAGCACACCGCCACCACCTCACCGCTGGATGTGGACACTGATGCAGACGGTCTCACCGACTACGAGGAGATCATGGTTTATCATACCAATCCCCGCGCCCCGCGCACTCTCGCAGGACAGGGCCCCGTGGACTACTACCAGGTCAACCGGACCGATGCCGATCAGGATGGCCTGCCCGATCTGATTGAGGCCCACTACGGCCTGTCATCCAGCAATCCCGCAGATGCCTATCTGGACCAGGATAACGATGGTTTCACCAATCTGGAGGCCTACAACTTCGGCTGGCATCTCGGCCGCGGCTTCCGCAGCTATGACTATGACGCCGATGGCATCACCGATGCCCGAGAGGCCTACTGGGACGCCATGTATTCCGGCATCTTCAGCACATCCGACCGCGCGGATGCCACCGCAGACTACGATGCCGATGGGGTCCTGAACATCGAGGAACTCCGCCTCGGCCTCGATCCGGGGAATCCATCCACCTTGGGCATGCCCGACCTCGACTACGCCAATCAAAACGGTTTTCCCGGCTGGACCATCTGCCGCCGCCCGGGCCAGCCCGGCACGGACGCGGACAACGACACCGATGGCGACGGCATGAGCGACGTGTGGGAGCACCTCCACCGCTTCGACCTGCGGGATGCCCGGGATGCCATCCGCGACCCTGACCGCGATGGCCTGAGCAACCTCACCGAATACCGCTTTCAATCCCATCCCCGTATCCCAAAGAGCAACCGCACCACCCACGACCGCACCCGCCTCTACGCCACCGGCAGCCCGCTCAACGCCAGCACCACCAGCGGCCTCATGAACCGCTACCGTGCCAAGATGGCGGCGGATTTGGGCGGTAGCAGCAGTTATGTGAGCTATCCGGTCCGGGGGCAGTTGAATCAGCCAGGCCCGGGTGGAAATCCCGTCATCCCCGCAACGGTGACTGCGACTGTCTTGGAAGAAAACTTTTGGACCAGCAACGACGCCCCTGCGGGTTCGAATGTTTCCAGTCAGAGGCTCGACTTCAACATGGTATCGCATGACAGCTCCCACAACAACCATCCGTGTGGCGGCCCCAAGCCATGCGATCATTGCAACGGCACGGGATGGCTTGACTGCGCAAGATGCGAAGGGGGCACCATGAATTGCCCGGGCGGGCACACGACGCCTTGCGAGAAGAAGATTCTCAGCGCGTGCCCGGGGCATGATCACGTGCCTTGCCCGGGCGGGCATGACATTGTGTGTGAGATTGACCACTATGATGTGGATTTCGGTTTGACTTGCACCGATCCGGACTGTGAACACGAAGAACTGTCGTGCTACGGGTTTATTGATGTCCCCGTGGATCACAGTGAGGCGGGCTGCAATAACGGTCAGCCATGCGAGGGCGGTTGTGGCGCGATGGTCCCGGTGCAGTGCCCCGGAACTAGCTGCCCTCTGCGCGTGGAGGAGGACTGCCCGTCCTGTGGAGGGTACGGCGAGATCCCGCGTGCGTGTGATTCGACCTGCACACGTCCGCCTTGCGACAATCCGGAATGCGACTCCGGCGAGGTGCCGTGCCCCTATTGCTCCGATGGTGAGGTATGCGAGTGTGATGTCTCGGGCTGTACCTGCTATGGATCAGACGGGGAGTGCTGCCCGCGCTATCGGATAGCCGGCACCTATTCCGTCGTGTCCGGGACTGCGGACATTCAGTACAATGATGAAAACGACACCACGGCCTATGTGGTCAAAAAGGACGGGGAGATCATCGGGGTGCTCGGTCCTGCCAGCAATTCCCGGACCGTTGGACTGCCCACCTTGAGACGAGGCGAAACTGCCATGATAACTCTTGAGGCCATCGAAGAACCCAATAATCCGAGCGAGCTGCTGAATCCCAAGGGAAATGTGCAGGACTCGGCCGGCCCGCGGCATCGCAAGATCGGCCTTAACGGGCTGCCGTTGAGCGACTCCAAGCCGCAGGTACAGGATGAGAGCGGCGAGATTCCCGAAGAGACGTACATTGATGCCTATACCCGGCAGTTGAAGCACTCGGTGACGGACGTGTACAGCACGAGTGCAGGGCTGTTGCCTTTGCAGGCACGGCGGGATGTCGCTGGCAAGACATGGTCAAAAGCATCGCAGATTTTTGCCGGCGGCAGGACTCCGCTGGAGCCGTTCGGTCCGGGGTGGTCCAGCAATCTCTGCGCCTACATCCAGAAGGACACGTTAGTGTTCACGATGCCGCCCGGTCCGCCGTCCAACGTCAACGGTTTTCTGATCGCACAGGCCGCCGCCGCCGGTGCGCAGCTCGTGCAGGGTAGCGACACGCAGTACAAGGCGGCCAGGGCCACGGTGGTTGATGAGCAGGGGACATCGCAAAATTTTGTCGCCACCGAAACTCCAGGGATATGGCTTCACACGATGGAGGAGGGGTGGGATGCCCGGACCATGTTCAACACGTTCGACGGCGCGATCCTGACGAAGAAGTTTGGCACCACCTGTTTCTACGAGGAGTCGGGGATTGGCGGCACCATCACCGTCTCCCAAGACGAGAACGGCTTCGTGACGGTACGCAAAGAGGTCAGCTTCAAGAGACTGCTGGAGGTGCGTGACCGCCAGGGGAACAGGCTGCGCTACACCTATGACGGCACCGGTACCTTGATTCCCTCCATGATCCACGACCCGGACCGGCCGGGGCACTTCCTGCGCATCACGCAGAACAACGGGCGCATCACGGCCATTCAGGGGCCGGACGGCTCCCTTGTGGACTACCACTACGATGCGGCGGGCAAACTGGAGGAGGTCGAGCGTGCCGGCAGCACCGTCGGTTACGAGTACGAGCATCTTGTCGAGCACACGGAGGGTTCCGTGACCCACCACCTCAACCTCTTTGCCATCACGGACGAACTCGGGCGCCGCCATGTGTTTCATCGTGTTTTTGACACCGACCGTGTCTTCGATGCGGTGGTGAACCCCGGGACAAAATCGAAGGGCGGGAATCCACGCGTGATCTCGCATGTCTCCGGGCCGGGTGGAATGATCTCTATTGCGGGACATTGGAGCGCTGCTGACGGCTCCACGGTGCGTTTCAACGAGTACTATCTGCATCATCCTGACGGTGGAGTCAGGACCGTGAATGTCATGACTGCCCATCGCGAATGCACGGCGTTGGACGGATCGGTCACGCGCTACCGCTTTGACAATCCAGTCGTCCGGGAACCCAATGGTCTGGATTACCAAGGAATGCCCCTGATCAAAACAGGCGCGGCGGTCACTGTCACTTTTAGCACACTCACCGTGGAGCGCTCCAAGGATGGCGTTTCCCACGGACAAGAGGTTTATACGTTCAACCCCGCCGCCGGCTTTGCCGTCGCCACCGCCACGGACCTCAGCGGGAACCGCATCGAGTTCGACTATGGCTCCGGCACCCGGCTGTTTGACGATCCCCTCACCGAGACGCGCTATCTGGGCAGCGGCGGCACGAATGGCACGCCGGTGATGAAGCATTTCACCTACGATCCGGATACCCGCATCATGACCAGCATGACGGACCCCATGGGCGTGCGCACGGAGTACACCATCGACAACTCCCGCACCATCACCCGGGATGGCATGACCATTCCCATCCGCGGCCTCAAAACCGCCGAAAAGGTCTTCGATGCGCAAAACAACCTCCTGCGTGAGACGCGCTACAGTTACGACCACCCCATCTTTGCGGGCTTGGTGACCAAGCAGTGGACGATCTCCCCGAACGAGGAGGCCATGCCCTCCAGCGTCACCACCACCACGCTGGGTGATCCCGGCAGCCCGGGCTTCAGCGGCGGCTGGTGTGAGGATGCCTCCCGTGCCTGGATTCTCTCGGATCAGGATAGCACCACGCCCTCCTACCGCTGCGGCTGGTGGCGTGAGGTCACCACCACCACCGGCCCAGCCACCGGAAGTGGTGCGCTGGCTGCGGCCCTGAGCGTCACCGAGACGATCAGTGATCTCGGCGGCAAGAAGCGCCAGGTCATTGATGCCCGGGGCTTTGACACCACCTTCGATTATGACGACAGCGGCCGCCTCACCCGCGTGGAGCATCCCGATGAGAGCTTCAAGACGCTGGATTACGACGCCCATGGAAACCTCACCTCCGAGACGAATGAGAATGGCGTCACCACCTTCCATCGTTATGACCCGCTGAACCGCCGCATCAAAACCGCCATCGACCTCAATGGCAACGGCCAGCCCGATTGGGATGCTGAGGATCACGGCCCCGGCGATCGCAGCTACACTCTCACGGGGAGCACACCCGGCACGATGGCCGATCCGCCCGCCTACGATGGCGATCTCGTCACCACCACCTTCTACAACAGCCGCAATCAAATCACTGCCCAGGTGGATGCCCGTGGCCTGCTCACCAGCCACGCTTACGACGACGCGGGCCGTCTGGAGTCCACCATCACCGGTGCGAAGACCACCCTCTTCTACTACGACGGCCTCAACAATGGCGGCTCCGTCTTTGACACCTCCACCATCAAGCCGAACCGCACCGTCGATCCGCGGGGTGTCGTCACCACCGTCGTCTATGACAGCCTCTACCGCCCTGTCTCCAGCACCGTGAGCGATCCCGGCCTTGAAGGCGGCCCCATGTTCACCGCCGTCACCCTCACCGAATACGACCTCAACGGCAAACCCACCAAGGTCACCGATCCCCTCGAGCGTGTGACCCTCAACGAATACGACGACCTCGGCAACCTCATCCAGGTCACCGAGCCCGATCTCACCACCGACACCTCGGACAACCCTACCGTCCAGAGCTACTACACCCATCACGGCAAGCCCTGGAAGGTCATCGACCAGATGGGGAATGTGACGACGACCCGCTACGACGCCCTCGGCCGCCCCGTCGAGGTCAAAGGTCCGCCTCTCACCGTCTCCTCTTCTCCGAGTCTCCAAGTCTCCGCCATCACCACCACCGAATACGATGCCGCTGGCAATGCCATCGCCGTCACCGATCCGCTGGGGCGCGTCGTGGAGACGCTTTACGACGAGCGGAACCGCCCCACCCATGTGTATGCGCCCACCATGTGGGATGCCGTCAGCGGGCAGTTCGTGCGGCCCTACGCCGAGACCACCTACGACGCCCTCGGCCAGCCCCTCAGCGTCACCGATCACACCGGCGCCACCACCACGAACCACTACGACCCCGCCGGAAGAAAATGGAAAGTCGAGGCTCCGGCACTTCTCACTTCTAACGTCTCACCTCCCGCCACCGTCCGGCCCACCACGCTCACCTATTTCGACCCCGGCGGCCTGCCCGTGACCGTGACCAATCCCCTCGGCCAGACCATCACGAACACCTACAACATCCACGGCCAACTCATCCAGACCGTTGATGCCGAGGGCATCCTCAACGAGTTCGACTACGACGCCGCAGGCAACCGCACCTCCGTCAAAGACGGCCTCAACCAGGAAACCACCTTCGCCTACGACGGCCTCAACCGCCTCATCCGGCAGACCTTCGCCAATGGCGACACCTGGACGCACACCTACAATGCCGTCCAAAAAGAAAGCCAGCTCTCCCCCCGCGGCATCCTCACCTCCTACACCTACGACGCCCGCGACCGCCTCCTCACCGTCGCCACCAGCGGCACGGAGGGCGGGATTGCATTCCCGCCCACTTCCCGCAGCTACACCTACGACAACGCCGGCAAGCTCCTCACCGTCACTGAAAGTGGAACAGGTTTGCAACCTGTTCTCCCCGGCTCCGCCCTCGCCGTCTCCTACACCTACGACGAGATGGGCCGCGTCACCGCCGAATGTTCCAACAACCAGACGCATCAATACGAATACGACCTCGCCGGGAACCGCGTCAAAGCCACCTACAGCACCGGGCGCGTCGTCGAGACCTCCTACGACGGCCTGAACCGCCCCGAAGCCATCGTGGATGGGGATCGCCTCACCCGTTACGGCTACGACAAGGCCGGCCGCGCCGTCATCCTCGTGGCCGCGAACGGGCAGACCTCCAGCAACACCTACGACGCCCTCGGGCGGCTCACGGATCGCGTGCTTTACAAGACGCCCGCCATGGACCCCGCGCAGCGTTTGGCGCAGTTCCAATGGGAGCATGACCTGCTCGGCAACGTGACGAAGCAGGAGGAAATCTGGCCTGGGGAAACAACGCGGGCCGCAGGCGTGCGCAGCACCACCATGGGCTATGACGACAACAACCGCCTGACCTCTGAGACGATCAGCCATCCCACCGAAGGCACGCAAAGCACCACCTACACCTACGACGACGCCAACAACCGCGACACCAAGACCATCACCGGCGGCACGGAGCCGGGGCACTGGGACTACACCTACAACGCAGCGAACCAGCTCGTGAGCTGGACCAAACGCAGCGCCCCGGCGGCACCCGTCACCAGCATCCTAAGGAGCGCGACGCTCACCTACGACGATGCGGGGAACCGCACGTCCCAGACCATCCAAGAACAAGGAACCCCGAACCCAGAACCAAGAACAACAGCCTACACCTGGGACGCCCAGGACCGCCTCGCTAGCGTAACCCTGCCCGATGGCAGCGAGCATCGCTACGCCTACGACTACCGCACGCGGCGCATCTCCACGGGAGTGCGGACGCCCTCGTCCGCCAACGAAACGAAAACGTCCATCGTCTTCAGCGGCGGCCTAAGCGTCGCCGAATGGGAACAAGAAAGTGGCACAGGTTTGCAACCTGTGCTCTCCGCCCCGCCTACCGTGGAGTACACCCGCGGCCCCGACATGGGCGGCGGAGTCGGTGGGTTGTTGTATTCCAAGCGAGGTTCCTCGCTCAAATACAATCTCAGCAATGGTCGTGGCGACATCGTCGCGCAGGCTGACCAGTATGCTTCGTTAACATGGACAGCGAGCTACGAAGCCTATGGCAAGCGAACGAAGGAAACGGGCACGAATCTCGATAAACAGCGCGGCAACTCGAAAGACGAAGATCCGACAGGTCTGCTCAATGAGGGCTTCCGCTACCGCGACCTCGAGACGGGAGTGTGGCTTTCGCGTGACCCGGCGGGTTTTGTCGATGGCCCAAACCTCTATGCCTACTGCACGCAGAATCCTTGGAGCCACTTTGACGCCGACGGGTTGTTCCTTTCGGCTCTCATGGAGAAACTGGATACGCATATCTTTACGCCAGTTGGCGAGGCCATAGGCAATGCAGCAGGGTCCATGATGTCGAATGACACCTTGGCGGGTCTTTCCGATAGTAAGGCGTTCAATGCAGCCGGTTCAGCTCTCAATGCCACCAAGAGCGCGAGCATGACGGCTCTCAACACACTGAGTCCTTTCGATGATGCCGCGAAAGCAGCTCTGAATGGAGATATAAAAGGAGCATTGACCGAAGCAGGGAAAGAAGTCGCTGGAGGGAAGTTTACCAAGGTGGCAGGTAAAGCACTCAAGGCAGGCGGAGCGTTGGTTGAAACAATGGTCAAAAAAGGAGGGGATGATGTTGTCGCCAGTGCGCAGAAGAATGCCGGTGCAGCAGCAGAGATGGTGCAGAAGTCTGCTCCTGCTCCTGCCGTTTATGATGTTGGAAAGGCAAAAGACCTCCGCGCTACACCATTGGCTGGAACCGAGGTAAACCATGTCCCTGGAAGCGCATCCGCATCCACACTTGTCCCCACACAAAACCCCGCCAACAAATTTGGCAATGAGGCCGCAATTAGATTACCTCAATCAGAGCATGCTGCTGTAAGTGCGGCCCAAAATGCTCTGGGAGCTCAGGCCAGCGCACGCGATCTTCTCGCACAGGAACTTAAAATACTTCGGAACAACACCAACGCTCCGAACTCAGCTTTGCAGAAAGCATCAAAAATGAATAAGGAAGCTCACCCTTGGGATTACAAAAAAACCGATAAGGAATGATTATCCATGAACACACCTCCAAAACTCGATTTGCAAGACATCGAATTGAGCGACCCAATCGCTTTGCACGAAAGGTTGGTGGATTTATTTGGAGCGTATTTTTTATGGTGCCACGACGAGGCGATTAAAAAAGTCGGCGAGCTATTGATTGAGCCAGCCAGACGTGAGTTAATGGCGACTGCTAACCGTCAGTTGTTTGAAAGCGCTGCTTCGGCATTGAGAGTGGGCTGTGAAGCAAAAGACTTGGGCAATCTTCAGGCTGTCATGTTGAAGGAGTTTGCTCAAAATCTTCTCCTGCTGCTCTCAGGGACGGGAACGTCGCTACCTGTGTCATCAAAACTAGCGGCTCGCTTTAAGCTTGTGCTAGAACTCTGTGATAAAGACAACGAAGAGGTTGTGCATGAAGAAGTCATCAACCGAGGAGGGAAAAAGTTTTTTGCCGACTATTGGAACCGCTGGATAAATCGTCCGAAATGACTCCAGCTCGTCGCAAAGCTCCTCGACTCCGTGCTTTACTCACCGCTGAAGAGCTCCGCCCGCTCCCACCCTCACCACGAAAGGCAGTGCTCCTGATCGTCGCAGCTCCGCACCCGCCGATGAACCGCCGCTTCCAGTGTGGGGAAACGGGGTCAGGGTGCAACTGGCTGACAAATTGAGTGACTTTTGGGAGATCTTCGATGGGGGCCTTTTCACGCTTGGCGAAGCGATGGGGCGGTGAAAAGATGCCCGCCGTGTGGAGAATGAAACAGCGAGAGCAGCTCAGCGGGTGGCTTTGCCTCCTGGCGGGCGTGCTGCACCTGCTGGCACCGCTTTGTCCTGCTTGTCCCGCTTTGAACCCGAAGGCGCAGGCGAAGGCAGACGCCATGGGCCGCGTCACCGCCGAATCCTCCCGCGGGCAGGTTCACCACTATGAATACGACCTCGTCGGGAACCGCGTCAAAGCCAGCTACAGCACCGGGCGCATCGTCGAGACCTCCTACGACGGCCTCAACCGCCCGGAGGCCATCGTCGATGGGGATCGCCTCACCCGTTACGGCTACGACAAGGCCGGCCGCGCCGTCATCCTCGTCGCCGCGAACGGGCAGACCTCCAGCAACACCTATGATGCCCTCGGCCGCCTCACCGACCGCGTGCTTTACAAAACGCCCGCCATGGACCCCGCGCAGCGTTTGGCCCAGTTCAAATGGCAGCATGACCTGCTGGGCAATGTGACCCAGCAGGAGGAAATCTGGCCTGGGGAGTCCGCGCGGAGTGGGGACTTCCTGCGCACCACGATGGGTTACGATGCCAACAACCGCCTCACCTCCGAGAGCATCGTCACCTACTACGAGGCCTACGACGAGGGCCAAATCACCACCTACACCTACGACGACGCCAACAACCGCACGAGTAAGAGCGTCAATGGCGGGGCTGAGCCGGGCCACTGGGACTACACCTACAACGCGGCGAACCAGCTCACCGCCTGGGAGCATCTCGATTACCCGAATGGCAGCGTGCTGCGCAGCGCCACCCTCACCTACGACGACGCCGGAAACCGCACCAGCCAAGCCGTCACGCAGATCAGCGGCAGTTACAATCCCACCTACAACCCCCAGCCCGCCGTCAGCGGCCTCACCCAATACACCTGGGACGCTCAGGACCGCCTCGCCAGCGTGACCCTGCCCGATGGCAGCGAGCATCGCTACGCCTACGACTACCGCACGCGGCGCATCTCCACGGGAGTGCGGACGCCCTCGTCCGCCAACGAAACG
>Ga0154020_10009157_pt1 | contig 11416 bp, 10 predicted proteins | sample Klosneuvirus_201_FD_109709 | JGI IMG/M metagenome (GOLD analysis project Ga0154020, IMG submission 109709) | Active sludge microbial communities from wastewater, Klosterneuburg, Austria - Klosneuvirus_20160825_MG | ecosystem: Engineered > WWTP > Aerobic digester > Activated sludge | place... | reverse complement strand
TGGTGCGGGCTTTTTTGTGCAAGCCACACAAGATGGCCCTGCGTTGTTTGTGGCCGTCGATCCGAGCACAACAACACCTCCGCTTAGTGTAGGAGATATCATCTCATTTAAAGCCGACACCGTGACCGCTTCGCAAGGACGTCAAGAAGTGACGGCGATCAGCAACTTGACTGTGGATGGCAAAGGTTACGATGTGACGAAGCTTGCTCAAGACATCAGCGCAAAAGCCGATGTCGTGAGCGCTTTGGATAGCTATGAATCCGAGGTCGTCTCGTTGGAGGCCAAGTTCAAAGGGGCGTTTTCAAGCGGAGGAGCCGGCTATTCGAAGATCACGGTCGAGAGTACAGGGTTGGCGGGAGAGGCCAAGTTTCTTGTGCGTGTACCTGTGGCGGTTTCGACGGATCTAGGTGATGTGGATGGTTGTACCTTTTCGCTGCGTGGGGTGCCGATGTGGCGCTTTACAGCGGATGCGCAAGTTTCGTTCTTTTCGCTCACTGCGCTGACGTTGAAGACCTGCCCTGCGCCCAAATTGCTTTCTGCTCAAGCAACGAACGCAACGACGGTGATTTTGACGTTCAATCGTCGCCTTGATGGAACAAGCATCCTTGGTGGCTCGCAATTCACCTTTGACAAGAACCTCACAGCATCGTCGAGTACAGCGTTGGGAGAGCGTGTAGAGTTGACCACAGGCCAACAAACCGCCGATGAAGAGTACACCGTGACGGTGGCTGCGACGGTCAAAGATTACCTTGGGAGTGGGGTGGATGCCACCGCGAATTCAGCGAAGTTCAAGGGATTCCGACCCTTTACGAGTCCGCTGATGATCAACGAGATCCTCGCGGATCCTCCGGCAACAGGGGGAGATGCCAACAAAGATGGCACAGTGAACTCGACGCAGGATGAATTTGTCGAGATCGTGAATATCTCAGCCAATGCGGTGAATTTGTCGGGTTATAAGATCCTTTCGGGGACAGCGGTGGTGCATACCTTTGCGAACGTATCGCTTGCTGCGGGCAAAGCGGTGGTGGTGTTTGGCGGTGGCATGACCAACGACACCGAGGTCGGAACAGGCACGCCGCATAGCAAGTTTAGTGGCACGTTGGTGTACAAATCGACAGCGAGCGGCGGCCTTGTGCTGGCCAACGCTGGGAAAGTTATCACGTTGCAAGACGCCACGGGTGCGACGCTGGACACATTTGAGTACAAGAGCACGGGGAACTGCAAAGGCGATGCAGATGAATCAGTGAACCGTGCGCCCGATTTGACGCCGTACTCCTGCGAAAAGCACAAGACCTTGCCGGGAGCCACGACTGCGTTTAGCCCGGGAACCAAGTCGGACGGTTCGAGCTTTTAATCGGATAGGATGGACTCTGCTCTGGTTGGGGGTTCTGGTGGCGGGGTGGGTGGCGGATGCTTGGGCACAATCGGATGGATGGCAGTTTTTAAGGGGCAGCGGGCTGAGTGGTGGGGGACAGCGGCGGGGATTGTAGGGTGAGGTGTGGGCGGATGCGCTGAAGCGTCTTGGGGCCGATTCCACGGATATCACGAAGCTGTTCGATGCGCGTAAACGGGCCTTTTTGCGTGCGCATCGCAATGATCGCTGTGGCGAGGCGTTGGGAGATCCGAGGAATGGCGGTGAGTTCGGATGCTGTAGCGTGATTGAGTGGAAGAGGGATGCCAAGAAGGATGCGCTGGGGGGCAGGCAGCATCGAGAGATCGGCGCGGCAAAAGGGGGGAGAGATCGCTGTGTGTTCGGTGGCTGTAGGGGGGACGTGATGCGGTGCGAGGGGGGCCGAGTTCTCGCTGCCTTGGGTGCTTGGGAGCGCCTTGTGGAGGTCGTGCGGTGTTGCGGTGCGCGTAAGGGCAGGAGCAGAAGAGCGCGAGGTGGGGGCAGAGGCGGAAGAGTGTGGGGTTGTGGCAGATTTGGAAGAGCGGGGCGTGGCGGCGGAGGCGGGGGCAGATTTGGAAAAGCGGGGCGTGGGGGTAGAGGCGGAAAAGCGTGGTGGGATGGACAGATGCAAGAGTTGTCCGTGTTGGGGGAGTGGGAGTGGTGGAAGGGTACAGCGTTGTTTGAGAGGGCGTAGGTAAGTTGCAAGAAAGGGCTGGGCTTCTTTGGGGTCGGTGGGTAGGCAAAGAACGATCTGTTGTTGGAGGAATGCGAGACCGATCCAGCGCGCACAAGTGGGGGGCGTGGTGGGTTGAGGCGGTGGTGCGTTGGAAAACCAATGTAGGAAAAGCAGCAAAGCAAAGATCAAAAAGCTCCATATCCCAAGGAATAGCGGAAAGGTCGGTCTTTGGGCTGCGTTGGTGGACATACGCGATCTCTTGTGGTGTGGGTGGTTTGTGGAGAGGTTGGGTCAAACAGAGGAGGTCGGGAGAGACCACAACCTCGGTGCTATCGGTCTTTGTGGATGCAGGGAGGGCGTCGATCAGAGTAAGTTGGCAGCGACCTCTGCGAGCTTAGAGCGTTCGCCTTTTTGGAGAGTGATGTGGCCTGAGAGCGGTTGATTTTGAAAGCGACGAACGAGATGCACAAGGCCGTTGCTAGAGGAATCGAGGTAAGGGTGATCGATCTGGTAAGGGTCGCCTGTGAGAACGATCTTGGTGTCTTCACCCGCACGCGAGACGATGGTTTTGATCTCGTGGGGAGTGAGGTTTTGTGCTTCATCGACGATCATGTATTGGCGAGGGATCGAGCGGCCACGGATGTAGGTGAGGGGTTCGATCTGCAAGACACCAAGGTCGATGAGTTCTTGGTAGGAACGACCGCTGCGTTTGTCTGTTTGGTTGAGGCCCATCAAGAGTTCAACGTTGTCAAAGATCGGCTGCATCCAAGGGCCGAGTTTTTCGTTGAGTCCGCCCGGGAGGTAGCCGAGATCGCGGCCCATCGGGAAGATCGGGCGGCTGACGAGCAAGCGTTGGTAGAGTTGTTGGTCCATGGTGGTCATCAGGCCCGCAGCGATGGCAAGAAGGGTTTTTCCTGTGCCAGCTTTTCCGACAAGGGTGACGAGTTTGATGCGCGGGTCGAGCAGGAGTTCGAGCGCAAAGCGTTGTTCTTTGTTGCGGGGTTGGATGCCCCAAACGTCCTTGTATTGGGGGCGAAAGGCGACCACACTTTTGCCGTCAGGTTCGATCCGTGCAAGGCCGCTGTGTTGGGGGTTGTTGCTGGAGACAAGGGAGAGAAATTGGTTGGCGTAGAAGTCGAGGCGTCCGCCCTGTGCGGGGTTAGGGAGGCTTGGAGGAGGAGGAGCAGCGCTGGTGTTGTTTGTCTCGGGGGGGGGTTCGGGCTTGGGGAGGACGGCTTGGAGATCTTCGATCTGGATCTGTTCGGTTTGGAAGAGTTGGTCGATAAAGCCGCTCGGGACGGTGAGTTCTTGGTAGCCGGGATAAAGTTCGTCGATGGGGCGGCTTTCGGGTTCAAAGTCTTCGGCGTCAAGGCCGACAGCATCGGCGCGGATACGGAGGTTGGTGTCTTTGCTGATCAAGATGGTCTTACGGTCGGGTTCTTCGGTGCAAAGGCGCATGGCGACGGCGAGGATCTTGCTGTCGGGATGGTTGGGATCTTGGAACAGGTTGGAGAGTTTTTGGTTTTTTTCGGCAAAGAGGATGCGTAAGGTTCCGCCGCCTTGGAGGGTGACACCCTCTTTGGAGATATCGCCGTCTTGTTTTCGGTAGTGATCGAGATAACGCGAGACTTGGCGAGCATTTCGCCCGATCTCGTTGATATCTTTTTTGAATTGATCGAGTTCTTCGATCACATAGATTGGGATGACAACGTGGTTGTCGGCGAAGTCGAAGATGGCATGGGGATCGTGAAGCAAGACGTTGGTATCGAGGACGAAGTTTTTGGCGGTCATGCAGCTTCCTTTGTGGATTTGGGCGCGAGGTTGCGCGAGTGGGATGCTTCGCTCGTGGCTGTCGCAAGGGCGTCTATCCTAGGGCCAAGCGAGCAAAAGGTCAACGTACAGCTTGGCTTGGTCGCGGGTCGTGTGTATCGTGGGTGTGCAGCAAGCGAAACATACGATCGTGAGGGTCAAGGAGGCAGGGATGACGGTGAACTTGGAAAAAGCGGTGGATGGTAGCGAAGTGGTTTCGTGTAGGCATTGTGGGAGGAAGAATCGGATCTCGGTGGAGCGTGCGTTGGAGGAACCTGCTACGTTGCGTTGTGGGGCGTGCCGAGGAGGACTGTTGTTGGAGACGACGGAGGCGTATGTGGGGCTGAGCGGTCGGGCCTATCAGCATCCGTGGGATCGGGAGGCTTTGGCGGCGTTGCAGAAAGTGCCGGGGATCGACTCGCTGTTGCGGTGGTTGGTGTCGGAGAGTTTCGAGCGTGCATCGCGGATGTATCACGTTTCTTCTTACATTCGATGCCACGAACGTCAGGGCAAGGCGCTGTATCGGATGTATCGGGACGTTGCGGAGCGGCTGGATATCCAAGAAGTGCCGGAGTTGTTTTTGTATCGGGGGGGTGGGATGAATGCCTATACAACGGGCGTTCGGAAGCCTTTGGTGGCGTTGTCGGCGGAGCTAGTAGAGGGGTTGGAAGATCAAGAGCTGCGCGGAGTGATGGCGCATGAGTTGGGGCATTGGCAAAACGATCACGTTCTCTACAGCATGGCGGCGCAATTGTTGGGCAATTTTGCGGGAGCGATGGCGATTTCGGTGTTGGGTTTGGGGACGTTGGCGATGATGCCGTTGCGGTTGGCGTTGTTGAAGTGGATGCGATGTTCGGAATTGACGGCAGATCGGGCGGAGTTGATCGCGGTGCGTGATCCGCGTGTGGTGATCCGCACCTTGATGAAGATCGCGGGAGCGACGCCGCGATTGATGGAGCAGCTCGATCTCGACAGCTTTTTGGAACAAGTCGATGAGGCCGAACAGATGGAGCAAGAGCAGATCTTGAATCGCGTCTTTTCGCTGATGCAATCGGTGTTTCGTACACATCCGTTGGTAGCATGGCGAGCCTCGGAGTTGATGCGCTGGGCGCGCAGTGAGCAGTATGTGCAGTTGATGGCAGGGCATTATCTGCGGCGTGGGGATGAAGAAGCGCGAGATTGCGAGGCGTGTCATCGCCCCTACACAGCGTCTTTGGAGCGATGTCCGCACTGCGGTCATCGAGCGGGGGAGCGTGTTGCAGAAAAGGCCGAAGAGAAGGACTTTTTCACACAAGTACAAGATATGCTGCCAAACGGAGTGCAGGATGCGGTGGCGCAAGGGACATCATGGCTCAAAGGATGGTTTGGGGGAGACGAGCGAAGCGAAGGCCAAGGGCCGCAAAAACCAAAGTGATCGCAGGATGGATCGACTTGGCGAGGGATGGAAGTACTTGACAGCGGTCTGTCTTCTCTGTTAAAGATGCGCCGCTTTTGGTGATCCTGCTTGTACATCGCCTTGTTTTTTGACGTGGTGCGTTTGTGTGTTTGTGGGGTGTACGGGAGTGTGTCTGGGGGGCGAGGGTCTATGTGGTTTCGATGTTTCGCACGCAGAAGTTCGTCTTTTACCGTTTGTTTTGGCGATAGAGAGTGTGCGTTGTGTCACAAGACGCGGTCGCAGCGCTTGTATGAAGAAGAGAAGGAATCAAAACCTTGATCAATCCAGCCGATTATAGCTTGGCCGATTTTTATTACAGTGAGACCAACGATCCGACGTGTCCGCCGCCCGAGTTTACGGCGTGGCGAGAAGCGGGAGCATGGGCGATGTCGTTGATGGAGCCATCGTTGCATGGCCCCGCGATTCCGCGTGTTTCGATCTATCGTGCGGGACATGATCAAAAGGTGATCAACCTATCGTCTTACAACTACATGGGGATGGCGAATCATCCCGAAGTGATCGAAGCCGCCAAGCAAGCATTGGATAAATACGGAGTAGGCGCTTGTGGATCTCCCCTATTGTCGGGTCTTTCTGATCTTCATCGTGAGTTGGAAGTGAAGCTTGCGGCATTTTTGGGCCGTGAGGCGGTGATGCTTTACAACAGCGGTTTTGGCGCAGCGATGGGCGCATTGGCGGGGATGTTGCGCAAGGGCGATACGGCGATCTTGGATGCAAAGTGCCATCTTTGTGCGATGGATGGGGCTGCGCTGTCCAAAGCCAAGCGAGTGTTCTTTGATCACAACAGCGCAGCCTCTTTGGAAGAAGCGCTGTCGAAGAGCGAAGGGCAGCGGCGTTTGGTGGTGTTGGAAGGAGTGTATTCGATGGATGGCGATGTGGCGGATCTTCCGGCATTGTTGGAAGTGACCCGTCGTCATAAGGCCAGCGTGTTCATCGACGAAGCACACTCGTTGTTGGTGTACGGCAAGCATGGGCGCGGTGTGGCCGAGCATTTTGAGGCAGAGGCTGATATCGCGGTGATGTTTGGCACGTTCAGCAAATCTTTTGCAGGGGTGGGCGGGTTCGTTGCGGCCAAAAAAGATCTGGTGGATTACTTGCGTTATTATAGCAATCCCTACGGTTTTAGCTGTGCCTTGCCGCCCTCGGTGGTTGCGGCGTTGTTGAAGGTTTTGGAGATCTTCCAACGCGATGATTCTTTGCAAAAACGCCTGTGGGACAACACGCATTACTACCGTTCGCAGCTTTTGCAGATGGGGGTCAATATCGGCGAGTCGACTTCGCAGGTGGTTCCGATCGTGATCGGCTCGAATCGTTTGTTGTTGTACCAACTCTGCCACGAGATGAACGAAAAGGGCCTGTTTTTGGCTCCTGTGGATTATCCCTCCGTTCCCGAAGGGCAGCTACGTTTTCGCTCGGCGATCACAGCGGCCCACACCCGAGAAGATCTCGACGAAGCACTTCAGATCATCGAAGACACGGTGGTCAAACGCCTCAAAGAACAAGACTAAACCCTACGCGAAGGCCTCTTGCAAACACAGTCGGGCCAAATCGTTCAAGAAAACCCTCACCCATGCGGAAGGGCGTTGCGTCTTGCGGCGCATACAATATCGCGGCACGCTTACACCACGAGTGTTGTTTTTGTGCAACACCGAATGCGGTGGATGTGCTGTGGGTATGCGGGTTGAGCGTGTTGTATCTTGCGGTGGTTCGGTCTTTTTGGATCGAGTCACAGTGTGGAATGTGACGTATGGCGTAGGGTTTGCTAAGGAGAAGAGAGGCTTTTTTGAAGCAGTGGTTTGTTGTGGGTGCAGAGGCGAGGTGTGAGAGATGGCGATTGTATGGATGTTTCCGGGACAGAGTTCGCGCTACGCAGGGATGATCGAAAAGCTGGTGTCGTTGCATGATGCCAATCGGGTGTTGTTGGGCCGAGCATCGGAGCTTTTGAATCGGGATGTGGGGGCGTGTTATGCGTCTTCGCGCAGCGAAGAAGAGATGTTCGCGAGCAATCGCGATGTGCAGATCGGTGTTTTTCTTGCGAATCAGATGTTTTTGCAGATCTTACAAGCGGCAGGATTGAAGGCGGATTACTCGCTGGGTTTGAGCTTGGGTGAGTGGAATCATCTGGTTCATATCGGTGCGGTTTCGTTTGATCAAGCGTTGTTGGCAGTGGAGCAGCGGGGCTTGGCGTATGATGCGGGTCCGCGTGGTTCGATGGCTTCGGTGTATCCGGCGTCGGTTGAAGACTTGGAGCCGATCTTGGAGCGAGCGCGGGCTTTTGGGGTGGTGGAAGCGGTGAATCTCAACTCGCCTCGTCAACAAGTGATCTCAGGAGAGACCGCAGCACTCGATGAGGCGGTGCGTTTGATTGAAGAAGAATTGTTTTTGCAGCCCGTGATCATCGAGCGCCAAGTGCCGATGCACGCATCGATCTTTCGCCCCGCAGGTGAGCAGTTTCGAGCGTACCTGACCAAGATGCGATTCCAAGAGCCCGCGCTACCGTACCTTCCGAATCGTTTGGGACACGTCCAAGAATCCCCCACCCAAGAAGACTTTGTGGAACTGTTGTCTTCGCATGTGTACAGCCCCGTGTTGTGGCGGCATTCGATCGATTTCTTGGTGGAGCGTCACCCGAACGCGGTGTTTGTCGAAGTGGGTCCACGTGGCGTATTGCATAATTTGTTGGATCGTCGGTGGCATCGAGATATCCGCAAGTTCAAGATGGATAGCGCCCAAGAAACCGAAGCGCATCAACAAGAGACGATGGCAGCGTTTCGTCAATTGGCCGAAGAGACCGCGTAAAAAAGAAGGATAGAGATCGGATGGACGTGGAGAAGTTGGTGCGTCGAATGCGACGCAAGCGCTTGTTCGAGATCGGGGAGGGGGCCGAACAAGTGAAGTTGGGGCGCGATGCGATCAAGCAGATGATCCCGCATCGTGAGCCGTTTTTGTTGTTGGATCAGATCGATACGGTGGATCTTTCGCAGGTGGCGATGATCGCACGTCGGACGATCGATCCGAGCGATCCGATCTTGCAAGGGCATTTTCCGGGAGATCCCGTTTATCCCGGGGCTTTGTTGTTAGAGATGTTGGGGCAGGCGATGTTGTGTTTGAACCACCTCAACAACCTCGGACGGACGACGGTTTTCCCCGAAGATCGGCCAAGACCTGTGCGTTTGATGAAGCTGTATCACGCGCTGTTTCTAGCGGAAGTTCGGCCTGACGAGGAGATCGAGCTTTTGGTGCAAAAGATCGACGGGGGCGAATACACGTTGACTTGCGCGGGACAGGTGTGCAAGGGTGACGCGATTTGCACCGTCACCGTGATGGAAGTCTATCTTGTTGAGGAAGAGACGGAAAGGAGTGCGCTTTGAGCGAGCAAAAGCGACGGGTTGTTATTACGGGCATGGCCATCAACACAAAACTAGGCGATACGCTCGACGGCTTTTATGAAAGCCTGATCGCGGGCAAATCGGGCCTTGTGAACTGGCATTTTGTGAACACAGACGGCATCTATTCGAAAGTTGGCGGGGATTTGAGTGATTACGATGTGGACGCAAAAGCCGCAGCGCTCAAAGAGACCATGCCTACGGAAGAATGGAAACGGCTGCGCAAACTGCTGCGCGGTGCGCCCTTTTCCACGCGGCTGTCGATGCTGTGCGCTTCGGATGCTTGGTTGGATGCGGGGTTGCACAAAGCAGGTATCGATCCTACACGAGTTTCCGCAGTGGTGAGCGGTCACAACCTCAACAAATACTATGATTATGTGATCGATCGGCAATTTGCCGAAGAACCCGATTATATGGACCCGATGGCGTCGGTGCGTTCGTTGGACACGGATCATGCGGGTTCGGTGGCCGAAGTGCTGAATATCCAAGGCTCGATCTATACGATGGGCGGGGCGTGTGCATCGGCCAACGTCGCTTTGCGCACAGCCATCGACGAGATACGCCACCACGAACATGATGTGGCGCTTGTGGTGGGGGCTGCGTTGGAATTTTCGCCGATGTCGCTACATGCGATGGCGTTGATGGGTGCGATCTCGTTTAAGTCCTTCAATGATTGTCCCGAAAAAGCCAGTAGACCGTATGATCTGGCACGAGAAGGCTTCATTCCTTCGCATGGCGCGGCTGTTTTGGTGGTGGAGACGTTGGAACACGCCAAGGCACGGGGAGCGAAGATCTACGCCGAGGTTTTGGGCGTTGAAGCGATGTCGGACGCCAACCACTTGCCGAATCCTTCGCTGGATGGGCAAGCCCGCACGATGAACCGTTTGTTGAAAGTGACGGGTGTTTCGCCCGATAGCATCGACTACGTTTGTGCGCACGCGACGTCGACACCGCTCGGTGATTTGACGGAACTGGGTTCGATCAAAAAGGTGTTTGGTGCGCACGCTCCAAAACTCAAGATCAACGCGCCAAAGTCGATGCTTGGCCACACTTGTTGGTCGGCTCCTGCGGTGGAGACCGTTGCTGCGGTGATGCAGATGCAACGTGGCTGGTTGCATCCTTCGATCAATATCGAAAACATCGATCCCAGCGTCGACTTGCAAGTTTGCCCCAACGAACCTGTCAAACACCAGATCCGCTTGATGCTGAAAAACTCTTTTGGTTTTGGCGGGATCAACTGCTGTAGTCTATTGAAGCTGTACGAAGATTAAGGGCTTGAGTGGCGCAGAGGACAAAAAAGCCGTGTTCGCGCCATTTCAAGCGGCAGCGTGGTTTGCTTGAAAAGCGACGGTTCACCCCGCCAACACGGGGTCAAGGGGGCCGAGACCCCTTGCGGGGTGTGGGGCAGCGCCCCACAAGATCATCCAGCCGTGTCAGCCCAATAAGAAGTCGAAAGATCGAAGCTTTGTGGGAGTAAAAAAAATTCAATGATCTATTTTATTACGGGCGGTTCAAGAGGTATCGGGGCGGGTGTGGTGTTGGATGCGGTACAACGCGGGCATGATGTGGCGTTCACCTACGTGCAGAGCGAAGAAGGAGCCGCCAAGATCGAAGAAGAGGCTCGGCGTTTGAATCCGTCGGTGCGCTGTAAAGCGTATCGCTTGGATGTGCGCAAAGCCAAAGAAGTCGAGCAGGTGGGCGATCAGGTGCTTGCGGACTTTGATACGGTGGATGTTGTGATCAACAACGCCGGGATCAGCCGCGACCAAACAGTCGTCGGGATGTCGGATGAAGAATGGGACGATGTGATCGCCGTCAACCTCACGGGGACATTTTATGTGTGTCGGTTTTTCTTGATGGGGATGGTGGGGAATCGCTTTGGTCGGATCATCAACGTCTCGTCGTTGTCGGCGTATGGGGCGTCTGGACAATGCAACTACGCAGCAGCGAAAGCAGGTTTGCATGGCCTGACGCAGACCATCGCCAAAGAATACGGTCGCAAGGGCATTACAGCGAATGTCGTGGCTCCCGGTTTTTTTGAGACGGATATGACACGCGATGCTTTGCCCGAACACATGAGACAATTTTGGCAAAAGTGGTCTCCCGTTCCCAAGGGTCGGATCGGAGATATCAAAGAACTGAGCGCGACGATCCACTTTTTGGCCTCGAAAGAATCGGCGTTTATCAACGGCCAGATCATCAACGTGACGGGTGGGCTGGATTGGTCGCCCTGATCGCGTCTTGGTATCGTCACACGACAGGAGTCGCGTCGGGCTTGTCGCACGGCAGGAGTCGCGTCGGGGATGGGGAGAGATGTGGGTGTCGAAGGCGTTTTGTAGGAGAGAAGTGTAAGGATGCAACGCGTAGGGATTGAAAAGATTTGGGTGTACCCCTGTTCGATGTTTTTGGATCTGTCTGAACTGGCCGCTGCACGGGGATTATCTCCTAGTTATCCGATGGATAACTTGATGATGCGTGCGCGGGGGGTGAACCCATGTTGGGAAGATCCCGTGACGATGGCGGTCAATGCGGCCAAGCCGATGTTGACGCAAGAAGATCGCGACTCGATCGAGTTGTTGATTGTGGGAACAGAGTCCTCGCCTGATCAAGGCAAGCCGATCAGCACCTTTGTGCATCGATTTTTGGATCTATCGGAAAACTGCCGAAACTTTGAGACGAAGCATGCTTGTTATGGCGGGACG
>Ga0154020_10009156_pt1 | contig 11417 bp, 7 predicted proteins | sample Klosneuvirus_201_FD_109709 | JGI IMG/M metagenome (GOLD analysis project Ga0154020, IMG submission 109709) | Active sludge microbial communities from wastewater, Klosterneuburg, Austria - Klosneuvirus_20160825_MG | ecosystem: Engineered > WWTP > Aerobic digester > Activated sludge | place... | reverse complement strand
TGTTGGTGATCACGTCGACAACCCCGGTTTCATTCACTTTGATCACCAGTTCCACCTGAAGATAGCGGGGATCGTCATCCTCGGACTGGAGGTTGACTGTGAAGGTTTCGAGCTTAATAAATTTGGTAGGGAGTTTCTTGACGGGTGCAGCCCCTTCCTCGCCAGTCTGCTGGCTATTCATATAGAACCAGGTGCCACCCACTCCGGCGCCGACAGCAAGTAATGCAATCAATATGATGAGAAATGGTTTCTTTTTTCCCTCTGCGTTGGGTGCTGCGATTGCTGCTTCACTCATGCTCACTCCTCACGTGTTAACGATAGAGCGGCATTATGCTGCGCGCCTCGCGGCTTCTAATTTACAAATAATCGCCTAATCTGTGGCCATTTCATGGCGCTGAAAAAATTGTGTTGTGAGATAATGCATAACACATTGATAATAAAGAAATAATATTGATATGATTAAATTTATAAAATACTTGATTCTCAAAAAATGCGGACTATAATGCGTACCCTTTAGTACACCGATACAGTTAATAAGGAGGTCATCATGAAAAGCAAAATAAATTTATTTATTTCAGCAGACTGGACTCACATTCATATTCCCGAAACGTAGCGATTGCCCCAAAGGAGCCTGACATGAAAAGACAAGCCACCGCCGCATCCTTGCGACGAACCCAAACTGAACCCGAAGCCATCTTCGATACGCATCCAGAAATCTCTCTGGGTCTTGATCGAGTCAAAGCCGTACTCAAAGAGGGCTACCAAAAACCCTTTCTGCTGATTGATACTGCCATCATCCGTAACAAAGCCAGGCGTTTCAAGGCTGCCCTCCCGCGCGTTCATCCTCACTATGCCGCCAAAGCCAATCCTGATCCACGTGTACTGAAAACCATGATAGAAGAACAAGTGGGATTCGAGATTGCTTCTATTGCCGAGCTGGATATGCTGATGCAGTTGGGTGTGCCCGCCGCAGAGATCTTTTATAGCAATCCGATGAAAGCGCGTACCTATCTGGAATATGCCGCTTCGAAAGGGGTGGAATGGTACGTGCTGGATAGCGTTGAGGAGTTGCGCAAGATTGTTTCCGTTAAGCCGGATGCCAAGCTATATCTGCGTATTGACACGCCCAATATTGGCAGTGACTGGCCGCTGGCCGGAAAATTTGGTACGCACATGGGTGATGTTGCTGAAATTATCGGTGAAGCCGTGCGACTGAGGGCAGATCTTGCCGGAGTGACTTTTCATGTGGGCTCACAGTGCCGTAATCCTCAAAACTGGCGGGTTGGTATTGAACGTGCCAAACAGGTGTTTGCCGAGATGCGCAAAGCAGGGCTTAATCCACGGTTACTGAATATTGGCGGTGGCTATCCTGTTCGGCATATCAAGCCCATTCCTTCTATAGAGGTGATTGCGGAAGTGATCAATGAAGCCATCGCAGACCTGCCGGCAGATATCCGGGTGATTGCCGAACCGGGACGCTACCTGGTATCGGATTCCGCCTGTTTCGTATGTAGGGTAGTCGGTACGGCCACTCGTAACGGCAACCGTTGGATGTACTGGGATGCCGGAATTTTTGGCGGATTGATCGAAGTCAGCGAAGGGCTTCGCTACGAAATCCATACGGAGCGGAAAGGCTCGCCCGTACCCTGGTCGGTCGCTGGCCCGACCTGTGATTCTGTCGATGTGCTGATGCATGAAGAAATGCTGCCGGATGATCTCCAGGAAAATGATTTTATCTTTATTCCGAATACCGGCGCCTATACGACTTCTTATGCCACCACCTTCAATGGCTTTCCGTTACCGGACGTTCGAATATTGTAGCTAATCAGGCAGTATTTTGAGAGACGGCGTACGCGGTTCTGGTACGTCGTTTTTTTTGATTAACTCGCTGCAGTCATTTGGTTTTTGTTTGCACGCGACTGCCCCCCTATGCCTTATGAATTTTTCCCACCAAAGTCATTCAAATGGCGATTAGCGGGTTGTATCCTCTATTGGCTATGGGTGGTATCCTGTCTCACCGGAGAAGATATCCCCCAACGGTTATTGCGAAGTCAGGTATATCTCGTTCGGCTTTATCGGTACGCCGTTTACGCCATCATGGGGGTAGCTTTTTTGCGTTTCTTAATATTTTAATTGGCGATGCAGGCTGGTCTTCGTGCAAGGATGTCTTTTATTGATGCTTTAAAAGCAGTCTGCTGTTTGTTGATTGTTGCGCATCATTTGGCTATTTACGGTCCTATGCCGGAAATTGCTTATCCGTTATTGCCAAAACTGCTCAATTGGTTACGTGAGCACGGAAGACTTGCGGTACAAGTATTTTTTGTCGTCGCCGGTTTTCTTGCTGCTGCAAAACTTGCGCCACAGGGTTTGTCATTTGTCTCCAATCCAATCAAGCTTATCCGGCAGCGCTATGTGCGATTGGTTACACCTTATTTCGCGGCATTAATTCTTGCGATTGGTGCGGCTGCGTTGGCCAGAATCTGGATGCAGGACGAATCGACACCCGGCGCACCCAATTTATTTCAACTGCTTGCGCATATCTTGTTATTGCATGATCTGCTGAATCAGGAGGTTTTGTCGGCGGGTATCTGGTACGTCGCCATTGATTTTCAATTATATACGTTCACAATTTTGGTATTGTGGACTGCTCATCACATTCAGAATCGATATGTGCCACTGAAAAGGCTTGGCGCGATTTTAATCCTCAGCTTAACTATCGCGTCTTTATTCTTTTTTAACAGGGATCATTACTGGGATGAAACGGCTTTATATTTTTTTGGATCTTATGGTATTGGTATTCTGGTTTATTGGACATCGGTTAGTGAACGCCAGGTATTTTGGCTCATCGTGCTGATTGCGCTGGTTTCTGCTGCACTGTTAATAGATTTTCGTTTGCGCATCGCAGTCGCAGCTGTTGTTATGCTGCTATTGGGTTTGGCACAGTATTTTAATGCGTTACAAAATAGATATATTCCCGGTTGTTTGATCTATCTTGGACGCGCTTCCTATTCCATTTTTCTCATTCATTTCCCGGTATTGCTGATCATCAATGCTGTATTTTTCAGATTTATGCCACATCAGCCTGAAATTCAATTATGCGGTTTACTATTGACGATGTGTGCCAGTATTGGTGCGGGAATTTTACTTTGTAACTGGCTTGAGGCACGCCCCGTAACCAAGCAAGTGCATATCCTGTTGCCTGCAGGCATCGTAGCCTGCGGTTTGTTGGCCATGCTTGAAATTAGGTAACTACTTGCCTTCGGAATGATAAGTTTCGTTCACCAGTAATTGAGTAGAGTGAGACTTGAGACTATCCAAGGCCAAACAATATGGCCAATAGAAGATACAATCCGTTTGTCGCTATTTAAACCACTTTTGCAGGAGGAGTGCATAACGTGTAGGGCAGGTAGTTACCAAGAATTTAATATTGTTTCAGCTGTGGTGGTGTTTTTCAGCGTGTTATAAAAAACTTTACATAAGTTAGCTTTGATTTTTCCAATGACGTTTAATTAAATAAATATTTTAGGGTTGGTAATTCTGGCTACTCGACAAGAACTCTCAGATTTTCTGGCTAAATCCGAGAAGCGTGCATATAAACAAGCAATATTTGCGGTTCGTGATGATCATGTGGCATTAGATATCGTTCAAGATTCTATGATGAAGCTTGCACTGAAATACGCTTCTAAGCCGACAGAAGAGCTGCCACTTTTGTTTCAGCGTATCCTGCAGAATACTATCCGAGATTATTATCGACGACAAAAGATTCGTTCATTATGGACTACCCTGTTTTCAGGTATGACGTCCAATGATCAGGAAAAGAACCAGGAAGACTTCGATATTCTAGAATCTTTGCAGGTAAAGCAGGAATCCGATTTTACAAAAGAACCTGACGCTCAGCTGGAGAGAGTGCAACTGATTGGTTTAATAGAGAAAGCGATGGAAACTCTTCCGCCACGTCAACGCGAAGCCTTCTTGCTGCGTTATTGGGAAGAGATGAGTTTGGCGGAGACGGCTGAAATTATGAGATGTTCGGAAGGGAGTGTAAAAACCCATTGCTCGCGGGCGGTCCATGCGTTGGCGGCAATTCTCAGAGAGAAAGGGGTGAAATTATGAACGAGCAGAAGTTGGGTGAAGAGATTGCCAGATGTCTGGATATCGGTGCCAATGAGACTATTAAGCAGAGTACGTTGTATCGGTTGCAATCTGCTCGCCGAAAAGCCCTGGAAAATTGCCAACCTACAACAGAGGTTATTAATTCTGGTAATGGAACTTCGGTTTACGGTGGGCATGATGGATATTCCAAAACCGGGAAACTGCTATTACTGGTGATAGCATTATTTGTTTTTACGCTGGTTTCCACAACACATTGGCAATTCCTGAAGAAAAATAAGTCAGCTATAAATACCGATACCACGATACTGGTTGATGATTTGCCATCAGATACTTATATTAATAATGAGCCTGAGTTGGATGGCGATTTATCAATGGATACTTATATCGACGATGTGCTCCAACTAATTGATGATGTATCGGTGGATAAGCGTATTGATAGTGAGTCTGAGCTGGCGAATGATATTACGGCGACAGATGCTGCTAGTAATGATGAACCTGAACGGGTTGATGAACTACCGACTGATACTCGTATTGGTAATGAGTTTGATGAATGGTTGGATCCTAACAAATAATTTTTATCACAGGTGACGTACTGGAATTCGTGGATTTCTAGGAATATGGGTGTGAGTGATTCTGACAGGATCCGGCAAACCACATAAAAGTTACCTGCGTTGTTATTGCGGTGTTAAAAAACAGGCATTAAGTGTCCTGAATCTTGCATAAACTGTGTTTCTCTGCCTGCTTTATTTTGTATTTTGTATTGATCGCCTGAAAAACGTTTGCTGGAAAGATTGGAAGAGTACGAAATCAACCAGCAAAACTCCTCTTTACGTCTTCTTAATTATTTTTATTGGTCAATTTTTGCAGCTTGGCAAATGCAGCAAATCCATCCTTTACTCCTTAATAATCTCCCGTCCATGTGGGGCGAAGCACTTTCCGCACAATTACGTGCTGGTGAGAATGTGCTTGGCTGGCTCGAAATTGATCTTGATACCCGGCTTCATTTTGCTGCTAGTATCCTTGTGGTGACCGATCAGCGCTTGCTGGCCAAAATGTCAAGCAATGAAGCGTGGCGGGAATGGATGTACCAGCCAGGCCTGTCAATGATGCAGCGAGACCATGCGGGTGTGGGGTGTCTCGAATTATTTGATTCCCACTCACGCTTGGCGTATTGGCGTTATCGATTAGGCAATGAGTTAACAGTTAATCGATTGATTGAGTGTTTTATGCGGCAGCTCGATTATCAAGTAACCGGTAATATTGCTATGCCTGCTCAGGCACACGTCCAATGTCTGAGCTGTGGCATCGTTTTTCCCGTCGATCAGGAAGAATGTCCGGCGTGTGAGAAACAAATTCATATCCCCCCTTCCACATGGACCCTATTACGTTTATGGCGTTTTGCAAAACCCTATAAAGGGCGTTTGTTATTTGGTTTTTTGTTGACGCTATGCAGTACGGCCGCAACACTGGTTCCACCTTATTTGATTATGCCGTTAATGGATAATGTGTTGATTCCTTATCAGAATGGTCAACCGATCAATACCGATCTGGTAACGCTCTATCTTTCCGGATTATTGGTTGCTGCAATTCTTGCCTGGATACTGGGTTGGGGGCGTACTTACCTGTTGGCATTGGTTTCAGAACGTATTGGCGTAGACCTGCGCACAACGACATATGAGCATTTGCTGCATCTTTCACAGGAATATTTTGGGGGTAAGCGTACCGGTGATTTAATGGCACGTATTGGTGCTGAAACTGACCGGATTAATATCTTCATTTCATTGCATTTACTCGATTTTGCGACGGATGTCATCATGATTTTTATGACAGCATTAATCCTGATATCAATTAATCCCTGGTTGGCATTGGTCACACTGGTTCCTCTACCCATTATTGCCTGGTTGATCCATCTGGTTCGCGACCGGCTGCGGATTGGGTTTGAGAAAGTAGACCGCATCTGGGCGGAAGTGAATAATGTGCTTGCCGATACTATCCCAGGTATTCGAGTGGTCAAGGCTTTTGCGCAGGAAAAGAGAGAGGCAGCGCGTTTTCATGCGGCCAATCAGCGCAATCTGCAAATCAATGATCGAGTCAACAGGGTTTGGTCATTATTTACACCAACTGTCACATTGTTAACTGAGGTAGGGCTGCTGGTGGTATGGGTATTTGGCATTTGGCAAATATCGAAGGATGAAATTACAGTCGGAGTTCTTACGGCTTTCCTTGCTTATATTGGCCGGTTTTATATCAGACTGGATTCGATGAGCCGTATTGTCTCCCTCACACAGAAAGCTGCCGCTGGAACGAAGCGGATTTTTGATATTCTGGATCATGTCTCCAGCGTTCCGGAATCTCCCAATCCTGTTCATTTGTCCACCGTACACGGCCAGATCGAGCTTCGCAATGTGGGCTTTCGCTATGGAACTCGCAGTATTACGCGCAACATTGATCTTGTTATCCAGCCCGGTGAAATGATCGGTTTGGTTGGGCATAGTGGCTCAGGTAAAAGTACTCTGGTGAATCTGATTTGCCGTTTCTATGATGTCACGGAAGGGGCGATTTTAGTGGACGGGCATGATATCCGCTCGCTACCGATTGCTGAGTATCGTAAGCATATCGGTTTGGTACTTCAAGAACCTTTTCTGTTTTATGGCACCATTGCAGAAAATATCGCATATGGTAGACCGGATGCAACGCATTCCGATATCATATCGGCCGCTCGCGCTGCCCATGCTCATGAGTTTATATTGCGCCTGCCGTATGGGTACGATTCGCTGGTCGGGGAACGTGGGCAGGCGCTCTCTGGTGGTGAGCGTCAGCGTATTTCGATTGCCCGCGCGCTACTAATTAATCCACGAATTTTGATATTGGATGAGTCTATTTTATCGGTGGATACGACTACCGAGAAAGATATCCAGAAGGCGTTGGATAATCTGGTGCGTGGCCGAACTACCATTGCGATCGCGCATCGTTTATCGACCTTGCGTGAAGCCAATCGCCTGATTGTTCTGGATCGAGGCAAAATTGTTGAAATCGGCAATCATGCGGAATTAATGTCGCGAGAAGAGCATTATTACCGCCTGTACCAGGCTCAGGCGCGCAATGTTGATACTGAAGAGCGGGGATTTGTTCCTGTTGTCGAACATAGCGCTGCAGGGGAGCATAAATGAGTCGTACATTAGCTTCCCAGTTAACCCGCAATGCTTTTGGGCGGCTGGTTTATAGGGATCAGTCGGGTATGGCACAAGAAAACGTCATTCCGGTGAGATCTTTTCCGATTGCCGATCCGAATCAAGGCATTGCAATAGTCGATTCCCAGGGTCATGAGTTAGTGTGGATAGCAAGCCTGTCCGATTTACCCCAAGACTATCGAAGTCTCATTGAAGAGGAGTTATCGAGTCGAGAATTTATGCCGGAAATAAAGCGTCTGTGCAATGTATCCAGTTTTATCACACCGAGTACCTGGAACGTCGAGACGGATCGTGGAGACACTTTCTTTGTTCTCAAAGGTGAAGAAGATATTCGTCGCTTAACCGCTTCTTCACTGATGATTGTGGATAGTCATGGTATCCATTTTCTTATTCGTGATCGTTTGTCTCTTGATCGTCATAGCCGTAGCTTGTTGGATCATTTTCTATAATGTAGTTGAGAATTATTTTTCTTATCCTGTAAACCGATTGGTTAAGTCTGCGTTAATGGTTTCATGACTTCTACTCTACTCGGATGCATGCCTATATCAAATAGTAATCCTGTAAAGGACATCATATTTCTTGAAATCAAGTACTTGAACGGCCCCAATCTGTGGACTTATTATCCGGCACTGGAAGCAACTGTCGACATTGGCGCTCTTGAAGATTTTCCTTCTGATGCGATTCCCGGATTTTATGACCGTTTATCTGAATGGTTGCCTTCGCTCATTGAGCATCGTTGTAGCTATGAAGAACGAGGTGGTTTTTTGCGCCGGGTTAAGGAAGGTACGTGGCCGTGTCATATTCTGGAACATGTGACATTGGAGTTGCAGAATCTCGCTGGGATGCGTGGTGGTTTTGGTAGGGCGCGCGAAACATCGGTACGTGGCGTATATAAAGTTGCATTAAGCGCATGGCACGAGGAGATTACTCGGGCTGCGCTGCACTCGGCGCGCGAATTGGTGCTGGCTGCTATGAACTTTGAGCAGTTGCCGAGCCCTTCGTATGACGTCGATAGCGCGATTGAGAATCTTCGTGAATTGGTGGATTCCCTCTGGCTTGGACCTTCCACAGCCTGTATCGTGGATGCTGCCATAGCACGGAATATTCCGGCCACCCGGCTCGTTGCCAAGGGAAACCTCGTACAGCTTGGTTATGGTGCACGTTGCCGTCATATCTGGACAGCAGAAACAGATCGCACTCCCGCCATTGCGGAAAGTATTTCCCGCGACAAAGATCTGACAAAAGCGTTATTGCGATCCTGTGGCATTCCTGTTCCTGAAGGATGCATGGTCGAAAGTGAGGAAGAAGCTTGGGAAGCTGCCAATAAAATTGGTCTGCCAGTCGTCATAAAACCCTGCGATGGTAATCATGGTCGGGGCGTTTTTATTGAGCTAAGCTACCGCGAAGAAATTGAATCGGCTTACCAGGTGGCGCACAAAGAAGGTACAGGTGTACTGGTTGAGCAATATATTGCGGGCACCGAACACCGATTATTGATTGTGGGTGGGCAGCTTGTAGCGGCGACATTGGGAGACTCGGTATCGGTTACTGGAGATGGTTTTTCAACGATCACCGAATTAATTGAATCTCAAATCAACTCCGATCCGCGCCGGGGAACAACCGAAGATCATCCGTTGAATATGATTCGCCTTGATAGCGCAGCGAGAATTGAAATTGCTCGCCAAGGCTACTGCAGTAGCTCCGTTGTGCCAAGTGGTGCCAAGGTTCTGGTTCAGCGTAACGGTAATCATGCATTCGATGTAACGGATCAAATTCATTCCAGTACCGCGGTGCTTGCGTCACTCGCCGCCCGTGTTGTCGGACTGGATATTGCAGGTATCGATTTAGTGACGAGCGATATTTCTCGGCCACTGAACGAGCAAGGAGGGGCGATCGTTGAGGTGAATGCTGGCCCAAGTTTGCTGATGCATATCAAACCGGCGGTGGGCACTCCCCGGCCCGTAGGCAAAGCCATCATCAATCATCTATTCCCCGATCAAAACAATGGTCGTATTCCCATTGTTGGCATCACAGGGAGTTATGGCAAAACAGCTGTCGCATATCTGATTGCAAGGTTGCTGATTCTCTCCGGCAAGCAAACAGGGTTGGCCTGTAGTGACGGACTTTATCTGGATTATCGGAAAATAGATAAAAACAACAGCGCAAACTGGGCAGCGGCAAACCGCATCTTGACGAATCCAACTGTGGAAGCTGCGGTATTTGAGAATGGCTTTGACACACTCTTGAATCAGGGGCTGGCTTACGATAGTTGCTATGTAGGTGTGATTACAAATATCGATCCTAATCATCATTTGGGTCAACAGGGAATTGAAACCCTCAAGCAGGTTTTTAACGTACTGCGTACCCAGGTTGATGTCGTCACTCCGACAGCTGCAGCGATTGACGATGTCGAAAAAGATATCCAGTTGCCTATTGGCGCCGCAGTTCTCAACGCTAATGATGAAATGCTGGTCGAGATATCCGAGCTGTGCCATGGCGAAGTCATTTTCTTTAGCATGGATCCGGATTCACCGATTATTACCCGGCATTGTGCTCAAGGAACAGGCTCCACTCAGGGTAAGCGTGCGGTAATTGTGCGTAATGGCGTGATTACGCTAGTCACTGGTTCTGATGAATTATCGCTAATGAAATTAGCCGGGATCACTTCTGATACCGCCGACCCTGGTTCGCGGCAAATGGAAGAAAATATTCTGGCTGCTGTTGGCGCTGCATGGGCGCTAGGCATTGAGTCCAACATCATACGGACAGGTATCGAGTCTTTTGGATTTGCTCAAGAAAACTACAAACCGGGAAATCAGGATTTCCCACTCGGTTTTACAAACTCAAGGGATTAAATTATGAAAATATTACGTATTCGAGCATTACGTGGACCAAATTTATGGAGTCAGCATACTTCCATTGAAGCTGCTGTTCTTTGTAGTGAATTTGAAACCAATATCAATGATATATCCGGTTTTGACGCGAGAGTACGTGAGTATTTCCCGGAAATTCCTTTGTTTCGCTCCACGAGTCATCACGAGACGGTTACCATCGCTCATGTGCTTGGATTCGCTGCGTTGGAGCTGCAGGTCCAGGCGGGCTGCCCGGTTACTTTTAGCCGTACCGTCAAGACATCCGAAGCAAATACCTACTGTGTGGTTGCCGGGTACAGTGAAGAAAAAGTTGGTAGGCTTGCGTTTGAATTGGCGCGATCATTATGTATAGCCGTTGCAGAAAATACTTCTTTTGATTTGAATGGCGCGTTGCTTCAATTACGTGAACTCAATGAAGAGATACGTCTGGGACCGAGTACAGATTCGATTGTTCAGGCTGCCGTTGCTCGCGGCATCCCGTTTCGTCGCCTAACCGAAGGGAGTTTGGTGCAGTTTGGCTGGGGAAGTAAGCAACGGCGTATTCAGGCATCTGAAAGTGATCTAACCAGTGCTGTCGCAGAATCCATTGCGCAAGACAAAGAACTGACTAAAACTCTGCTTCATGCGGCAGGCATCCCGGTTCCTCAGGGTAGAAATGTAGACAGTGCCGAAGACGCATGGGTGGCGGCGTGTGAAATAGGCACACCCGTGGTCGTCAAGCCCCTCGATAGCAATCAGGGAAAAGGTGTTACGGTTAATCTTGTGGACGCCAGGCAGATAAAAGCGGCTTACATCATGGCAGCCGGGTTTAGTGACGATGTTCTGGTTGAGCGGTATGTCCCCGGGTATGATTTTCGTATGCTCGTGGTTGGTAATCAATTGGTTGCCGCTGCGCGGCGCGACCCACCGCAAATTACGGGTGATGGCATACACAGCATTCGTCAATTGGTCGGCCAGGTCAACCTGGACCCCAAGCGTGGCGAAGGTCATGTTGCTTCATTGACTAAAATTCCTCTGGATGAGATTTCCTTATCACATCTGGCCTCGCAAGGATTATCGGCTGAATCCATTCCAGAAAAAGGTGTGCGCGTGGTATTACGCAGTAACGCCAATTTATCGACTGGAGGAACGGCGACTGATGTTACCGATGACGTTCATCCTGAGTTGGCAGAGCGCGTAATTGCTGCAGCCAAAGTGGTGGGTCTGGATATCTGTGGCATTGACGTAGTTTGCAGGAATG
>Ga0154020_10009155_pt1 | contig 11418 bp, 7 predicted proteins | sample Klosneuvirus_201_FD_109709 | JGI IMG/M metagenome (GOLD analysis project Ga0154020, IMG submission 109709) | Active sludge microbial communities from wastewater, Klosterneuburg, Austria - Klosneuvirus_20160825_MG | ecosystem: Engineered > WWTP > Aerobic digester > Activated sludge | place... | reverse complement strand
TCGTGAAGTTGAATTTGGAATTACCAGTTTGTCACGCAAAAAAGTTACCCCAACGAAGCTCTTGGAAATTCGCCGTGCTCATTGGGGAATTGAGACAGGTTCTCATTACCGACGAGATGTTACTCTCCGGGAAGACGCCACTCGCTTTACCATTGGCTATGGGACAAGGGTCATGGCGAACCTTAACAATCTTATCCTTGCATTGATCCGTCAGGCTGGCTTTATGAATGCTGCGCAAGCCAGACGTTTTTTCTCCGCTCATCTTTCCGCTGCTTTTTCTCTCCTCGTTACTCCCTTTTCCTGACTTTGCTACAGCCATGCAATTAGCCATCACAGCTATTGACAATATGAAAAAAAACAGTAAAATACGACTTACGCGCGTAACCTACCGCGCGTAAGTAAAAAGGAACTCTATGCCTCCAAAAAACCGCCCCACTCAATCTGATGTTGCTCAACTTGCGGGAGTTTCTCGTGCTACGGTATCTTTTGTTTTAAACGGTACTTCTGGCCGTATGGTACCAATCAGTGAAGAAACGCGCTCTCGTGTATTGGATGCTGCAAAAGAATTGAACTATGCCCCTGACCCAATTGCTCAGATGCTGGCTAGTGGCAGCAATCGAATGATTGGAGTATTCACATACGAAGAAGCATTCCCTATGGAGCGCAGCGATTTTTATTATGAATTTATTCTAGGAATTGAGCATGCTGCTGCACGTTTTGATTACAACGTGATTCTCTTTACGAGACATGGTAATAGTGATGGACCACGACGGGTATATGCGACGGGTTCCAATTGCCTGCGTCTGGCTGATGGAACCATCTTCCTCGGAGCAAAACCTGACCAGACTGAATTAGCTCGGCTATCTAAAGAAAAATACCCATTTGTATATATAGGTCAACGAGATACGCCCGGCCACGAGATAGATTGGGTGGCAGCAGACTACCGCCCCGCAGCCTATGAAGCTACTCAACATCTATTGAGACTTAATCATCGTTCCTTAGCATATGTTGGTTTAGATACGCATGTAGAGTCTAATCAGTCAAAAATACTTGGCATCCAGCAGGCAGTGGCAGAAACAATTGGTACGTCATTGGAAATTTTCCCCGAAACAACTCTCCAAGATAATCATCAAATGCAACAATCACTTCAAAAAAGTGGAGCTACGGCGATACTTTGCTCGAATGCAACAACATTTGATAGTATCCTGGCTCAGCTGCAAAAAAGTAAATATTCAGTACCTGAAAATTTTTCCGTTCTTAGTCTGGCAGACGCAAATTCCAATCGATATTTCCCAATTAGTCCTACTTATGTCAGTATTGATCGCCAGCAATGGGGTGAGCGGGCCGTTGATACTTTAGTAAAAAAAATAAACGGTACGCTAGATCAGCCTCAAAGAATACGGCTTCCATGCCAATTAATTGTTGGTACATCAACGATAGCCTGCCCTTAATAAAAAACTGATCAATAACTGTTGTCAATTCAGCCTGGAGGAAGCATCCCCTCCTGGGTAGGATTATTGCGCCTATTTTGCGACTTCTTCAGAAAGGAGAAATATATTTAAAAAAATCACTTATCTTTAACAACAATCGATTCGCCCATAAACGCCATTGCTCTACCAGATTTCAATCCAAATTCGTTATAGGAGAACACTAGTATGAAAAAGCTTACACATGTATTCGCCTTGTTGATTGCCCTTAGCATGTTGATCGTTTCTTGCGCTCCGAAAGAAGTAGTAAAGACGGTGGAGGTGGAAGTTGAGAAAATTATTACTGCCACGCCAGCGCCTACACAAGATACTTCTCAAGAGCCAGTCGCCTTAAGATTCACCACGTGGACTGGAAATGAAAACCAGCTCAAATTGCTAAACGAGATTGGGGCTGCTTACCAAGTTCAGCATCCCAATGTGACAATCAAGTTTGAAACAATCGCTTTTGATGAATACCCCACTAAACTTACGGTGCAATTGGCAGGCGGCGATCCTCCCGATATGGGGTGGATTGTAGAAACAGTTTCAGCCCAATGGATAAAAGCTGGCGTGCTCGAAGACCTCACGCCTGCGCTCAAGGCGTATCCTGACTATAGCCTGGATGATTTCTCTGCGGGCCCGCTATCAGGCTGGACACGCGATCAGGGCATTTACGCGGTGCCCTTTTCAACTTCACCATTCTTTATCATGTACAACGTTGACCTGTTTGAGAAAGCCGGAGAACCCACCCCAGCCGACTTAATTGCTGCAGGCGAGTGGACCTGGGAGAATTTGGCAAAAGCATCCAAGGCAATTGCAGAGACGGGTGGTGCAGGAACCTATGGATACAATGGAGCGGAAGGTGGTAATTTATACGCTTCCATGGGCGCGATTACACCTTTTGTCTGGGCTTATGGTGGAAATCTCTGGTCGCCAGATTACACGACTTGCCAGCTCGATACATCAGAGACAGTCCAGGGATTATCATTTATTCAATCAATGGTAGTAAACGACAAATCAGTCGTGCCGCCCGGCGAAACCGTTAGTTTCACGACTGGTCAGGTTGGTATGGCCTTGGGACAGATCAGCCGTGTTGGGCCATTGAAGGATGCCACTTTCAAATGGTCTATCGCTCCTCTTCCTGCCGGACCAGATGGCGTGAGACCCACAGTTGGACAGGCTGCGATTGCTGTTTTCAAATCAGGACCAAACAAAGCCGTTGCAATGGATTTTCTGGCCTTTATGACCAACGCGGAAAATGTCACCAAGCTGGCTCAGTTCTGGCCACCGGCGCGTAAGTCAGTACTAGAGACCGATGCCGTTTCCAAAAACTATCCAACAATTGACCCAGCAGTATTTCAACAAACCATCACCGACAGTATCAACAATGGTCAAATCATTCCCACGCATCCAGATTTTTCAAAGCTCGAATTAACTATCCGCCCCTCATTTGATAAGATGTGGGTAGAAGGTGCAGATGTGCAAGCTTTGATGACCGAAGCCTGCGCAGCGGCCGCGCCTTATTTCAACAAGTAATCACTTTCAAGATCACGTGTGCAGTGTGTTGCGCACGTGATCTTTTTTAGGTTTTAGAAGTAGAGGCAATAATGAGCAGAAATGTCAAAGCAATATCAAAGGTACCCAACCGAAAGGGCCTGACCTTGGCCCAAAAAGATGCGATTACGGGTATCCTGTTTATTTTGCCACGCCTATTAGGCTTTTTGGTATTTGTGCTAGGACCACTGGTGGCAGTATTTGTGTTTAGTTTACAAAGCCGTAATCTGTTAACTGGTGAAGTCTCTTTTATTGGTTTGGAAAATTATCGATATATGTTTCAGATCGACCCGGTATTTAAGCAAATGATACGGAATACCCTGGTCTTTTCAGCCGGATTGGTGCCCCTAAACTTGGGGCTGGCTCTGACGCTAGCAATTTTGCTTGCCCCGCAATTCAAGGGAGTTACTTTTTTCCGTACAGTGTTCTTCATGCCGGTAATTACATCGACAGCAGCTTGGATTATTGTATGGACATTCATCTTGCAAGGTCAACAAGGTCCCCTAAACCAGTTTCTATCATTTTTGGGCATTCAAGGGCCGAATTGGCTCAGAGAACCAGCATCTGCCATGTTCTCGGTGATCATTACCCGCGTGATTAAGACGGTGGGGCTCAATATGGTTATTTTTCTGGCAGCTTTGCAAGACTTGCCCAGAGAATATGTTGAAGCCGCGCGAGTGGACGGGGCAAGATCTGACCAGGTGGTACGCTATATTATTCTACCTTTTCTAGCTCCCAGCATCCTGCTCGTTTCAGTCATCACAATAATCAGCTCACTAAATATCTTTGATCATATCTTACTCCTCACCGGTGGCGGGCCAGCCAACTCGACCATGGTACTGGCTTACTATGTATATTTCAATGCTTTCAAAACATCAGAAATTGGTTACGCCAGTGCAATAGCGGTCGTATTGTTCCTTGCTGCATTGATATTCACCATGATCCAATGGGCTTTGCGAAAACGGATGGTGTATCTTGAACAATAATCGCCTTTTATTCTTTAAAAAGTGGAGCGGTAAAATACTTATCTACCTGCTTCTTGGTCTGCTCTCTATTTTTTTCATATTCCCATTTTGGTGGATGTTTACCGGCGCCTTCAAATCCCCCATCGATATCTATGAATTTCCGCCGCCTTTATTGCCCCACGTTTGGAACTGGTCAAACTTCACTACTGTATTTACTTTTCAGCCCTTTGCGCGACAATACTTCAACAGTCTATATATTGCCTTTCTGGTCACGGGATTAAATCTGCTAATTTCCTCTTTAGCCGGGTATTCATTTGCACGGATTCGCTTTAAGGGTAGTTCAATCATATTTATTGTGCTGCTTAGTGCAATTATGATGCCTGCTGAAGTAACTATTGTGCCTAACTATGTTTTCATGAATTTTCTTGGCGTAAACAATACCCATATTCCGCTCATTTTGTTGCCCATATTTGGCGGGAATGGCATTGTAACCACATTCATGATGCGCCAGTTTTTTCTGGCACTGCCTGTTGAACTGGAAGATGCAGCACGTCTGGATGGACTAAGTCGGTGGGGTATATTCTGGAATATTGCCATGCCAATAGCCCGCCCAGCGCTGGCTGCAGTGGCAATTCTGACATTTCTAAATGTATGGAATGCTTTTCTGGAACCATTTATTTTTCTTAGTGACACAAATCTTTTTACGCTGCCATTGGCACTAACCAATTTCCGTGATGAATATAGTTCCCCAATGTGGAATATACAACTCGCAGCAACGACACTGTCTATCATTCCTGTCCTCATTTTCTATATTATTGCGCAACGACAAGTCATCGAAAGCTTCACTTCAAGTGGCGTCAAAGGTTAAACCGCCACGACGAATAATCAATAACGCATCTTATTTATCCAAGGGATAATAACCATAATGAAAAATAATGAACAAAAAACGGAAATCTTAATCGTCGGAGGTAGTTTAGGCGGAGTCGCGGCTGCGCTGGCGGCCGCCCGGTTGGGCAAACAAGTTATCCTTACAGAGGAATTTGACTGGATAGGCGGGCAGTTAACTTCACAGAGCGTACCTCCTGATGAACATGCTTGGATTGAAGAAACCGGCTGTACTGCAAGCTACCGCAAGTTGCGAAACAATATTCGCAAGTACTACTATGATGCTTACCCACTTACCCCAGAGGCTCGATCCAATCCATTACTTAACCCAGGGCAGGGAAGTGTTAGCAAACTCTGCCACGAACCGCGTGTTTCACTCGCCGTAATGGAGCAGATGTTGGCTCCATATCGGTCTGCCGGTCAAATTCAGGTTTTCACTGGTTTTCGCCCTGTTAGTGCCGAAACGAATCACGACAGAGTACGGGCTGTGACCCTTGAGAATATAAATACTGGAGATAAATTAACTGTCAGTGCGGCCTACGTACTAGACGCCACAGAGTTAGGTGACTTGTTACCCATCGTCAATGCTGAGCATGTGTTAGGAGCTGAAAGCCAGGATCAAACAGGAGAACTTCATGCCCATGCCGACGAACCGGATCCATTGGAGCAGCAACCTTTTTCGTGGTGCTTTGCCATGGATTATTTTGAGGACGAGGATTTTACTATCGAGAGACCTGTGGAGTATGATTTCTGGCGCAATTACCAGGCTGATTTTTGGCCCGACAAACTGCTTAGCTGGACTTATAGCGAACCTGAGGATCTCTCCACTGTAACACGACCCATATTTGCAGGTCCGCGCGAATCGTCTCAAAGCATTGATCTATGGCATTTCCGTCGTATCTTGTGGACGGGGCACTATCAACCGAGAACATTCCCGAGCGATATTGTTGTCGTGAATTGGCCGCAGATTGATTACTGGCTATCACCTTTGGCAGGAGTTTCTCCAGAAGAAGCTGCCTGCAATCTAGCCCGTTCAAAACAACTCAGCTTATCCATGTTTTACTGGATGCAAACCGAAGCCCCACGACTAGATGGTGGATATGGCTATCGCGGATTAAGGCTGCGTGGGGATGTAACCGGAACTTTGGATGGGCTGGCAATGGCGCCATATATCCGCGAAAGCCGCAGAATTCAAGCAGAATTTACTGTGTTAGAACAGCATGTCGGTGTGGAAGCGCGTGATGGGGTGATTGGCGCAGAACAATTCTTTGACTCTGTGGGGGTAGGAAGTTATCGGATAGATCTGCACCCTACCTACCGGCGTAATTACATAGATGTCTCCAACTGGCCATTTCAAATTCCTTTGGGCGCTCTTCTTCCAGTCCGGCTTGAAAACCTGCTGCCTGCTTGCAAAAATCTCGGCGTAACCCATATCACCAATGGTTGTTATCGGCTGCACCCGGTTGAGTGGAATATTGGTGAAACTGCTGGAGCACTGGCTGCCTACTGTCTTGAAAAGGATGTAGTCCCACGTCAGGTTCGTCAGAGTTCTGCCCATCTGGCTGATTTTCAGCGATTGTTGACTGACGCGCTTGGCTTCCAACTCGAATGGTCGGAAGATATTCGCGCCACACCGCGCGTCAAACTAAACCCACTGGGAATCTAGCAGTACAATCATTTTCACTATACTAAGTCGGAAAATTTACAATGAAAACCATTCTTTGCTTTGGCGATTCAAACACTTATGGAACAAATCCTGTGGGTAAATCCCGCTATGATTTGCACCAACGCTGGCCGGGGATCCTGCGTGACCAACTTGGGGAGGATTTCTGGGTCATAGAGGAAGGGCAGCCGGGCCGCACTACAGTTTGGAATGATCCCATCGAAGGCATCAAATCTGGCAAGGAGTATCTGATCCCCTGTCTTGAATCTCACTCCCCGCTCGATCTGGTTATCCTATTGCTTGGGACAAACGACCTGAAAGAACGTTTCTCGCTGACAGCTACAGACATCGCCTTGGGCGTGCGAACGCTGGTGCAAATCATTCAGTCCAGTCTATCTGGAGTTGGGAAAACAGCGCCGCAAGTCCTGCTGATCGCGCCGCCACCCGTACTAAATATTCCCAACTTATGGGAGCCCATGCGCAGCGCACCCGAGATATCCAATCGATTGGCAGCAGCGTATCAAAAAATCGCATCAGAAAACAACTGTCACTTTTTAGATGCGGGCTCTGTCATTCGCTCCAGCACAGTAGATGGTTTTCATTGGGATCTTCCAGAACACGATAAATTGGGCAAGGAAGTTGCCAGCCAGGTTAGAAAAAATTTTGAGACAAAATAGATAGAGACACCCGCTCATGCAAAAACATATTGACCTTACCCGCCAGCGTGCCCAAAACTTTGCCACCCAACTGAGCGGATTGTTCTACCCGCAGACTGCTCCGATTCGCATGGCTGCCTACGCCGCACCTGGGCGCATTCCTTATGCCGAATCCATACGGGGAAAATTCCGGTTAATCAGCGTCGGTGAAAAGTTCGGGCCATTGTGGAGTACACATTGGGTGCAGGTGCAGACTCAAATCCCTGCCGAATGGTGTGGACAGGAAGTCCACCTTTTGTGGGATTCTGCCTCCGAAGCCTGCGTCTGGCAAAATGGAATTGCGATTCAGGGATTGACAGGCTCCTTTAATGGCTGGCAGGTTGAGGCAATCCGCCGCGAGTTCCAAATCTGCAAAAATGCACAGGGCGGAGAGTCGCTTGAATTTTTTATCGAAGTAGCTTGCAATGGTTTGTTTGGACTGGACAACAAAGCGCACAACCCGCGCATTGGTGAACTGAGTCAGGCCGAAGTTGCGGTGTTCGACCGTGAGGCTTGGGACCTTTACTGGGACTTCAAAATCATCGCCGACATGGCGTTACACCTGCCTGCCAATACCCCGCGCGGTGGACAAGCCCTATACGCCATCAATGAGATGGTCAACACGATTTTATTGAACGACAAATCCACCTGGCCCGCCGCCCGCGAAATTGCCGCCCATTTTTTATCAGCTCACAACGGTGATGGGCAGCACAATCTTTCAGCCATCGGACATGCCCACATTGACACCGCCTGGCTCTGGCCGCTGGCGGAAACCAAACGCAAAAGCGCGCGCTCGTTTGCCTCCGCCACGCGCATGATGGATGAATACCCCGAATACAAATTCGCCTGCTCGCAAGCACTGCAGTTTGATTGGATGAAGGAAAATTACCCGGCGCTCTACACCCGCATCTGCGAAAAAGTGAGCGCGGGACAATTTGTTCCTGTTGGCGGAACATGGGTCGAACCAGATTGCAACATCCCGAGCGGCGAATCACTAGTGCGCCAATTTTTATACGGACAGCGTTTTTTTGAAACCGAGTTCGGCGCACGCTGTACCGAATTTTGGAATCCTGATGTTTTCGGTTATAGCGGCGCGCTGCCGCAAATTATGAAACTGGCGGGCATCCGCTATTTTCTCACTCAAAAACTTTCCTGGAATCAATTCAACAAACCCGCCAGCCACACCTTCGAATGGGAAGGCATTGACGGCTCGCGCATCTTGACTCACTTTCCGCCTGCCGATACCTACAACTCGGTTGCCAATGTCAAAGAAGCGCTGTTCAACGTCAGCAATTTCAAAGATCACGAACGTGCCAACGAAAGTTATCTGCTCTTTGGTTTTGGTGATGGCGGCGGCGGTCCAACAACTGCGATGCTCGAACAACTGCGCCGCATGAGCGATGTGGACGGACTGCCGCGCACACAGATCCGCGCGCCAAAAGAATTCTTTGCGCGTTGTGAAACTGATTTAAAGGACCCGCTGGTCGTCGTTGGCGAATTATATTTTGAACTACATCGCGGCACGTACACCTCTCAAGCGCGGAATAAGAAGTTTAATCGTCAATCCGAATTATTGCTGCGGGATGTGGAGATTCTCTCTGCACTGGCTTTTATCTCACACGCTTCAGACTACCCGACAACTGTTTTGCAAAAACTATGGAAATTAGTTCTCACCAATCAGTTCCACGACATCATCCCAGGTTCATCCATTGGCGAAGTCTACGCCGACTCAACCGATGATTATCAACTCGTGCTTGAGCAGGCGGCAATTCTGCGCGATTCCGTTCTACAAGCCTTGACCCCTGAAACCGCAACATCTGAAACAAATAAAGCCTTTGCTTTCAACACGCTTAGTTTTCCACGCGCAGAAGTAGTTGAACTTCCTGATGGTATTTCGGGCGAGCAAAAAATAACCAACGGAAAAAGTCTGGGTGTAGTCAATACCCCCGCGTTGGGCTATGCGATTCAGACGCCAGCGAATGCCACTGAAACCGTATCTATTACAGAAACGGAAAACGGATTCAGATTGGAGAATCAGCACCTGAAAGCCGAATTCAATCGTCAGGGCGGATTGACGCGTCTGATTCATAAATCCACCCAGCGTGAGAGCATCCAGTTTGGCGAGTCTGGCAACACCTTTGTTATATATGAAGACATCCCCAATAAATGGGACGCGTGGGATGTGGATGTTTTTCATTTGGAGAAAAGGCTGCCGCTGAGCGGAGCGACATCGGCGGAGATTGTTGAGACGGGTCCGCTGCGGGTTGCACTGGCTTTCGAATTTTCCATTTCACCCGAGAGCAGGCTGCGCCAAATCGTTTCACTGGATGCGCTTTCGACGCGGCTCGAATTTTCCTGCGAGGTGGATTGGCACGAGCAGCATAAATTTTTGAAAGTGGAATTTCCGCTTAATCTCCGCGCCGCGTCTGCAACCTACGAGATTCAATTTGGACATGTACAACGCCCAACGCATTTCAACACATCGTATGACATGGCGCGCTTTGAAGTGCCAGCGCAAAAATGGGCAGATCTATCCGAGCCCGATTTTGGCGTGGCGCTGCTCAACGATTGCAAATACGGCTACGCCGCGCATGGCAACGTGCTGCGGCTTTCGCTTTTGCGCGCACCCACCTATCCCGATCCGCAGGCAGACCAGGGCTTGCACCAATTCCGATTTGCGCTGTACCCGCATGAGGGCAGCCCGCAGTCGGCTGGGGTGACGGAAGAAGCCTACAGATTTAATGTCCCCATTTTGACGGCGCAAACCAGCGGGTTGGACATTCAACAAAGTTTTTTCTCGATTGATAACCCTGCACTTGTTTTGGACACCGTCAAAAAAGCTGAAGACGGTGAGGGCATCATCCTGCGTTTTTACGAATCGCGCGGCACACGCGGCACAGCTCAATTGACTAGTTCCCTGCCGATCACTTCTGCGATGTTGGTAAATCTACTGGAAGATGAAGTACGACCGCTCCACTGGCTTGATGGTGCGACGCTGGAATTTAAACCGTTTGAATTAATTACTATTCGCTTGGATGTTGTAAACGCAAAGGTGTCGGAACTATAGTATTTTCAAAATTTAGATGAGCATTCACAAGACAATAGATTTTCTTTGATCCTCGATAAGCCCTGCGCTGGCTACTGGTTCATCGACACATAAAGGAGTAAAACAAGGAGTGACACGAGTGGACAGAAGTGGACATTTGTCTCGACTTTAACGAAATCCCCCATCAATTGCTTGACAGTCTCAGTGTCCGCACGTAAAATGAGCAAATCTTTACAGGAAAAGCACCTAAAAAAACTCATAGTCAGTAGGAAAATAGTTACGCTTCGCGGGTACGATCCCCGTCGGGACCGCCAAGAAACAACAAAAAAACGCCCTATAATGGCGGTTTTTTTTGTTGTTTCTAACCAATTTTAGCGTAAAAACAGGGGTGAAAAATAGTTACGCACCGCGAGTTCCATTATCGGGCATCTTTGTACGAACCCGCGATCTCATAGCTCATATCGCTACTGTATAAACCTAAAGCGGTCAATAAGACTACTCCTTATAAAATTGCTCTTTTTGTCCCACATTTTCTGACACCGTACAAGCCACACTACTGTTCTGGCTACTTCGCTCATCCGTCAGGTTTTTCTGGGTTTTAGAGAGTTTTTTCCCTGGCTGATGTCTCCCCCCATTTGCAGACATGCCCGTGAACATCTCACCAACGGGATTCGCGTCATTCACAAGCAGCCAAATACATTTTGTCTTCTTTTTCTGGGGATCGATTAATACTATTCACCCTTGGTCGTAAAGTTTTACCACTGACTATATGAATTAATTTTGAGGGGCGATTCTCGAATAGCTGTGATGCAGTCCCCAAGGATTGCCTTCGATGTGACCTGGCCTCTCGTTAGCTTTGATCGTGTCAGATCATGCTGGTTGGGAATCCGCTGACCAATGCCTTGATGCGGTCGTTCTTGGTTGAAGTATGCCGCGTATTCCGTGACCACCCGTCGTAAATGCTTGTCGTCATGAATCAGAATGTGATCCATGCATTCTCTGCGCAGACTTCCCATGAATCTTTCGCAAACTCCATTTGCCTGGGGTGTTCGATACGGTGTCTTCAACTCTTTGATACTTCCGGCTGCCGCTGAAAAGTGTTTCGCATATTTGTTATCCCGATCTCGAATCAGATACTTCGGTC